>Ga0105047_10007159_pt1 | contig 18852 bp, 19 predicted proteins | sample MAT04_FD_78384 | JGI IMG/M metagenome (GOLD analysis project Ga0105047, IMG submission 78384) | Freshwater microbial communities from Lake Fryxell liftoff mats and glacier meltwater in Antarctica - MAT-04 (megahit assembly) | ecosystem: Environmental > Aquatic > Freshwater > Ice > Liftoff... | reverse complement strand
TGGCAATCACCTGGAACTCTTCGCTCAGGTCGCCACCGATCGCGCCGCTATCGGCCGCCACGGCCCGGTAGCGCAGGCCAAAGCGATCGAAGATACACCGATAGGCCTGCGCCATGGTCTGGTAACTCGCCTTGGCGCCTTCCGCGTCGCGGTCGAAACTGTAAGCGTCCTTCATGGTGAATTCGCGACCGCGCATCAATCCGAAGCGGGGACGGCGCTCGTCGCGGAACTTGGTCTGGATCTGATACAGGTTACGTGGCAGTTGTTTATAGCTTTTGATGTCCTGCCGCATGATGTCGGTCACCACCTCCTCGCTGGTTGGCTGCACGACAAAGTCGCGGTCGTGCCGGTCGCGGATGCGCAGCAACTCGGGGCCCATCTTGGCGAATCGCCCGGTCTCCTGCCACAACTCGGCTGGCTGCACGACCGGCATCGAAAGCTCCACCGCACCGGCGCGGTTCATCTCCTCGCGCACGATGGCCTCCACCTTGCGGATGACCCGCAGACCCATTGGCATATAACTGTAGATGCCGGCTCCGAGCTTCTTGATCAGGCCGGCGCGCATCATCAGTCGATGGCTGGCGACTTCCGCGTCGGCAGGCGCTTCCTTGAGCGTGGAGATGAAAAATCGGGAGGCTTTCATGGAGTTCGAGACGGTTCCAGTCACTTTGCCGCTCGCAGCTTGCGGGGCATAATGGAATCAGTTTGAAAATTGGGATTTGATTATGCTTGACCGGGACGGCTTTCGGCCCAATGTCGGCATTGTTCTGCTCAACCAGAGGAACCAGGTATTCTGGGGCAAACGCATTCGTACCCACTCTTGGCAGTTTCCGCAAGGTGGCATCGATCGTGGAGAAACCCCCGAGCAGGCCATGTACCGAGAATTGCATGAGGAAGTGGGGCTCCATCCGGAGCACGTATGCGTGGTCGCGCGTACCCGAGACTGGTTGCGCTACGAGGTGCCGGATCGCTACATCCGCCGCGATGCACGGGGCCATTACAAGGGCCAGAAGCAGATCTGGTATCTGTTGCAACTGGTCGGATACGACTGGAACTTGAACCTGCGCGCAACCGAACACCCGGAGTTCGACGCATGGCGCTGGAACGATTACTGGGTCCCGCTGGACATGGTTGTCGAGTTCAAGCGAGGCGTCTATGAAATGGCATTGACGGAGCTTGCGCGATACCTGCCGCGGCACGAGATGCGCAACCGCTTTCTGCGCAGCGGCAGCCGCGCGCGCGACCATGACCATCTCCATGCGCGTGTGGTCGACGGGGCAGCACGGGCAGGAATCGCCTTGCCTCCCGGGGCCAGTTTTGAACCGGATCCGCATACCAACGCCGTGATCGATGAACCCGATGCCCCTCATGCGCGCTAAGATTGCTTTGTCGATGACGGCCTGCCTGCTGATGACCACGCAGGTGTCAGCCCAGCTCGCGGACCTCGACCCCGACTGGAAGGAACTGCAGGCGAAACCGCCCGTCACGTTTCGGACCGACTCGCTGGTACCAATCGAGATGCCCCGCTACCTGTCGGTCAACGTCGGGATCGACCCCGACAGCCTGACGATATCCAGCGACGGTATCGTGCGCTACGTCGTGGTTGCCGTTTCCAGTAGCGGCAACGTAAATGCGGCGTATGAGGGCATCTGGTGCCGTGCCGGCGAAGTCAAGACCTATGCACGCGCCGGAAACGACCGCCAATGGGACCTGGTCCCCAACCCCGAGTGGCAAAAACTCAATGACAGCCGACCGTCGATGCATGCACTGGCGCTGGCGCGACAAGGGGTGTGTGACGGACGGTCGGCAGCGGGTGCGTCGCCACAAGCCATCTTGCGCAAACTGAAACTGTCCTCGGGGGACGGCTCACAACGCTGAGGCGGCCCGCAACGCCAACGGCCTTGCCACATACCCTCTCCGCGCGGGAAAACGGGCCCAGTGGCCCTGCCCACCGGCTCCGCCCCACGGCTCTTAGCGCGTGATGACCAGATTGTCCCGATGGACCATTTCCGGCTCCGCGACGTAGCCCAGCAGGCGCTCGAGGTCGGCTGACGGCTTGCGGCAAATCAGGCGCGCTTCAAAGCTCGAATAGTTGGCCAGCCCACGCGCAATCTCCGCGCCGGACGTCTCGCGTACCGCGATCACGTCGCCACGCGAAAACTCCCCGATCACGCTCAACATACCGATCGGCAGCAGGCTCTTGCCGTCGGCTCGCAATTTCGAAGCCGCACCCGCGTCCACGGTGACCGCGCCGCGCAACTGCAAGTGATCGGAAATCCACTGCTTGCGCGCCTGTTGCTTCTGCGTCTGCGCCACCAGCAACGTACCGATGGATTCGCCAGCCATCAGACGACCGAGTACGTCGGGCTCCCGGCCCCACGCGATGACGGTCGATGCACCGGATCCGGCGGCACGGCGTGCGGCCAGGATCTTGGTGATCATGCCGCCCCGCCCGAGGCTGGAGCCGGCGCCACCGGCCATCAGTTCCAGCGCCGGATCACCGGCCTTGGCCTCGTGCACGAACTGGGCATCGGGATCTTTGCGGGGATCGGCGGTGTACAGCCCGCGCTGGTCGGTCAGGATGATCAGCAGATCGGCCTCCACGAGATTGGCAACCAGGGCGCCAAGGGTGTCGTTGTCTCCGAATTTGATCTCGTCATTGACGACCGTATCGTTTTCATTGATGACCGGAACAATACCCAGCTTGAGCAGGGTCATCAAGGTCGAGCGGGCATTGAGGTAACGCTCGCGGTCAGCCAGGTCGGCATGGGTGAGCAATACCTGAGCGCTGCCCAGGCCGTGGGCGCGCAGCTTGGACTCGTACATCTGCGCAAGCCCCATCTGACCGACTGCCGCGGCCGCCTGCAGCTGATGCACCTGGTGTGGACGGGTTTTCCAGCCCAGCCGCTTCATGCCTTCGGCGATCGCACCGCTCGATACCATCACGACTTCACGCTTGTCGCCGACCAGCATTGCCAATTGGCGGCACCACTCGCCAATGGCCTGCTCATCCAGACCACGGCCGTCGTTCGTGACCAGGCTGGAGCCGACCTTGACGACGATGCGCCTGGCCTGGCGCATCACGAGGGGCTGAACGCTCGTGCTCATGCAACGGAACTCGGTAAGTCAGGCCTCTTGAGACACGCGCTTACGCGGCGCCGTCCGGCGCAAATCGCGGATCGACGATGGGCACCGTCTGCTCGGCCTGCTGTTGCGTCTGGACTTGCTTGAAAACCCCCTGCACCAGCGCCTCGCAACCCTCGCGTGTCAAGGCCGAGATCTCGAACACCGGGCCCTTGAAGCGCATCCGCCGTACGAAATCGGCCACCAGCGCCTCGCGCTTGTCGGCGGGCACCATGTCGAGCTTGTTGAGTACCAGCCAGCGCGGCTTGCGATGGAGCTTCGGGTCGTACTTCTTGAGCTCGTTGACGATGGCCTTTGCCTGTGCAACAGTATCCACACTGTCGTCGAACGGCGCCATGTCCACGACGTGCAGCAGCAGCCGTGTGCGCTGCAAGTGCCGCAGAAAAAGATGGCCGAGCCCGGCGCCGTCCGATGCGCCCTCGATCAGTCCCGGCAGATCCGCCACGACGAAACTCTGGGAAGGACCGACTCGCACCACACCCAGATTGGGATGCAGTGTCGTGAAGGGATAGTCGGCGATCCGGGGCCTGGCGTTGGATATGGCGGAAATGAGCGTCGACTTACCTGCATTGGGCATACCGAGCAGGCCCACGTCGGCCAGCACCTTCAACTCGAGCTTGAGGCTCTTCTTCTCGCCAGGCCAGCCTGGCGTTTTTTGCCTTGGCGCCCGGTTGATCGCGCTCTTGAAACGCATGTTGCCGAATCCGCCGTCACCTCCCTTGGCGATCGTGATGACCTCATCGGGCTTGAGCAGCTCGTACAGCACCTCGCCGGATTCGGCATCGGAAATGACGGTGCCCACCGGCACGCGCAGGGTGATGTCTTCACCCGCGGCGCCAAACATGTCCGAACCCATTCCATGTTGCCCACGTTTGGCCTCGTGCCGGCGCGCATACCGGAAGTCCACCAACGTGTTCAGCCCCACATCGGCGACCGCATACACATGACCGCCCCGCCCCCCATCACCGCCGTTGGGACCGCCGAACTCCTTGTATTTCTCGTGCCGGAACGACACGCAGCCTGCACCTCCATCGCCTGCGGCAATGTCGATGGAGGCTTCGTCGACGAACTTCATGAATGATTACGTGATGACAACCCGACCCGGCCCGGCATCGTCTCGACAGGCGTTACCGAGTCGAAATCAGGGCAACAACAACGAGGACGCATAAACGAAAAACCCCGCGCAGGGCGCAGGGTTTGGAACCGGGCAGATGCCGAATCAGGCCGGCGTGACGTTGACCGTATGCTTGTTCATCGATCCCTTGATGGCAAACGACACCTTACCGTCTGCCAGGGCAAACAAGGTGTGATCCTTGCCAACACCGACATTGACGCCGGGATGGAAGCGAGTGCCACGCTGGCGAACAATGATGGCGCCAGCGGAGACCGCCTCGCCGCCAAAAGCCTTCACGCCCAGCATCTTGGGCTTGGAATCACGCCCGTTTCGCGTCGAGCCGCCGCCTTTTTTCTGTGCCATTTGGCTTCTCCAATCAGTGCGAACCGGGCAGACCCCGATTCAATGGTTCATCAGGCTGCAATCGCGCCGATTTGCAGCTCGGTGTACTGCTGGCGGTGACCTTGGCGCTTCTGGTAGTGCTTGCGCCGGCGCATTTTGAAGATGCTGACCTTGTCGTGCTTACCATGCGCCACGACCGTGGCTTTGACTGTTGCGCCGGACACCAGGGGCGTTCCGACCTTGATTTCAGCGCCGTTTCCGACGGCCAGAACCTGGTCGATGACAATCTCCTGACCTACATCCGCAGCAATCTGTTCTACTTTGATGTTCTCGCCGGTGGCAACCCGATATTGTTTGCCACCGGTTTTTATGACCGCGTACATGTGGACCTCTCATCCAAAGACGGCAAATGCGTCTTCCAAATAACTGTGCGGACCAAATTCCGCACAGCCGGCGAGTATAGCATTCCCAATTGACTGCGGGACCCCGTGACCCTGTCTGTTGGCAGGCATGGTTGCCATTGCTAGCTTTCCTATAATGTCTGGCTAACTCCCCCTTGATGGCCTTGCAGACATTCCCTTCCCATATGGCGACCGGACTCGCCGTCATCGCCGCGGACATGCGCGAAGTCGATGCCGCCATCTCGCGGCGGCTGGACTCTGGCGTTCCCTTGGTCGGCGAGGTGTCACGCTACATCATCGGAGCGGGCGGCAAACGATTGCGCCCGGCGTTGCTGCTGCTCACCAGTGGCGCCTTGGGTTATTCGGGCCCGCAGCGCTTCAACCTGGCTGCAGTTGTCGAGTTCATCCATACGGCGACCTTGCTGCACGACGACGTGGTCGATGATTCCGCCATGCGCCGCGGCAATGCCACCGCCAACGAAACATTCGGCAATCCAGCCAGCGTCCTGGTGGGTGACTTCCTGTACTCCCGGGCCTTCCAGATGATGGTGGAAGCGGCAAACATGCGGATCATGGCGGTTCTCGCCGATGCCACCAATGTGATTGCGGAAGGTGAAGTGCTCCAACTGATGAACATGCACAACGCGGGACTCGACGAGGCCGGGTATCTGCACGTCATCCGGTCCAAGACAGCCAAGCTGTTTGAAGCCAGCGCCCGCGTGGGCGCCATTCTGGCGGGCGCATCGAGCGACATGGAGGAAGCCTGCGCACAATATGGCCAGGCCCTGGGAACCGCGTTCCAGGTCATCGATGACGTGCTGGACTATGCTGGAGACGCCGAATTGCTGGGCAAGAATCTGGGCGACGACCTGCGCGAAGGCAAGGCCACCTTGCCGCTGATCTGCGCCATGCAACGCGGAACCACGGAGCAACGCGCCCTGATCGCCAAGGCCATCGAGACCGGCGCGGTCGATATGTTGCAACAGGTCGTCGATATCGTCAGGGAAACCGGCGCACTCGATTTTTCACGGGACGCTGCGGCACGTGAAGCCACCCGTGCAACTGCCGCCGCAAGTCAATTGCCGCCCGGGCCGCATGTATCTTGTTTGCTACAATTATCGGGTCAGCTTTTGGAGCGCACCAACTAGGATTTTCATGGTGTGCGCCCGTCATCGGGGTGTAGCTTAGCCTGGTAGAGCGCTACGTTCGGGACGTAGAGGCCGGAGGTTCGAATCCTCTCACCCCGACCAGCATCAACGGTGTCGTCAAACAGTCCGCAATGGGGTGGCGTAGGCCTGCTTTCGATTTACATCGTTCAGGCAATCGGGGATGATTAGGCGTTTGCCTCGCGCCGTAGTACATTTTCAGTCCATGTCAGCAGTCGATACCGCCAGCCGAGATTCTTCACCTGTAGCCCTTCCAGGTCTGGGCCGCGCATTGATACTGGCGGGCAAGCTTGGACAGAAGTCCGCCGAAGAAATCTACCGCAAGGCGTCCTCCGGCCGCACCAGTTTCATCGCGGAGCTGACGGGTTCTGGCGCGGTCTCCGCGTCTGACCTGGCACACACGATGTCATCGGCGTACGCCGCGCCGCTGATCGACCTCGACGCGATCGACCCTCAACGCCTGCCCAAAGGTCTGTTGGATCCGAAGATCTGTCAGGCTTACCGCGTGGTGGTCCTGAGCAAACGCAACAACCGGCTCACGGTTGCCACGGCGGACCCGTCGGACCCGGAGGCGGTGGAAAAAATCAAGTTCGCGACCCAGTTAGGTGTCGACTGGGTCATCGCCGAATACGACAAAGTACTCAAACTCGTCGATGAACACGCGGCCACCACTACCGAAACGATGGAAGAAATCATCGGTGGCGAGTTTGAGTTCGACGAAGCCGCGGCGAGTGCCACGGACGACAACGAACAGGCGACGGTCTCCGAAGTCGACGATGCGCCAGTCGTCAAGTTCCTGCACAAGATGCTGCTCGATGCGTTCAGCATGCGGGCGTCGGACTTGCACTTCGAACCGTATGAGCACACCTACCGTGTCCGGTTCAGGATCGACGGCGAGTTGCGGGAAATTGCGTCACCGCCCATCGCCATCAAGGACAAACTCGCGTCGCGTATCAAGGTGATCTCGAAGATGGACATCTCCGAGAAGCGTGTTCCGCAAGACGGCAAGATGAAGCTCAAGATCGGGCCCAACAAGGTCATCGATTTCCGGGTCAGCACCTTGCCGACGCTGTTCGGCGAGAAGATCGTCATTCGTATCCTCGACCCCAGCAGCGCCAAGCTGGGTGTGGACGCGCTGGGATACGAACCCGAAGAAAAGCGCCGCCTGCTTGAGGCGATCAGCAGGCCGTACGGCATGATTCTCGTCACCGGACCGACCGGCTCGGGCAAGACCGTATCGCTGTATACCTGCCTGAACCTGCTGAACAAGCCGGGCGTGAATATCGCCACGGCCGAAGATCCGTCCGAGATCAATCTTCCCGGTGTCAACCAGGTTAACGTCAACGACAAGGCCGGGCTGACCTTCGCGGCTGCGTTGAAGTCCTTTCTGCGCCAGGATCCAGACATCATCATGGTGGGCGAGATTCGCGACCTCGAAACGGCCGACATCGCCATCAAGGCGGCGCAGACCGGACACCTGGTGCTGTCGACGCTGCACACCAACGATGCGCCCACCACACTGACGCGCATGCGCAACATGGGTATCGCGCCCTTCAACATTGCCTCCAGCGTCATCCTAATCACCGCTCAACGGCTGGCGCGGCGACTGTGCGCCAATTGCAAGGCGGTTGTCGACATACCCGAGAAGGCGTTGCTCGATGCCGGCTTCAAGCCCAACGAGATCGATAGCAGCTGGACCACCTACCGACCGGTAGGCTGTTCCTCATGCAACGGCGGCTACAAGGGACGCGTGGGTATCTACCAGGTGATGCCGATATCCGAGGAGATTCAGCGCATCATCCTGCGCGATGGCAGCGCGCTGGATATCGCCGAACAGGCAGCGAAGGACGGCGTCGAATCACTTCGGCGTTCCGGCCTGCTCAAGGTCAAGCGAGGGCTGACCTCGCTGGAAGAAGTGCTCGCCGTGACCAACGAATAGAAAATGGGGCTCTGAGACCATATGGCAACTGCGAAGCCCAAGGGCATAAAAGAGACGGTCTTCGAGTGGGCGGGCAAGGATCGCAATGGCAAGCAGGTCCGCGGCGAGACCCGGGCCGTAGGTGTCAACCAGGTGCAAGCCACGCTGCGGCGCCAGGGCGTGACACCGACAAAGATCAAGAAGCGCCGAATGGGTGGCGGGTCGTCAATCAAGCCCAAGGACATGGCCATCTTCACCCGGCAACTGGCAACCATGATGAAGGCAGGCGTGCCATTGCTGCAGGCCTTCGACATCGTCGGGCGTGGCAATCCCAACCCCCGGGTCACCAAGTTGCTCAGTGACATCCGTACCGACGTCGAAACCGGAACCTCCCTCAGCGTCGCGTTTCGCAAGTTTCCGTTGTACTTCGACAACCTTTACTGCAATCTGGTCGAGGCCGGCGAATCGGCCGGCATCCTGGACCAATTGCTGGATCGGCTGGCTGTCTACATGGAGAAGACCGAGGCGATCAAGTCCAAGATCAAGTCGGCACTGATGTACCCCATCACCGTGCTGATCGTTGCATTCGTCGTGGTCTCGGTCATCATGATCTTCGTGATCCCGGCCTTCAAGGAAGTGTTCGCCAATTTCGGCGGAGACCTACCGGTCCCGACTCTGGTGGTGATCGCGATCAGCGAATTCTTCATCTCCTACTGGTACCTGATCTTCGGCGGGATCGGGGGTGGCGTGTACTTCTTCATGCAGGCCTGGAGGCGCAACGAGAAGGTGCAAAATTTCATGGACCGGGTGCTGCTCAAGTTGCCGGTTTTTGGCGTCCTGGTTGAGAAATCCTGTATCGCGCGCTGGACCCGCACCCTCTCGACCATGTTCGCTGCTGGCGTGCCGCTGGTCGAAGCGCTCGACTCGGTCGGCGGAGCGTCGGGCAACTCGGTGTTCGAACGCGCGACTGTCAAGATCCAGCACGAAGTGTCCACCGGTACCGCCTTGACCGTTGCCATGACCAACGTCAACCTGTTCCCCTCCATGGTGCTGCAGATGTGTGCGATTGGCGAGGAATCCGGCTCGATCGATCACATGCTGGGCAAGGCGGCGGACTTCTACGAGGCCGAAGTCGACGATATGGTGGCCGGTATTTCCAGCTTGATGGAACCCATCATCATCGTGATCCTGGGTACCGTGATCGGCGGTATCGTCGTGGCCATGTACCTGCCCATCTTCAAGCTAGGGGCCGTGGTCTGATGCTGGTGTCTGCAGGGGTCGACGCCGCCTTGTTCGGCGTACTGGGCCTGCTCGTTGGCAGTTTCCTCAATGTGGTGATCTATCGCCTGCCCAGGATGCTGGACGCGGAATGGGCCGACAACTGCGCGCAATTGTCCGGTGCAATACCGCCGGAGCGCGAACCCTTCAACCTGGCGCGGCCACGGTCGCGTTGTCAGACTTGCCAGCATGTGATCCGTTGGTACGAGAACATTCCAGTCCTGAGTTACCTGGCTTTGCGCGGCCGTTGCTCCAGTTGCAAGACACCGATCGGCGCCCGGTATCCGCTGGTCGAACTGGCCACCGGAGTGGTCTTTGCCATGCTGGCCAGCATGTACGGCCTGTCCCTCACCGGCCTGGTGTGGGCCGCCCTGGCCTGTATGCTGGTGGCGCAGTTCTTCATCGATTTCGACACCCAACTGCTGCCCGATGACATCAACTACCTGATCCTGTGGCTGGGCCTGATCGCCTCGGCCATGGGGTGGACGACCGTCGCCTTGCCATCCGCGGTTTGGGGCGCCGTGTTCGGTTATCTGAGTCTGTGGACGGTCTACCAGGTCCACCACCGTCTGACCGGAAAACAAGGCATGGGCCACGGCGACTTCAAGTTGCTCGCTGGCCTGGGCGCCTGGTTCGGTGCGGACTACCTGGTCGCCATCATCCTGTTGTCGTCGGTCGTGGGCTCGGTCATCGGCGGTGGATTGTTGCTGGTTGGCCGCCTGGCGCATCGCGATATTGCGATCCCGTTCGGCCCTTTTCTGGCTGGCGCCGGGCTGCTGGCGATGCTGGTCGGCCCGGCACGGCTGGAAGGTTTGATCCCGTTCGCGTTTCCGTTCACGCACCTGGTCCGTTGATCCAATGGTTCGACTGGGACTGACCGGGGGCATCGGCAGCGGCAAGACGACTGTGGCCGACTGTTTCCGCGCTCGCGGTGCGACGGTGATCGACGCGGATGCGATCTCGCGCCTGGTTACGGCGGCAGGCGGCCCGGCGATAGCGCCGATCCGGGCCAGTTTCGGCGCCGACTACATCACCGCGAACGGCGCGCTGGATCGCGCCAGAATGCGACAGGCCAGTTTTTCAGATCCGCAGGCACGCGCCCGACTGGAGGCCATCATCCATCCACTGGTGGGCCAGGAAACAGCGCGGCTGCAATCCGAGGCCCTGGCCATCGGGGCACCATGCCTCGTGTTCGACATACCGTTGCTGGTCGAATCCCGGCGCTGGCGCCAACAGGTGGATCAGGTCATCGTCGTTGATTGCCCGCAAGAGGTGCAGATCGACCGCGTCATGGCTCGCAGTGCGTTGGCGCGCGAGGATATCTGCAAGATCATCGCCAGCCAGGTGCCATGGCTGCAACGCCTGCGCGCGGCCGACGTCGTGATCTTCAACGCAGGCATTTCGCTGGATCAGGTCGATGCGGAAGTGGGGCAAGTCGCCAGCCGCTTCGGGCTATGATCAGTTCAACGGAAGCAACAGTGTGATCCTGTACGAATACCCTTTCAACGAGCGCATCAGGACCTATCTGCGCATAGAACATCTGTTCCGCCGCTTGACGGAACTTGTGTCGCGCGACCACCCGCTCGATCATCATTTTGCGTTGTTGACGATCTTCGAAGTGATGGACGTCGGAGCCAGGGCCGACCTGAAGTCGGACCTGCTCAGGGACCTCGAGAAGCAACGTCAGACACTCGCCGGTTATCGCGGCAATCCGGCCATTTCCGAGCAGGCACTCGATGCGGTCATGTCCCGGGTCGACCAATGCTACACCGAGCTTGGCAATGTGCATGGCAAGGCCGGGCATGCCTTGACCGACAACGACTGGCTGATGAGCATCCGCAGCCGTGTCGGCATTCCCGGTGGTACCTGTGAATTCGACCTGCCCGCCTACTACGCCTGGCAACAGCAGCCCAGCGATATACGCCGAAGCGACCTGCACCGATGGGCGTCGACACTCGCCCCACTGGCCGATTCGGTCATCCTGCTGCTGAAAATGCTGCGCGAGTCAGGTGCAGCGCAGAAGGTGATGGGCACGGCAGGACAGTTCCAACAAAACCTGCCGCAGGGAAAGACGTTCCAGTTGCTGCGTCTGTCGCTCGACCCGGCTCTGAAAATCATTCCCGAGATCAGCGGCAACCGGCTGATGGTGTCGATCCGGTTCATGCGCCAGGAACCCGACAACCGACTGCACGCTGTCAACGACGACTGCGCATTCGAATTGGCACTGTGTTCATGACAAGCCGCCGCTCTAAGGCAACCGTCGGTCACGCCGGCATCGACCAGCAGTCCACGACAACGCGGATCGTCAACTGCCCGCACTGCAGCGGCGATTCGGTTTACGCGCCATCGAACCCGTATCGGCCATTTTGCAGCGAGCGATGCAAGAACATCGATTTCGGAGCCTGGGCGGATGAATCTTTCCGAGTTCCGGAGAATGAGCCGGATCCGGATGCCGCGTCCCGCGGCGACATGAGCCGTCTGCAATAGGCGGCCGGACCTTGCCGGCCTGCCGGCCGGTGCAGCCCATCTGGCATCGGCAATCAGTGCGCCAGGTTCAGTGAGTGGGGCCGACGTGGCTGCGCTCGGCAGCCAGCCAGTCGAGCACCGGAATCGTCCCTGGCAGTACCGGCTCGACTTCGACCGGCAGGAGCTGCCAGCGGAAACCCTGTCCCTCGCGCATCTGCAAAAGTCCCGTCCACGCAGGCACCTTGCAGAAGTTCAGGCGCACCAATGCATGGGGGTAGTCGACGACCGTGCTGCGCCACGGCAACACCTCCAGCACGTCGATACCCAACTCCTCCTGCAGCTCGCGGCGCAAGGCGCCAGCCACCGTCTCGCCCGGCTCAAGCTTGCCACCCGGGAACTCCCAGTAACCCGCATATACCTTTCCTGGCGGCCGACTCGTGAGCAGGAAACTGGCATCGGGCCGGATCAGGACACCCACGGCGACCTCGACAATTGCCCGGTCCGGACCCCCTTCGCGCGCGCGCGAAGGATGGGCACGCAGGGACGGCTCGTCGCTCACTGCGTCGTCACAGCGCGCCCGCTGAAATCGCGCGCGAACTGGAAGGCGACGCGCCCGCTGCGCGAGCCCCGCTCCAGCGCCCAGACCAGGGCCTGCGCACGGGCAGCGTCGATGTCGGCCGGTGCGACGCCATACGACTGCAGCCATTGCGCAACGATGGTCAGATACTCTTCCTGCGTGAACGGGTAGAAACTGACCCACAGGCCGAACCGTTCCGACAGCGATATTTTTTCCTCGATCACCTCACCAGGATGCACCTCGCCGTCCTCGGTATGGGTGTAGCTGAGGTTTTCCTTCATGTATTCGGGCAGAAGGTGGCGCCGGTTGCTGGTCGCGTACACCAAAACATTGGCCGTCGTCTCGGCGACCGAGCCGTCCAGGATGGACTTGAGCGCCTTGTAGCCGGGTTCGCCATCCTCGAAACTCAGGTCGTCACAGAAAACGACGAACTTTTCTGGACGTTCGGCAACCACGTCGACGATGTCCGGCAGGTCGATCAGGTCGGCCTTGTCGACCTCGATCAGTCGCAATCCCCGGGGCGCGAACTCCCGCAGGCAGGCCTTGATCAGCGACGACTTGCCGGTGCCCCTGGCGCCGGTCAGCAGCACGTTGTTCGCGGTCCTGCCACTGACGAACTGCTCGGTGTTGCGCCGGATCTTGTCCTTCTGCACATCGATCTCCTGCAGATCGGACAGATGGATGGCGGCGACATGCCGCACCGGCTCCAGCGTGCCGTGGCCGGAGCTGCGTTTGCGATATCGAAACGCGATACCGGCATCCCAATCGGGCTCCGACAACGGCTGCGGCAACACCGCCTCGATCCGGTTGATCAATTGTTCGGCCCGCACCAGCAGATGAGTCAGTCTATCGTCCATGGCAAAAATCAAGCGCTCAAAATTAGCCGCAGCCGGCCACGGGGTTTCAGGAGCGGTAGTCCGCGTTGATGGTCACGTATTCGTGGCTCAGATCGCAGGTCCATACCGTGTCGGTGGCGCCGCCTCGCCCGAGATCGACACGAACCGTGATTTCGCTTTGCTTCATCACGCGCTGGCCATCGGCCTCCAGGTAATTCGGATGACGCCCGCCTCGGGTCGCGACATGCACATCATCGAGGAACAGCTCGATACCCGACTGCTCGAGGTCATCGATGCCGGCATAACCAACGGCAGCCAGAATACGCCCCAGGTTCGGGTCGCTGGCGAAGAAGGCGGTCTTGACCAGCGCAGAGTGCGCGATGGCGTAGGCTACCGTTCGGCATTCGGCTGGGGTTCTGCCGCCCTGCACCGTGATCGCAATGAACTTGGTCGCGCCCTCGCCATCGCGCACGATGGCGTGCGCCAGTTGCCGTGCCACCTCGAGCATGGCTGTCTTGAGCGACTTGCCGTCTGCGCTGTCGAGCGAATCAACCTGAGCGTGTGCGGCCTTGTTGGTGGCGATCACGACGAAGGAGTCATTGGTCGAGGTATCGCCATCGATCGTGATCCGGTTGAACGAGGCATCCGCCAGCTCCCGAGCCAATTGCTGCATCACCTTGGGCGCAACCTTGGCGTCGGTCGCCATGAAGCCGAGCATGGTCGCCATGTTCGGACGGATCATGCCAGCACCCTTGCTCACACCCGTGATGGTCACCGTCGTTCCGCCGACCGGAACCTGCACGCTGCAGGCCTTGGGCACGGTATCGGTTGTCATGATGGCGAGCGCCGCATGGAACCAGTTGTCCTCCTTGGCGTCGGCAATAGCGGCTGGCAGGCCCGCCTCGATCCGGTCGATCGGCAGCGGCTCCATGATGACGCCTGTGGAAAACGGCAGCACCTGCTGTTCGGCCACTTCCAGGATGTGCGCCAACGCAGCTGCGCTAGCGCGGGCTCTTTCCATGCCTTGCGCGCCGGTTCCGGCGTTGGCATTGCCGGTGTTGATCATCAACGCCCGGATCGGCCGTCCGCTGGCCAGATGTTCGCGGCACACCTGAACCGGAGCTGCGCAGAAACGGTTGCGTGTGAAAACGGCCGATACGCTGGCGTCCGTGTCGAGCAACATGACGGTCAGGTCCTTGCGATGGGCCTTGCGGATACCGGCCTCCGTCACGCCGATACGGATACCGGGAACCGGGTGAAGGTCAGCTGCCTTCAATGGTGCAAGGTTGACGGGCATATTGCGCTTTCAGGCCAGCTTGCCGTGACATTGCTTGTATTTCTTGCCACTGCCGCAAGGACAAGGTTCGTTGCGGCCCACACGAGGCACCTGGTCACCGGCGACCGCAGCCGCAACGCTGGTGCGGCGCGCAATATTGCCGGCATCGACCCGAGTCTCCACCTCGCCGGTCTCGCCGGGCGCGGAGTAGGTCACGTTGCTGATGTTGTCGGCACGTTGCTCCAGTTCTTGCGCGGCCTCGTTGAGTTGTGCGCCGGACTGGATCCGCACTGTCATCAGCAGCTTGGTGACCTCGTTGCGGACCGAATCCAGCAACTGGCCGAACAACTCGAAGGCCTCGCGCTTGTATTCCTGTTTGGGCTGCTTTTGCGCGTAACCACGCAGGTGAATGCCCTGGCGCAGATAATCCAGCGCACTCAGGTGCTCGCGCCAGTGGGTATCGATGCTCTGTAGCAGCACCATGCGCTCGAACTGCAGGAAGTTCTCGTTGCCCACCAATGCCACCTTGGCGGCAAATGCCTCATTGCCCGCTGCCTGCGCCTTCTCCACGATGTCTTCGTCCGTGATGGCGCTGGCGCCCTGCACGATATCCTTGAGCGGCAGTTCGATCTGCCACTCTTCGGCCAGCGTCTTTTGCAGGCCGTCGATGTCCCATTGTTCCTCGACCGATTCGACCGGCACGTACTGGCGTACCAGATTCACAAAGCAGCCCTCGCGCAGCGAATCGATCTGGGCCGACAGGTCTTGCGCATCGAGAATACTGTTGCGCTGCTGGTAGATCACCTTGCGCTGGTCGTTGGAGACGTCGTCGTATTCCAGCAACTGCTTGCGCATGTCGAAGTTGCGCGCCTCGACCTTGCGTTGCGCGCTCTCGATGCTGCGGGTGACGATGCCGGCTTCGATCGCCTCGCCGTCGGGCATCTTGAGCCGGTCCATGATCGCGCGTACCCGGTCACCGGCAAAGATACGCATCAGCGAATCGTCCAGACTAAGGTAGAAGCGAGACGAGCCCGGGTCGCCCTGGCGCCCGGAGCGGCCGCGCAACTGGTTGTCGATGCGGCGCGATTCATGGCGCTCGGTGGCAATGATGCGCAGGCCACCGTTGGCCGTGACTCCATCGTGGTCGCGTTGCCACTGGGCGCGCACCTCCGCGATTTTTTGGGCGCGCATTGCCTCGTCCAGCGACTCATCCGCCTCGATTACCTGCACCATCTTGTCGGCGTTGCCGCCCAGCACGATGTCGGTACCCCGACCCGCCATATTGGTGGCGATGGTGATCATCTTGGGCTGACCCGCCTGGGCGACGATGTCCGCCTCACGAGCATGCTGTTTGGCATTGAGCACCTGGTGTGGCAGCTTTTCCTTCTCCAGCAACTGGTCGATGATCTCGGAGTTTTCGATCGAGGTCGTGCCCACCAGTACCGGCTGACCCCGTTCGTAACATTCGCGGATATCCTGGATAGCCGCCGCGTATTTTTCCTGCGTTGTCTTGTAGACCCGGTCGAGCTGATCCTCCCGCTTGCTCGGACGATTGTGCGGAATGACAACCGTCTCAAGACCGTAGATCTCCTGGAATTCGTAGGCCTCGGTGTCCGCCGTACCTGTCATGCCGGCGAGCTTGGCATACAGGCGAAAATAGTTCTGGAACGTGATCGACGCCAGCGTCTGGTTCTCTGCCTGGATAGCCACACCCTCTTTGGCCTCCACCGCCTGGTGCAGACCATCGCTCCAGCGCCGACCGGACATCAGGCGGCCGGTGAATTCGTCGACGATGACGATCTCGCCACCCTGCACCACATAGTGCTGGTCCTTGTGAAACAGGTGTGCCGCCCGCAACGCCGCGTACACGTGGTGCACCAGCGTGATGTTCGACGGGTCGTACAACGTCGCCCCCTTGGGCAGCAAGCCGTTTTCCGACAGGACGTGCTCTGCATTTTCATGACCTTGTTCGGTCAGTACGATCTGGCGGCCCTTTTCATCGATGGTGAAGTCTCCCGGCTTGGTCACGCCCTCGCCGGTGCGCGGGTCGGCCTCGCCCACCTGAACCGTCAGGTGGGGCACGATCTTGTTGATCGCAAGGTACAACGCAGTATGGTCCTCAGCCTGCCCGCTGATGATCAGCGGGGTGCGTGCCTCGTCGATCAGGATCGAGTCCACCTCGTCCACGATCGCGTAGTTCAGGCCGCGCTGCACGCGATCGCCCACCTCGTAGACCATGTTGTCGCGCAGGTAGTCGAAACCGTATTCGTTGTTGGTGCCGTAGGTGATGTCCGCCCGGTACGCAGCCTGCTTGTCTTCGCGTGGCATCTGCGGCAGGTTGACACCCACCGTCAGACCCAGGAAGTTGTAAAGCCGGCCCATCCACTGGGCGTCACGGCTGGCAAGGTAATCATTGACCGTCACCACGTGAACGCCTTTGCCGGTAAGCGCATTGAGATAGACCGGCAGGGTCGCAGTCAGTGTCTTGCCTTCACCCGTGCCCATCTCCGATATCTTGCCGTTGTGCAAGGACATGCCGCCCAGCATCTGCACATCGAAGTGGCGCATCTTCATGACCCGCTTGGAGCCCTCGCGCACGACGGCAAACGCCTCCGGCAACAATGCGTCGAGCGACGTCCCGGCCGCCACCCGGGTCTTGAACTCCTCGGTCTTGGCGCGCAAGGCATCGTCGGTCAAGCCTTCGAGGTCTCCCTCCATGGCATTGATTCGCTTGACCGTGCTGCGGTACTGTTTGAGAAGGCGGTCATTGCGACTGCCGAAAATCTTGGTCAGGAAGTTGGTTGCCATGCATGCAGGCCCCGCTGGCAGACCCACTATGGCCGGCCGGAAGGCGCGATCCTTTTGTCAAACAGGATGGGAAATTGGGGTCGCCCCGGCCAAACACAAGCATCGCGCAGTGTCGACCCGCAGGCTACCCGACGGCGATTTTACCTGCGCACGGCCTGGGGTTGGACGGGGCGGGCGGCCGTACTTGTTCGCGGCGATACCGGGACGGCCCGGATTGCCTGCTGTTGCGCCACCAGCGAGTCGCCCGCATCCAGGAACTTCTGCGGATCCTGCGGCACGCCGCTGACCAGAACCTCGAAGTGCAGGTGGGCACCGGTGGAACGCCCGGTGGAGCCGACAGCGGCAATTTTCTGGCCGCGCCGCACGAGGTCACCCTTCTGCACGTAGACGGCCGAGGCGTGGGCATAACGGGTCACCAGATCGTTGCCATGATCGACCTCGACCAACTTGCCATAGGCTGGATGGAACTCCTCCACTACGACGATACCCCCGGCAGCAGCCAGGATCGGCGTTCCGACGTCGGCCTGAAAATCGAGTCCTGTGTGCAGCGCCGAGCGACCCGTGATCGGATCGATGCGCCAGCCGAAGTGCGAACCCAGGCTTCCCTCAGACAAGGGTTTCTGGGTCGGAACCATCATGTTGCGCATCTTCTGGTCAAACAGCCGCGACTCGAGCACCGTCAACAGATCAGTTCGCTGTGCGGTCAAGCGATCGAGGTCAGCCAGCGTCGCATGCAACTCGTCGACCGACAGCGGTCGGCCGGTCACCAGTGCACCCCCCTGCCCCGGCTTGGACTTGATATCGCTGGCGTTGATGCCAGCCAGACCGGACACCCGCTCGCCCAGTGACTCGAGCTGCGTCAGCTTGGCCTGCATCTCGCCCAATTGACGCGCCAGCACATCCAGGTTCTCCCGCATGAATTTGTCACGTTGCTCGAACTCGTCCTGCACCACGAGCCGAACCAGCGCGCCCACCACCGGCCAGCGCTCACGCGCACCCTTGAGGAAGACCCAGTGGTACATGGCTGCCGCAATCAGCATCAGGAGCAGGGAGGCGAGCAATGCGGACGCCACCAACCGGGTACCCGAGAGATGGACCGCCTGGCGCTTAGCCAGCCAGGGATCCGTGATAATCAAATGCATTGAAAACTCCATCCATCGATCGGTGCCATGGACCGCCGCGCACAATCCTTCACCCTGCAGCAAGCCACCGAAGCTTCGCCGACCCTTGCGCGGTTGGCCGAGCTTACGCGCGATTCGGCGGCGCGACTCAAGGCGGTCGAGCCGTTGATTCCCTCCCCGTTGCGTGCCGCCGTCAAGGCCGGTCCGCTCGACACCACCCAATGGTGTCTGCTACTCGACAACAATGCTGCCGCTGCCAAGATGCGCCAGTTGTTGCCAGCGCTGGAAGCCCACCTGCGAACCAAGGGCTGGGAAGGCCGCTCGATACGGCTGAAAGTGCAAGATTCCCGCGCCCGTTGAGAGCGCCCCATCTGTCGCGAGTGGTGCCGATTGTCGGAATCGAAC
>Ga0105047_10007158_pt1 | contig 18852 bp, 15 predicted proteins | sample MAT04_FD_78384 | JGI IMG/M metagenome (GOLD analysis project Ga0105047, IMG submission 78384) | Freshwater microbial communities from Lake Fryxell liftoff mats and glacier meltwater in Antarctica - MAT-04 (megahit assembly) | ecosystem: Environmental > Aquatic > Freshwater > Ice > Liftoff... | reverse complement strand
GAGTTAACTGGAGCCAACCCGGCTGTAAGATGGCCCGGCTGTGGTGGTGCGAGCGTCCCCGCGAGCGGAGGCCACTCCCCCAGCCTCGCGGGGACGCTCGGCCCACCTCCCGCCGGCCGCCGCGAAAGAAATTGATTATCCGCCACGAGCGGCGATGATAAGCTGCTTTTCAAGGAGGAAAGCAGTGATGAAGATTCTCAAGGTGGTGTGGGGACTGATTTTGTTTGGGGCGTTGATCGCCGTGGTGCAATTGGCCGATCCCGGAGCAAACTCGCCGGCCACGCTCTTTCAGCGTTTACCGGCCGCGAATCTCCGCGCCCTCGCGGAAGCAGAATGGGCGGCCGGGCACGGCGAAACCGCCTTGCTCCTGCTGGATTACATCAGCGAAAACCGTTTGCCCGATCAACCGGCGGCCACCGAACTACGCCAGCGCATCTTCACCCAACTCGCTGCTGACAACACCGCCGCCCACCGCATTCAAGCCACCGGCTGGGCCGCCACCCTCGCCAGCGCCAACGCCTACGACAACCTCGCCGGCTCGACCGTGGCCGATGCCGTGTTGGATGGCGACATCGCCGAACTCGCCCGCCAAGGTCGGCTCGCCGGCGCGGGCGACGCGTTCCAAAGCTTGGCCGCCATGACGACGGTGTTTCCGCCGGCGGAAGGCGCTTTACGTCTAACGCAAGCCGCCAGCGCGGCCGGCGCGCTCAACGAATCACTCGACCGGCAACTGCGTCGTTTGACGACGGCGATTCAAGCCGACCCCAAAACGCCGATCGCCGTGGAGAAGTTCAAGGAGAACTTCATGCCGCTGCTCGAACTGGCGAAGCGCTGCCGGACGTGGGGCGAATTTGCCACGCTCCTCCGCCAAGCCGATAGTCCCGATCAATTGCGGGTGCTCACCAAGATCGTTGCTACTTCTCCATCCGCCGCCCGGCACCTCAGCCAAGTCCTCGCCGTCGCGGCCCGCGACAGTCGGGCAACTGCCTCCACAGCTCTCGATTATCTCCTGCAACAAGGGCCGACCGGCCTCCCCACCTTGCACCTCGCGGTTGCCAAAGGCGCCGCCGGCCTGAAACTGGTGACCGAAAATCCGACGCTCACACCGGCCGCCCTCCGCCGGGTCGCCCCGCAATCGGGAATGCAGTCCCGATACGAAACATGGCGGCAACAATACGGTGCCGGCGTCACGGCGGCGAAATATCTGGTGATCGCCGCCCTGAGCGCGTTGCTGGTGCTCGTCGTCATTCCCGGCCGCTACCTCGAAAAACTCATCGCGCGACCGGGCGGCCCCGTCGCGGCGCCGGGCGCGATTCACTATCTCCTCTCCGCCCTCGCCGTCGGCATTGTGCTGGCCGGCCTGGCGTATTTGCTCTCCTTGGCGGTGAACCGCGAAATCGCGCCTCCCGGCGCGATGGCCACGGGTGCCGCCGTCGAGACGCACTCGGCGGACAGCGCGTTTCTCTCCGGCACGATGGTTTTATTGTCGCTGGCGATTCATGCGGCCGTCTGGTTTTATGTGCGCGGGAAAATCCGGCAGGTGGAAGATGATGAAAGCCCGGCGGAGTTCCGGCTGCGACGACTGGACAACCTCGATGTGTTTCTCGATCTCCCGCTGTTCACCGGTCTGGCGCTGACCGTGATCGCGTTCATCCTGATCACGCTCGACGCCGGCATGAGCCGTCATTTTGCGTACACGGCGACGGTCGTCGGTATTTTGTCGGCGGTGTCGCTGCGCATCCGCTACCTCTATCCGCTGAAAGAACGGCTGATCCGGTCATGAAACCGTCCATCCTCGTCGTGATGTTGGATTTTCTGGTCTGTTCGCTGTTGCTGTTTGTGATCGGCACCGGCGGGCAGCAGACGCAGTTTGCCACCGCCGCCGCACCGGCCGTGCATGCGGAGTTTTCCACGGCGGCGATTCAGGCGCAACAGGACGAGTGGAACCGGGATTACGATCAACAGACGCTCCTCGCCCAGCTCCAATCCGAAACCGCCGCGAAAGAGCAATTGCAAACCCGGCTCGCCGCGCGCGAGGAAAACCTCCAAGTCCTCGCCGCCGAGAAGGCGCGGGTGGAAGCCGACAAGGCGCAAACCGAAGGCGCGTTGCGCGGCGTGGAGCAACAGTTGTCGCAAGTGCGGACGGAGCGCGAACAGTTGCAGCAGGAAGGCGAAGCCGCCAAGGAACGCCTCGCTAAATTGCAAACCGAACAAACCCGGTTGGAAGCGGAAAAGGGCGAGCTGCGGCAACGCGCGGAGCAATTGGGGCAAACGGTGGCGAGTCAGCAGACGACCATCAGTACGTTGGCCGGCGAAGTCCGGGCATCGCAGACGCGCGTGGAAACGCAACTCACCGATGTCGCCCGTGGCCAGGCCGCGATGGGTTCGACGCTGGCAAAACTCGACGAGTTCACGCGGACGCTGCCGGCCACGCTGCAACGCGACGTCGCTGCGATGCACGATGATCAGCGCGCGCTATTTGAGAATGTCGCGTCCCTCGCCGAGAACGTCAAAGACCTGCAAACCAGTTTGAATACCGACGATCGCGCGTTGCTCCTGCAAGCCGTCACGGATGTCGGACTGGGCCAGCGCGACTTACAAGCGCGGCTCGATGATCTGATCAAAGCCGGGCAGGGCGACAAGTTTGGCGAGAGTCTGAACACCATCCAAGCCGGGCAGGAGGAATTGCGGCAGCAGACGGTGAAGTTGTCGGGTCAGATTGAATCCATCAAATCGCGCGGGCCGGGACCGTTCGGCGCCGTGCGCGCGGCCCGGCTGGAATTGCGGACGCTCATCAACGCCCGCGACGCGTTCGACAACAAGACCGCCCGGTACAAGGGCACCGCCTATCCGCTGGTGGTCAGTGCCGGCGGCCGGACGCTGGTGGTGGCGCATCGGCAAAGTTGGGGGCTGGCGTGGTGGGGATTGGGCAGCGGCCAAGAGGTCTTGAATGTGCAACACCTCGCGGCGCGCGAGAACGAAACGCGGCCGTTAACCGGCACCGCCTGCGCGGTGGCCGCCGAGCCGCGCGTGGTGACGGCGGAGCTTTCCCAACCGTTGCCGGGTTTGACGGCGATGACGCTGGCCGGATCGGCGAGTGTGTTGCAGACGGATCAACGAAAATTCCACGTGTTCAAAAGCACCGCCGCCGGGTTGAGCTTCGAGGCCGAGACAGCCCCGGACCTGGCGGACCCGCGATTCTTGATCGTGAAACGCCCGTTGCGCGGCGTGGCGTCGTGGTTTGAAAACCCGGCGTACCGCGCCGATGCCGGCGATTACGTGGTGACCGGCGACGGCAAACTGGTCGGCCTGATGCTGAATCGCGAACGCTGTCTGGTGCTGACCGAAGCGTTGCTGGCCGAGTGCGCGGTCACGATTCCGCTCACCGAAACCGCGTCATTCCTCCGCGCTGCCCAACAACTGTCCCGGCTCAAGTAGCCGCCAGCGGCGTGACCTGGCCCGGCGGGACATCCACGAACCGGCCATCCACCTTCAGCGTGACAGGCCGGGCGCTGGGATTGAACGCGGTGGCGCGATTGGCGGCAATCACGAGCCGTTGCCGGGCGGCTTCGTAGTCGAACAGTTCGATGTTGGTGCAGTACCAAACGTCGGCATGGCCGGCGAGCGGGCGGTAGATTCTTTCGAAGGCATCCCAGCGATCATCAAATTCGTAGCTGTGCCCCCAGATGAAAAACACGCCGCTCCAATTCGTGGCGAGATGTTTTTCAAAACGCGCCGCGACCGGCTCCGGATGCTGGCCGAATTGATGCGCGGTCGCGGCCCACGCGAGCGGTTCCGCCGGTGGGAAACACGGGTCGCGGTTCTCCACCGTCCGCGAATAGACGATGCCGAGGCTGCGCAGGATTTCAATGACCTGCCGGTTGTACGTGCCGAACGGATACGCCATGCCGCGCACCGGGTACTGCACCAAATCTTCCAGCGCCGTGCGATCCTCCAACACTTCGGTGGCGATCTGCGACGCGTCGAGCCGGTCGAGCCACGGATGCGTCACGGTGTGAATCGCCACTTCATGGCCGGCATACAAGGCAGCCACCTCGGCGGGCGGGATTTTCTTTCCCCCGCCGAGCAACCCGGAATTGAGATTGAACGTGCCTTTCAATCCCCACATGTTGAACGATTCCACCACCCGCCGGTCTTGCAGGACGCCGTCATCGAAGCTCGTGGTCACCGCGAGTCGTTTGCCGCCGGGAAACGGCGGAATTTCAATGCGAGCAGGGATGCTGGCGGACATGGGGATTCTTTCGGTTGCGCATCAGCGCGCGCGCGCCGTGAGCAGCTCGATGTAGTCGGCGCAGATTCGTTTGGTTTCTTCCAACGTGACATCTAGGCCGGGATTCTTTTCTTTGTCCGCGCTGTCGTCCGCGCCGGGCACGCTGGCGGCGGCGACGGCATTGGTGCCCGCCAAGATCAGCGGCGGCGGCAGCCCCGGCAGGCGGGCCTGTTTGAGGGTGAACTCGTATTGAGTCTGGATAATCGGCGCGCGTTCGGCGCGGACCTTGTTGCGCGCCGGCTCACGGGCTTCCTGCTCGGCATTCTCTTTCAACCGCTGCTGTTCGTTGAGCGACACGACCGCCCGGTCCACCTGCTGGCGCAACCGCGTGATGTCTTCGCGGAGCCAGATAAATTCCTGATCGCTCGCCACGCGCTTCGCCGACCGGCGTTGGAGCGACGGCAGGTACGGCGCGACCCGGTTGAGGTTCGTGTACTTGGCCGGCGGAATTTCATCCCACGGCAACGGATTGGCCATTTGTCCCTCGCCCACCTTCAGCACCGCCAACGCCGAGGGCAACACGAGATCCGGCACCACGCCCTTCAGTTGGGTGGACGACCCGCTTGGCCGGTAAAACTTGCGAATAGTAAGTTTGAGCGCGCCGGGGTTTTCCCCGCCGTCCAGTCCCATGCCCTGCATCATCGGCGTGAGTTGGATCAGACTTTGCACGGTGCCTTTGCCGAACGTGGACGTGTCCCCCACGATCAACGCCCGCCCATAATCTTGCACCGCCCCCGCCAGAATCTCGGACGCCGACGCGCTAAACCGGCTCGTCAGCACCACGAGCGGCCCGTCATAAACCACCGCGGGATCGGGGTCCCGAGAAACATTGACCTGACCATCCGCATCTTTGGTTTGCACGACGGGACCAGTCTCGATAAACAACCCGCTCAACCGAATGGATTCTTCGAGCGAACCGCCGCCGTTCCGGCGCAAGTCGAGAATCAACGCATCTATTTTCTCCGCCTGCAACTTCTCGATCAACGCCTGCACATCCGCCGTCGCCCCGGGATGACCGCCGCCGTCACGACCGTCCCCGCCGGCGTAAAACGAGGGCAACTCAATGATCCCCAACCGCACGGGCGGGCGGTTGTTCACGGGCCATTCCACGAGACGTGCTTTGGCTTCCTGATTTTCCAGTTTGATCTCGTCGCGAATGAGCGTGATCGTCTCCCGCTCGACCGACCCCACCGCCGCCGGGATCACCGTCAACGATACTTCCGTCCCCTTCGGTCCGCGAATCAGCCGGACCGCCTCCGAAAGCGGCATCTCAATAATATCCACTGGCTCTTTTCCCGCCTGCGCCACGGCCACGATGCGATCGCCGGGCTTGAGCCGTTTGCTCGCCGCCGCCGGGCCGCCGGGCAGCAACTCATTGATTTTGCAGTAGCCGTCCTCGGCCTGCAGCACCGCGCCGATGCCGTACAACGAGAGACTCATCGCAATGGAAAAATCCTCCAGTTGCCGCCGACCCAAATAATCCGAATGCGGATCGTACACGTGCGCCAGCGAGGTCAGATAAATCTCAAACACCTGATCCGACGAAAACTGCTTCATCGTCCGCAACGTCCGGTCGTACCGCTTCGTCAACGTCTGCACGATCTCGGCCGGCGATTTCTTCGCGAGTTTTTCCTGCAAATATTCGTACCGCAACTGCTGCCGCCACAACACCCGGGCGGCGGCCAGATCCGCCGGGCGCGGCGCGCGATCCCGGTCGGTCGCCAACGTATCCTTCCCCGTGAAATCGAACGGCTCCCCCGTCAACTCCTCCTTCGCAAACGCCACCCGCATTTCCAGCCGCTCCAAAAAACGCGCAAAAATCTTCTGCGCCGGCCCCGTGTCGCCCGCAATCAACGTCAAATCCTGCAACAACCGCCGGTAATGGGCGAACTCCGTCAGATCCGACTCGAAGAAATGCAGCCGCGCCCCATCCAACGCATCCAGATACCGGTCGAGGAACTGGGTGGAAACATCCTGCCCGTGCTGATGCGCGGCGAAATGGGATCGCGCCAACAAGTTCGCCGTCACCCGCGCGATGTTGGCCTCCGTGGCTGCGTCCGCAAAAACAGACGCCGCCGCCAGCCACAACACCACTCCGAACACGAACCCGCGCCCCGAGTGGAACTGCTTCATTCGGATTTGTTCTTCCATACGCGTCGGGGATTGTTAGCTGAAACGGGCGGCTCGTCAACTCGCCGTTCCAGCATTGAACCTTGCGACGACGATCGGTCACGCCGTAACGAGGGCGTTTCCGTGGGCGTTTGATCCGTCGCTGGCGGCGCGACGGGCGCCGTCTGTTTCGGTGGCGCCTGTTGGACTGGTGCCCGCTGCTGGGGCGCGGGGGTCACAGGTTCGGGACCACGCCGGACCCGCGGCGCTTCGGATTCCGCCCACACGGGATTGCCGGGGCGGCTGGTGATGGGCGAACGCGGCACGGTCACGCGCTTCGGTTCCGACGGGGGTTCCACCGGCGGACGCGTTTCGCGGACGCGCCGGTCTTCTTGATACCGTTGCACCGCCGGCTCGCGCTCGACGATCTTTTGGCGTTCCTGTTCCGGCACCACCTGCAACCGTTGATTGCGCGGCTTCTGCCGGTTGTAATTTTCCAGCGACGTGGCAATCGGGGTTGGAACGTTGACGGCGGCGGCCTCGGGTTGGCGCACGATTTTTTGCTGCGCCGCCCAGGTGCGCGGCGGCCGGTCAGCTTCGTTGTCGCGCCGCTGCTGATACGTCGCCTGCGACCGGTGCTGCCAATCCCGCTCATGCCGGTGCTGCCAACGACGGCGGGACTGGATCGTGTCGTAACAATGCCGGTACCCGAAATAGTTAAACGAAAAGAAAAACCCGCTGCTGTAATAACTCGCGGCGTAATAGTCACCGAAATAATAACTCCGATAACGGGGCCGCAAAAAGAGATGCTCCGCAAACACGTCCGTCTGAATCACCACTGCCGGCGTGTAATGCCGCACCACCACCGTCGGCGCGAAATACACCGGCGCAAACAACACCCCGCGCCGGTCCACTGCGTAATCCCAGTACCCATCCACAAACACATACCCGCGCGGCGTCCACGCATAACTGGCGGGAACCCAATCCCATTCCGTCCGGCCCACGAGCCAGTACCCCGGTCGCCACGCGTACCGGCCTTGATGCCACACCCAGCAACCGGGTACCCAGACGTAATCGGCGGAGGGCGCGGGCGTGTTCGGGCCGGCTTCGAGCGTGGCGGGCGGGACCGGCATGTACGTGGTCGCATTCACGCGCGCGTCGCCCCAGTAACCGGACACCCATTGATAGCCATTCGGGTTTTGCGCCCAATACCCGCTCACCCACTGCCGCGCCGGCGGCAGAACGCGCCAGATCCCGCTGACCCACAGGAAATCATCGCGTTCATCGTCCCACGCCCAGTAGCCGGGAATCCACACCACCGTCTGCCCCATCGGCCGCTCCGTCGGGGGCAACTCCTCAATCGGTGCCGGCGGCACCTTGGGCACCAGTGGTCCCGGCTCGGGATTGTAGGTCACGAACCCGGCATACGCTTCATGCACCGGCCCGCGCGTGAGCACCTCCATCCCCGGCTCTGCGTGGACCGCCATCAACGCCAGTCCCAAACCAACCGCACCGATGATGAGTGCCTTCATAACTTCTCCAATATGGTTGCGAACCTACTTGGAATCCAGTGGCCGGGTCTCGCCCAGCAAGTTGACCAGCGCGCGGGCCGACACGAGCCGGCCGCGTTCGTTCATGTGAATCAGGTCCCGCAACAACCAATCCAACGGTCGCCCGTTCTTTTCCAACGCGCGATCCCACACCGTCATCAAATCCACAAACGGCAACTCCAACTCCGCCGCGAGCGCGCGCAACGTCTCCCGCTGTTCATCGGTGACCTTGCCGGTGTGGTGATTGATCGTTCGCATGTGCGGCGCCACGATCAGAATCTCGGTCTGCGGCAGCTTCGCACGCAATTGCGCAATGACACTCCGCAGCGGCTTATCCAAATCCATCAACGTGTTGCTGACCGCCTCCATGACGATGAGGTCGGGTTTATGGGGCACCACCAACGTGTCCACTTCATTCTGAAACTTCGCCCAACCCGTGCCGCCCCGGCCGTTGTAACGCTTTTCCACTCGCGCGCCGGGAAACCGCTGTTCCAGCAACAAATCAAATGGCGAGTTGCTGAGGTCATTGGAAATGCTGTCCCCGAAAAACAGAATCCGCACCGGCTGCCGCCCCCGGAGCTTGCCCAGCGTGCGCGACAACTTCTCCAACCGGGCCGCCACGCCGTCCAGCGGCACCGACGCCAATTCCGCCTCGCGTCGCACCGCGTCCTGCAACACCGCTTTCCGCCGCACCGGCGTCACCGTCACATCATCCACTGTCAACAGACCCGGCGTGCTGGAAATCTGAAACTGCACGAAACCGCTGGTGGCCGGGTATTTGGTCTGCACATCGAACTGCCGCCACTCGCCGGCGGGCGCGGGATCAATCTGCGTATAGTAATCGCCCGGCAACCCCTGCTGCTGTTTGTCTTGGAAAACCAACGCTAACCACGCCGGCTTCTCCGACGTGGCGCGGAAGCGGACGCGATAATACTGGTCGGGCCGCACCGCAAAACGCGAGGAACGCACACCGGCGGTGGGATAGCGTTTCTCGACCGGAAAAAGGGTGACGGCCTGTTGGTTCGTCCACACGACGGTTTCTCCAAACTTGCTGTCGGGCAGCGCCGTCCAGCCGGTTTGCTCGGGGTTCTTCTGAAAATCGGCGGACAACACAGCCGCCGCAAGGATCAACGCGATCATGGATAGGTCACTCCTGTTGGGGTAAAAGCCACGCGGACCGGGCCGGTGGCGGTTTCGATCGTGAATGGTTCAGCCCGGACACCCTGCACCAACCCACCCGTGCCGGTCAAATCGTACACCGTGACGTACCGGGTGTTCTTGGCTTCGCGGCGCCGGATGAGGCAGGGAACTTTGTCGCGTAACGAGTGGCCGATGCCACGCGCGGTGAAAATCGTTTCGCCCGGCTCGGGCGCGATCCAAACGGCAAGTTGCGATTTGCCGGCATGGAACGTCCACCGCGCCGGCGGTTCCGTAATCCGGAGCACTTCGATAAAATGTTGATACCCATCGCGGTCGCCCACCGTGCCGGGTTGGCCGGTGGCCGGCTCGAGCCGGTCGCTGGTCGCGTGCGCAAACCAATCCACCTGCACCGGGCCGCCCTGCGATTCCACCTCGAAGACATCCGCGAGCAATTTATCGGTCAGCAAAAGATAACGGCGCAGCGTGACGCCGGGATAGGCGGAGTCGGTTTCCGTGGCGCAGGCGGCGAAAACTTCGTTGGTCACGAACCACAGGAGCCGGCCCGTGGTGGGAGCTTGGTTGCGTCCGCCGATGGTGACGGTGTTGTGGGCGGCGGTGGTTTTCACCCAGGTTTTGTATTCGTCCACGCTGTACGAGAGCCGGCCCGGATCGAGAATCCATTCGCGGCCGTTGGCGTAGAGTAACAGATTCAGTTTGTCGAAATGTCCATGCCCGCCGCCATGCGGCCCGTAATCCACCATCGCGCAAACGGCATCCGCACCAGCGCCGCGTCGGAGAATCGCGAGGCCGGTGGCGGGCAGATTGACAGACTGCGTCTGCACCGCCGCGTTGGTGTACCCGGCCTCGCCATAGACGTTCGCCGCCCAGATGAACGCGCCGCGCAACAGATTGAGATCCACCCGGTCGGAATCGTTGATGGCCGGCAACTGGCCGTTCGGATACGCGTACTGCCGGGGCGAATCGAACATCGCGCGGAACTTGGGATGTTCCTGCAACGGCACGCCCACCCGGCGCGCGGCGTCGGCCATCTCCATCAACGCCATCAGCGCGTAATTGTGATACGCCATCGCCCCCTCGTACCACAACCCGTCCGCACCGATGCTGCGTTCCATCTGATCGTAAAATCCGCCGCGCATGTGGAGCACCCGGTCAAACAACTCGCGGTCACCGAGCACCGAAGCAATGCAGAGCAACCCGGCGTTGTACCAGGTTTGGTGATTGTTGATGTCCTGATTGAACCGCAGCAACGTTTGGGAGGTGAGCCGGAAGAAACGCTCTTCGACGCGCTGCCGTTCCTCGTCCGACCAGACCGGCGCGGTGCGGGTCAGGTCGTACGCTTTCGCGAGCCGGATCACGCCGAACGCTTCGTCGAGACTCTGCGCGTAGCGGCGCGCGCCCAGCGGGGCAAACAACCCGGTGCGCCCCCACCGATCGCGCCGGGCGGGATAGGTGTCGTAGTCGGCGGCGAGTTTGAGCAGCAACCGTTTCACATCCGCGGCAAACCGGTCATCGCCACTGAACGTGTACGCCCAGCCGAGCGCGAGGGCGGTGTCGTTGACTTGGTCATGCAAGACGCTCCGGTACGCGGCGATGGTGCGTTCGTCGGTGAAGACTTTACCAGTGGATGGGTCCACGTGTTCGGTGAGACTTTTCGGTTGCAGTCGCTGGCCGTTGGCCGGGTTGGCGTAATAGAAAACCCAATCCCCCGGTCCCTCGGGCACTTGCACGCCCTGTTTCAACAACGCCTCACCGCGTTGCACGGCAGAATTGCTGCGCGTCACGAAATCGGGCGCGGCACGCAATGCGGTCAACTCCGCCGGCGTCGTCGCCAACCGCGGCACCGGCGGGAAAACGATCTCGGCCCGCACCTGTCCCCCGGCAACCAACAGCCCCACCAACCCGCATGTCAGGAAGTTGTGCATTCGATTTTCAGGCTACCGTATGGAAGCCGGACGGTGCCAGATTATTCATTGCGAGCGGCGGGAGTTGGTTTCATAGTGGTCGCGTGATGAGCTTCGCGCGCAAATTCGTGGTGCTGGGCGGCGTGGGAGCAATCGGGCGCGTGGTGGTGCGGGACTTGTTGGAGTCGCACCCGCGCAATCACATTCTGATTGCGGATTTCAACGCGCCGGCCGCGCAGGCGTATGCGCGAAGCTTGCGCAGCCGCCGGGTGGGGGGCTGTTTTGCGGACGCCCGCGATTGCGCGCGGGTTTTGCGCGGGCACACCGTTGTCATCAATTGCACGCAACACGATTTCAATATGCGCGTCATGCGCGCGGCCTTACTGGCCGGGGTGCATTACGTGGATTTGGGCGGCCTGTTCACGTGGACGCGCAAACAACTGCGCCTCCACCGGCCATTTCAGCGCGCCGGCTTGACCGCCATCTTGGGCATGGGCTGCGCGCCGGGCATCACCAACGTCCTGACCCGGTATGCCGTGGAGAAACTCGGCGGGGCGCGGTCGGTGAAAATCCGGGTGGGCACGCGTGATTTTAATCCGTCGCCGGGCTTCCCGTATTCGGAGCAAACGATTCGCGAAGAGTTGACGTTGTCGGCTTGGATCGTGGCGAATGGCAAATTTCGCGAAGTCGCGCCGCGCACCGGGTGGGAGCAGGTGCGATTTCCCAAGCCGGTCGGAACGCAGTGGGTGGTGCGGACGCGGCACAGCGAGGTGGCCACGTTGCCGGTCACGTTTGGGCTGCGGCAGTGTGATTTCAAAGTGGGATTCGACCGGGCTTTCGTGCGCGACGTAATGGCGCGGCGGGTGCCGAATCACCCGGTGGAACGCGGGCGACCGGATGATTACGAGATCGCCCGGGTGTTGGTGGATGGAGTGGCATTTGATTGTCATGCGCGCGCGCACCGGCGCTGGCACGCGAGCGCGGGCGATGTGGATACCGGGTGTCCGCCTTCGATCGTGGCGCAAATGATCGCCACCGGCCAGGTGGAGCAGCGCGGCGTGCTGCCGCCGGAGTCGGCTGTGCCGGTGGCGGCGTTCTTCGCCGAGCTGCGGAAACGGGGAATGAAAATCGTGGAGGTGCGGTCATGAAAATGTGCATCGGCGGCGAGTGGGTGGACAAGCCCCGGCAGATGGAAGTGTTGCATCCGTTCGACAATTCCGTGGTGGATCACGTGCCGCACGGTGACGCAGCGGACGCCGAGCGCGCCGTCACGGCGGCGCTGCGGGGCGCAAAGGTGATGGCGCGGTTGCCGGCGTGGGAGCGGTCGCAAATCTTGCAGCGCGCGGCGGAGCGGATCGAGGCGCGGACGGAGGAGTTGGGACGGACGATCACGCTGGAGGTAGGGAAGATTCTCGCCGAGGGCCGGTTTGAGGTAGGCCGGGCGGTGCAGACGTTGCGGTTGTCGGCGGAGGAGGCGCGGCGGATTCACGGGGAGACGGTGCCGTTGGATGGGGCGCCGGGTGGAGCCGGGAAGTTCGGGTTCACACTGCGGGTGCCGTGCGGGGTGGTGGTGGCGATTTCGCCGTTTAATTTTCCGTTGAATCTCGTGGCGCACAAAGTGGGGCCGGCCATTGCGGCGGGGAACGCGGTGATCATCAAGCCGCCATCGAATACGCCGTTGTCAGCGTTGAAGCTGACGGAAATTTTGCTGGAGTGCGGGTTGCCGCCGGAAGCGATTTCCTGTTTGACGGGACCCGGCGGGGAATTGGGCGAGGCGTTGTGCCGCGATCCGCGCGTGCGGAAAATTACGTTCACCGGCAGCGTGCCGGTGGGCCAGCGGATTTGCGAGATCGCCGGTCTCAAACGGGTGACGATGGAGTTGGGCAGCAACGCGCCAATCATTGTGATGCCGGATGCGTCCGTGGAGAAAGTCGCGCAGGCCGTGGCGGCGACAGGTTATTCCAACGCCGGGCAGGTCTGCATTTCGACGCAGCGGGTGATCGCGAGCCGCCGCGTGTATGCCGATTTGTTGGCGGCGACGAAGACGGCAGTGGATCAACTGACGACCGGCAATCCGTTGGCGGCGGACACCAAAATCGGGCCGATGATTCGGGAGCGCGAGGCCCAGCGGGTCGAGCAGTGGGTCAACGAAGCCGTGCAGGGCGGCGCGCGATTGGTGACCGGCGGCGAGCGTCACGGCGCGATGTACGCGCCGACGATCGTGGCGGATGTGCAGCCGGCGATGCGGATTTCGCGCGAAGAATTGTTTGGGCCGGCGGTGGCCTTCACTCCATTTGAAACGGTGGAGGAGGCATTGGCGTTGGCAAACGATAGTCAGTTTGGCTTGGCCGCCGGGGTGTTCACGGAGAGTTTGGAGACGGCGATGCGTTTTGCGCGGGAGTTGGAAACCGGCAATATCCACATCAACGGGGGACCGTCGTGGCGGGCCGATGCGATGCCGTACGGTGGTTTGAAGGCCAGCGGATTTGGCAAGGAAGGACCGCGATATGCGATTGAGGAGATGACGGAATTGAAGATGATTTGTTTGCATCTCACAATTTGAGGTGTTGACCTTTGTGGCGCAACCGGATATGAACCAAGTGTTTTGAGGAGGAAATGGTGGGGTCGCAACGTTGAACAGCTTCTGAAGGAACTATGCAAACATTGATACCGCAGCCGTGTACGGGAGGGGTGCCATCGGTGGATACACAATTGCAGAGCCACAGCATCCGTGTGGAGCGCAAGCACATCACGTTTGATTTGCGCGAAAATCCACGCGGTCGTTTTTTACGGATCATTGAGGAAGTCGGCGGCCGGCGTGATGCCGTGATCGTGCCCGTGGCAGGCTTGGAAGAATTTCGGGACGTGTTGAACAAAGTCATCGAATTCAACAAGACTCTGCCTGCTGTGAAAACGGCGTAAGTTTCCGTTCGGCAAAATCAAACTAAGCCGGCGTTCAATGAGCCGGCGGGGGTTTTGCCACCAACGCATTCCAAGCCAGCCGCGCTTGATCACGGACGTCGGGATCAGCGTCGGCCAGCAGGATATTCAACGCGTTTGTCGCACTGTGTTGGCCAGACAAGCCCAAGGCCTCCGCCGCACGCCGCCGCACATCGCGATCCACATCGCTCACTGCATTGGTCAGCGGCCCCAACGCCCGTTCATCACCGAGCTTGGCGAGCGCAACGGCAATATCAAAACCATATTTCTGATGCGGCAATGTCAACGCCCGCGCCAGCGTCTCGCGGTTTTCGTCGCACGCCACCGCTCGCAATGCTTGCGCCGCGCGAAACTGCACAAAGCGATCTTGATCACGCAAGCGGACAATCAACCACCCGGCCGCCCGCGGCTCGCCCATGCAGCCCAAGGCATCCGCCGCCTCGGCACGCACTTGCCAATCGGGATCCTGCAACGATCGGAATAGCGGTTTGAGAAAAACCGGGTCCTTCAAACTCTGCGCCACGCGCGCGCAATTGCGGCGAACGGTCGGCGAACTGTCATCCATCCCCTTCACGATCGCTGCCACCCGCACCGCACGGGGACGATTAATCAACAGCTTCGATGCGCTCGCCCGCACACCCGGATCGCGGTGACGCAACGCCTGTAGTAGCACTGGATCCCCGGTCGGCAATTCATCAATGGCACCCGTCGCCAAATCCAGGCGCTCCGCCCGCAGAAAAATCATCACGCGTTGCCGGCGCACTGGCAACGCCGCCGGATTTGCCACCAAGTACGCCTCCACCACCGCCAGCGCACCGTCAAGCTGCCCCTCACCGAGCAGCGATTCCGCGTGTTGCATCGCCTGCTGTTCGGGACTCTGCCCACAGCCGGCCAGCAGCATAATCAAAATCATGGCACGCGCAATCTTCACAGAGACGTACTCTGTGCAGCAGCCCATCACGGGTCAAGGGTGAAGTTTGCAACCCAAGGCCGAATCGCGGTTGACAGTGTTTTTTCTCACCCTTAGAGTGGACACACCATGGTCGTCTCGACGCTCGGCGCTGGCTCACCCCAGCCACAAACTTTACCCTCACCGCTGACTACGTTGCTGGATCCAATCAGCCGCGAGCTAACTCGCGTCGAGGAAGTCCTCGCCGAACAAGTGGCCGGCTTTGATCCCCGCGTCAGCCACTATGTGGATTACGTCCTGAGCGGCACAGGGAAACGACTACGCCCCACCCTCGCACTTTTGAGCGGCGGAGCGACCGAAAAAATCACCGATGGCCATATCAAACTCGGCGTGATCGTGGAACTGATTCATATTGCAACACTCGTTCACGACGACATCCTTGACGGCGCCGACATACGGCACCGGCTGCCGACAGCTAACACTCGCTGGGGCAATGAGATCAGCGTGCTATTAGGCGACTGCCTCTTTGCGCATGCCCTGAGCTTGGCGGCCAGCTTCCCCACCACCGAAGTGTGCCGCCGGGTCAGCGAGGCCACCAACACCGTTTGCGCCGGCGAAATCTTGCAGACCCAATACCGCTTCAACTTGGATCTCAGCCTCGACGACTACCTCAATGTCATTGATATGAAGACTGGCGCGCTGTTCGCCGTGAGTTGCGAACTGGGCGGAAGTTTGAACAGTCCCACCCCCGCCACAGTCGAATCCCTGCGAATGTTTGGGAGCAATTTAGGAATTGCGTATCAGATTTATGATGATTGCGTGGATATTTTGGGACAGGAACGAAAAGCCGGCAAATCACTTGGCACCGATGTGAAAAAAGGAAAACTGACATTGCCCTTTTTGCTGCTGCTGCAAGGAACCGCGCCGGCCAAACGCAGCGCTCTCGGCGAGATGATTTTTCGTGATGAACCGGAAGACCGTCAGCAACTCAAGGCGCTCATCACCAACAACGGCGCGATGAACAAGTCGCTCCTGATGATTGATTCCTACGTGGCGCGCGCGGAAGCCAACCTCGCCGCCATCCCCGTCAACACCTACTCCAAAACGCTTTTCGGCCTGCTCCACTATCTGTCCGCACAAAGCCGACAACTCCTCCGCGCCGCCTAGGATACCATGAAACTACTGGAGAAACTTCGGCTCACCAAACCAACTGCACCGGCGACCGTGCCAACGCGGGCACCCGCCGCGCAGCCTGAGCCGGCAGCGGCACATCACGAAGACGACGAGACCTTGGTCGCGCGCGCACAGCGCGGTGACGCCCCCGCCTTCGATGAACTCGTCAACCGCTACAAGCAACGCTTGTATGCGACGGTGTATCATATGACGAGCAATCATGAGGATGCAAACGACCTCGTGCAGGACGCTTTCATCAAAGCCTATCGGCGCTTGAGCAGTTTTCGCGGCCACTCCAGTTTCTACACGTGGGTCTACCGGATCGCCGTCAATCAAACCCTCAACTTCCTCAAGCGCGGCCGCAAACGCACCAACTTCAGCTTGGACGATCTCGACAGCGGCATCCACACCGACCCGGACTTCGTCGAATTGATGTCCCACGACACGCCCCGGCGCGAAGTCGGGCTGAGCGAACTGCAACTCCGTTTGAACGACGCTCTCCAAAAATTGTCTGAACCCCATCGAGCCGTGGTCGTCCTGCATGACGTGCAAGGCATGACCCACGCTGACATCGCGAAAGCCATTCAGTGCTCCGAAGGCACCGTTCGCTCGCGACTGTTTTACGCGCGGCAACAGTTGCAGGGATTACTGAGCGACTACTTATGAACCGGCAGAAACCTATGGATTGCTCGCAAGTCCAACACCATCTCGATGATCTCGCGCGCAACCGCCTTGCCGATCCGCAGGCGATTCTCGTGCGCCACCATTTGGCCGACTGCACCGATTGCCGGGTTTTGCAACAACGCGGCGCCCGGCTCCAACGCCTTCTGGCGCTCAAGAACTACGAACAACCGGCCCCCGCGTACTTCGACAACTTCCTCACCCGGTTCCACCAGCGGCTCGCCGCCGAGGAAGCGCGCCCGACGTTCTGGCAGCGATTCTTCAGCTTCGGCGATGCGGAGTTACTAGGTTCTTGGCGCGTCGGCCTCGCCGGTGCCTGCGGCCTGGCCCTCTGCGCCGGCTTGCTCTGGATCGGATTACGCAACACCAACGAAGCGATCATGTCCGCCACCCCCATCACGGTTCTCTCGCCGGTGGTGTTTGCGGATCCCGCAGAGAACGAACCGCAACTGCGCTTGAGTGATTTCCCCCGACAGAACAGCGGCGAACTTCTGGCCATTGACACCGTGGCGGCCGCGCCGGCACCGCTGCCCCGCTACGTGTTGGATCGCATCGCGATCACACCTGCGAGCTATGATGTCACGCGCGCCGATTTCTAGCCTTTGCCTCGCCCTGTTGATCGGTACACTCGCTGCGCCACTCCGGGGTGAAACGGGTTCCCCGCTGGAAATCCTCGAACGGGAAGTCCAATCCGTTTACGACAAATCCCGGGATGCCGTCGTGAAGGTGCATGCCCAACGCCAATATCCTTTTGGCGAAACCGCGCTCCTCCCCAACCACCGCGTCGGCACCGGCTTCTTCATCAACTCGGAAGGCTTGTTGCTCACCGCCGCCACCGTGGTGGCAGACGCCGATACTTGTTGGATTGAATGGCGTGGCCAAAAGTTTACCACTCGGCTGCTCGGCCGATGCCGGCGCTCGAACGTCGCAGTCTTGAAACTCGACGATCAGAAAACACCGGCGCTCCCCTTTTCAAATGTGGACGATCTGCGCATCGGTTCCATGGCGATTGCCCTTGGTTTTGCGTATGACTTGCCCAGTTCCCCGGTCGTGGGCTTCGTGAACGGGTTGGATATCCGGCACAGCGGCATTCTGTTTCCCACCAGCCACATCCGCGCGAGCTGCAAACTCAGTCCCGGCCAAGGTGGCGGCCCGCTGCTCAATGCTCGTGGCGAAGTGGTGGGAATCGTCGTCGCCGCCCACATGGACGATCAATGTTATGCGCTGCCCATCGCCGCCGCCCTACGCGTGTGCGCCGACATCATCGCCCGCGGCGCGCCGCAGCACGGCTGGGTCGGCCTCGAGGTTACGGAAAAACAAGTGCTGCTCACCAATCAAGCCGCAGCGACCGTCGCAAACGTCACCCAGATCTTCGTCCAACAAGTCATCAGCAACACGCCCGCCGCCGCCGCCGGCTTCCAAGATCGCGATATGATCGTGCGCATCGGCACCAACGCTGTCACCGGTCTGGCCGACGTGCTCGACCGGATGTTCCAGCACCACAGCGGCGACCAAGTCAATTTCGCCGTCAATCGCGCCGGCACGGAACAGAACATCACTCTCACCATCGGGGAACGCCCAACCGAGGCAACGGTGGCGTCACAACCGCCCCGGCGCGTGCCGATTCAGTTACCGGTCTCGCAGGAGCCGTAACCGCTACGGCAGCCGGTAGGTGATGCCGGCTTTTTCGAGCGCGTTGATCGCGTCCACGACCATCTGCAAATCCACGTCGTCTTCTCGGCGAAATACAACAACGTCCGCCGGCTGACGTTGTTTGAACTCCGCCAGTCCGGCTTCGAAGGCCGCGAGGGTGGCAAACGTCTTGTCGTCCAACGCCACCACGGTTTGGTTGCCAACCTTCTTCACCACAACCACCGGCACTTTGGCCACCGGTGGCGGTGGTGGTGGTGGTGGTGGCAGAGCTGGCACCGCCGGCTGTGCGGCGGCGGCGAGCACGATGTTGGTCGTCACATATTCACTGCGCGGGAATCGCCGGGCGAGTTCCGCAAGTTGGGCCGTAGCCGGCTCGGGTTGACCGCTGGCTTCCAACGCCTTGGCCGACCAGTAGAGCGCTTCGGGAGCCGCGTGGGTGTCCGAGTATCGCTCCGTGACGATGGTAAACTCGCGCACAGCTTG
>Ga0105047_10007156_pt1 | contig 18855 bp, 18 predicted proteins | sample MAT04_FD_78384 | JGI IMG/M metagenome (GOLD analysis project Ga0105047, IMG submission 78384) | Freshwater microbial communities from Lake Fryxell liftoff mats and glacier meltwater in Antarctica - MAT-04 (megahit assembly) | ecosystem: Environmental > Aquatic > Freshwater > Ice > Liftoff... | reverse complement strand
TGCACCACCCGCGATCCATAGGACCGGTCCACTAATAGCTGGACGTTCGGATACAACTTCTTGTAATCCGAAAACACTTCGGGCAATACGTAGATGCAAGTCGCTTCATTGGCCGCAATCACCAACTCGCCGCGGGGAACGCGTTCGAGTTCGTTAATCGCATCCTGCGCTCTTTTTCTGAGTTCTAGAATCTGTTCGGCATATTCGGCGAAAATTTTACCCGCAGTGGTAAGAGAAATGCGCGTACCGAGCCGTTCGAAGAGATTACTGTTGAGTTCCTGCTCCAGTTGGCGCACTTGGGCGGAGATCGCGGGTTGCGTACGAAAACAGGTCTGAGCGGCCTTGGAGAAGCTCTTGAGCCGGACAATTTCGAGAAATGTGTGAAGCTGATCTAGATCCATGCACCCGACCCAGCCAAATCCGGCGCTCCGCTGGCTTGGTGAGACCAGGAGGAACGCTGTACCTTCACCAAGGTGTGACCCGTGGCGGGAATTCCGGCCCAAGTTGCGATTTGATTCACCTTGATTATAACATTGACCTCAGAAGGGCTCCGACATTTTGTATCTATTTGATCCCATTCGTGTTTTTATGCTGATCGCCGCTTTGGCGAGTATCGCCCGGCTGCCGGGGCAGACGGCGCAAAACGTACTGGTCGTCACCAACGATGCCAGCCCCCTCTCGGGCGAAGTGACCCGCTACTATCAGCAAGCGCGTTCGATTCCCGCCGCGAATGTATGTCACGTCAGGTCGGAGACAGCCGAGACCGTGGGGCGGCCGGTCTATCTGGCTCTGGAGCAAGCGGTGACGAAATGCCTCGCCAGCCGGCCGGACCAGATCCGCTACATCGTCCTCACCCAAGGCGTACCGCTGCAGATTTCGTCCACCGCGCAAGCCGGCACCATCAACGCCGACGGGGCCAGCGTCGATTCCGAATTGGCTTTGCTTTACGCACGCCGCCAAGGCAAGACTTTTCCCACCCCCGGCCAAGTGCCCAATCCTCTCTTCCGCCAGCGCGATACGCCGTTTACCCAGCGCGCCTTTCCCATCTACTTGGTGACGCGGCTGGCGGGCTATAGCTTCACCGAGATCAAGGCGATGATTGACCGCGGGAAGGCCGCGCGCAATCGAGGGCGCGCCGTCATCGACTTGCGCGACGAGAGCGACGTCGAGGGCAACAACTGGCTCCGGACCGCAGCCTTGTTGCTGCCGGGTGACCGCGTCGTCTTGGACGAGTCGACCAAAGTGCTGGCAGGCCTCGATGACGTGATCGCCTATGCCAGCTGGGGCTCGAATGACCGGGCACGGAAGGAGCGCTTCTTGCACCTGAAATGGCTGCCGGGGGCCATCGCCACCGAGTTTGTATCCACTAACGGCCGCACCTTCGCCCGGCCCCCCGACAAATGGAACCTGGGAACCTGGACCAACTCGACCGGCTGGTGGGTGGGGAGCCCGCAAACCCTGACCGCGGATTACCTATTGGAAGGAGCTTCCGGCGCTACGGGACACGTCAATGAGCCGTTTCTGCAGATGTGTCCCCGGCCGGAAGTCCTGTTGCCGGCCTACCTCGGCGGGCGCAACTTCGCCGAAAGCGCCTACCTGGCGATTCCGTTCTTGAGTTGGATGAACATCGTGGTGGGCGACCCGCTCATGAGCTTGGCCGGCGGCCGTTAGAACTCCAGCTTATTGATGTAGTCGTTAAGCTCGGTTTGCAGCGTGGCGATGCGCTTCCGCGTGGCGCTTTGGGCGTCGCGCAGTGTGGCGAGCTTGGCTTCGGACGTGGCGAGGTCCGAGGCGTACTTGCGCACCTGCGATTCCTGCCCGTTCACCCGGTTCAGGCTATTCAGATTCTGCCGGACCCGTTCCTGATCCTGCACCAGTTCATTGATTTCGGTGGTCTGTTGCGCCGCCAATTGGCTGGCCTGCTGCCACTCCGCCTTCTTGGCGCGCACCAGATCCAACTGCTTGCGGGCCGCCTCGCTGAGCGATTTGTTCCGGGTGTAGATCAGGATCTGGTCGTCATTCAGGTTGGTAATCAGTTCGCTGTTTTCGAGCTGATGCTCTTCCCGCACCACGAACTTCTCATTGGCATTGGCGGCCAGTTTCACCTCAAAGCGATGATGATTGGCGGAGGTCTCGATCGGCTTCACATCGCCCAGTAACTTTGCCTGGGGCTTCAGCGGGTGCTCGATGATCAGTGTCTTAGCTCGCGCATCGACATTACGGATCGTGTAAGTCGTCGTCTCCTGGATCGACAGCTTGGCGGTAAGCACGCCGCCCGTGGCCTTCACCTCACGGACGACTTCGGAGCCGGATTCAGCGTTGGTGGTAATGCGCGTGCCGAGGTCCGTCGCGTAACTGATCAGGCGCTTATCGCCGGCCTTCAGGCTCTCCATCAGCGCTTCGCCGCCATAGGCTGCGGCCTCGAAGATGGTGATCGGTCCGCCGTCCAGGGTCTTGCCCGTGGAGTTGACGATGGCCGCCGCCGACATCGGGTTCCCCGAGGCTTGGCCGGACGTGTAGATCAACAGCTTCCTGGCCGTCACCTTCTGCTGGACGAACGGCAGCATGACGCTCTCGTTCTTGCGGACGGTCACCGGCGTCGAGAAGCGGTACTCGAAGAGATCGCCCAATTCGCGCGATTCGGTGTTGACCGAGAGCGTGCTGGGCACACCGCCGACGATGCCACCCACCACGCCGCCTTGGCCCGGAGCACTGTCCATCCTGATTCGTGCCTGGAATTGGGAGGCGGAGAATGGGGCGTTGGCGGACTTCTCCCGCATCATCGCGACGGCCGGCCCAGCCTCGAGCCCGGCCCTGGCGGTCATCACCGCGCCTTCGTACGTCACCGGCGCCTGGGCCTGCTCCTCGGCCAACTCCGCCGTCTGGCGGGCGATGTACTTGGGCTCATACAACTTCGAGATAAAGCTCACCGGACGACCGCTCACCAGCGCCAACTGGACCTTGTTCCAATCCTCGCCCGTCGTGTTATCGACAATGGCCCAGCCTTCCAGCGTCGGGTCGCCGGTGGGCGCAAAAATTAGCCGGTAGCTCGACTTCCAAATCGGTGTCGGAATCATGTAGCTCAGCGACAACTGGCGCGCCTTGTCGTCCGTCGAGTCGAGGTAGATGCTCTTCTTGTCCTTGGAGCGCGACGCCGCCAGCGTAGCCAGGAACCGTTTTAGCTCGGCCTCCAAAGCAGGGTCGGCCAGCTTGAGTGTTTGTACTAGGCTCAAGTCAAAGGTCTTCAAATCGCCTGACCCGAGCATCAGGATCAGCAACTGCCGCTCGTTGCGTGGGGGTTCGGCCGGTAGACGGCGGGCGGAGACAACGATGCCCGAGTCGGTTTCGCCGGAGACGAGCTTCAGATTGACGACCGCCCCCTTGAGCTGGTCAAGGAAGGCGCTCAGGCTTTGGCCATTTTCGACGCGGAAGGGGAATTCGCCCAGCTTGGTCTGGAGCGGTTCGCTCGAGTCATAGCGAAGCCCCGAGATGGGTCCGCCGCCTTTTTGGTTCACCGAAAGGGACTTCAAGACATCGTTCATTTCGGCGGCCTTGAAGTCCAGCCGGGCGGCTTCGCCGGCGCGGAGTTCGCCCGCACGCTGGAAGTAGCCGACGCCATTCTTGTACAGGACGACTTGGGAAACGGGGAGGTCGGCCGCCAGGGCGGAGGACAGAGCGAGGGAGAGAGCAGGAATCGCGTGGTGGTACATGGCTCGTCGTTGGGACGTATAGTCCTACAGGCATGTTACTTCTTTTTCAAGACGTTGGCGGGTAAACTAAGGTGTTTCCCTGCTTGACAGTACTAGGGGTATCTAGCAGACTGTAAGAAAGCCGGAGGATTCGCAAGCCAGAGCCTTGCCCGGTCGGCCGCGTGTACAGGCGAGATTGACTAAGACCGCCCGATGGCGCCGGAAGCAGGAGGAGGAACCCTGAGAGTGAAATTCGCGATTCTGTTAGTGGGCACGTTGCTATTGACGGCGTACCCATTGGGCGCGCAGGGGATTGGCGGCATAGGCGGGTTCGGTGGACCCTCCATTCTCGGACGTGGCGGTCGCAAGGGCCAACGTCAGTCTGACGGCTTGCGCATACGCCCGTATGTGGGTGTCAACGCCATCCACGATAGCGGCTTAACCTCCATTCAACCCGGTAACACGGGAATCTTCACCCGCGGCGCGTCCGGCATCGAAGTTTTGGGCGGTGTTTACGGAACTAAAGAGTGGAAGCGGGACCAAGTCCAGATCTCCTACAGTGGCGACTATCGGGCCTACAACGCGGTTACCGGCTTTAACGGGACTGACCAGAGTTTGGCCTTGTCTTACTCACGGTTACTGACCAAGCGGGTGAGCCTTGAGGGCAGCGTCTCGGCCGGGACGACGAATCGCGCGTTCGGCGGTATTTCCCAATTCAACAATAGCAATGGGATCTCTGTGGACGGGCTTCCAACGATGGCTCTTTTTGATACCCGGATGAATTACGGAGGAGCCAACGGGACCCTGTCTTACAATTTGAGCTCTCGCACCTCTTTGACCTTTTCGGGTGGCGGTTATTTTGTGAAGCGCTCGAATGCTGCACTCTTTGGCGTGACTGGTATCCAAGCGCGCGCCGATGTGGCGCGCCGGATCAATAAATCGATCTCGATTGGCGTCGATTATTCATTTTCCACCTTCCAGTTTTCCCGCGCTTTCGGGGATACCTATCTTCACGGAGTGAGTGCCTACATCGCCAAGAAGATCGGGCGTCAATGGGAACTCAATTTGCGCGGCGGTGTCATCCGGGTAGAGACTTTGGGACAACGGGAGGTAACGATCGATCCGGCGATCGCGGCCATCATCGGGGTTCCCACGGGATTGGAGGTTCTCTATCAGGTGAATACGCTGGGGTCGGGAGCCTTCTCTTTGACTCGCGCTGCGCGTTCGGGCACCGTGTCGTTCGTCGCTTCGCGCACTGTCATTCCTGGCAACGGGCTGATTCTCACTTCTCAGATGGATTCGATCTCGCTCGGCTACAACCGGCGGCTGAGCCGGACAATCAACTTCGACGCGTTGGGCGGCTTCGTTCGTCTCCGGGGGCTCGGCTTGATTACGGGGACCTTCGAGATGATCAATGTTGGGGCTGGCGTAGGCTGGCAAGTCGCGCGTTACACGCAGATCACGGCCCGAGTTGACCGCCGCAACAGTGCAACCCAGGGCGCAGCCAGCCAAGCTTTCAATTTGAACGGTACCCGTTTTTCTGTTGGTTTCATCTTCACGCCGTCCGATATTCCCGTTTCATTGTGGTGAACCAGGATGGATGAAGGGCCCTTGCGCCGAGTGGTGCTGGTAGAAGATGACGTCCCGTTGTCGGGATTACTGTTGCGATATCTGAAGCGCCTCAATTTTCCCGCGGAGTGCTTTCGCCGACCAGAACCGGCCCTCGATTCCTTGCGCGCCGCGCCAGCCCGACTCCTGATCGCCGACCTGACTCTGGGCGAAGAGAGCGGCGTCGACTTGGCCCTCGCGGCCTTGGAGCTCGATCCTGCACTGCCAGTGCTTTTGATGAGCGGATATCCCTACGAGCCAGACGGGTTTCCGCCCGGCGCGCGGGTGGCCTTTATGCCCAAGCCCTTTCTACCCCATATGTTGCAGGCATCCATCGACCGCCTCCTGCGAGTTCAGGACGACGTCAGCGCCAGCGCCGATTCGAGCCTGGCCGCGAAGTTGTCCCCGGACTCTGACCACAACTGACGCCGCTCGGCGTTTAATGACCCATCCAGGTCCTGCACGAACTTCAGCAGGCTGCGAATGTTGGATTGCACCATCGGCAAGCTATTGCCGGTCCCTGCCGCTTGCGGCAGAAAGTGGCCTTCGCTTCCGAAGTCTACTTCCAGGTGATCGCGGTTCAACGCGTCAAACGCAGGCCCAAAGCAGAACAGCGATACCCGCGCGGGCGCGAGCTGCCATTCCCGATTCACCCATTGCCAAAGATCCCATTGGGCTTCGAGTTCGTAGCCATAGTTGGGGGCCTGGTGGTGTTTGGCTTCGTCGAGCATGCGGTCAAAGTCCTGTGGGCCATCGTAGAGGAGCTCGAAGACGGGGGGCTCGACCAGTTCATCCTCGAAGATGCGCAGTTGCATCGACGGCGACAGGCGCGAAAACGGGAACTTGCGCAGGGCCGTCGCATAATGCCGCAGCATATTGTGCTCCGTATAGCCGCGCATCCAATACGAAAGGTACAGCCGATCTATCAACCCCGGGCCGCCTGACGCAGCGCGGCCACCGCGCGGTCGACTTCGGCGATGGTATTGTAGACATGCGGCGAGAAGCGCAAACCGCGTGAGTCGCCCGATGCCGTCAGAGCGATGGCGACCTTATGGTCATTCCACAGGCGATCGTAAACGGCCTTCAAGTCCAGCTTCGGGAAGTCGACTTTCACCACGCCGCCCGACAGGCCCGCTTCGAGATTGGTGCGGACCTGGGCGCCCGGAAGCTTCGAGAACTCTTGCTTCAGCCGGCCCGTCAGCAGAGCCAGGCGGGCTTCTACCTTCGTCAGGTCCATCAACGCCAGGAAGTCGATGGCGGCTTCGAACGACACCAGCCGGGCATCGTCGCGCTGGCCGAATACTTCGAACTTTCGCGCTCCGACCAGGGTGTCGCTCCAACCGGCCGTGACGATGGAGGGCCAAAGCTGCTTGTGGCGCGAGGCTTTCACATATAGCAGCCCCGCTTCCAGCGGGCCCATCGGCCACTTATGGGCGCTGGCGGCGAACGAATCGCAGCCGATATCTGCCAGATCGACGTCAATCGCGCCAAAGCTCTGCGCGCCATCCAGGTGCATCCAGATGCCACGTTCCTTAGCCAACGCGGCGATCTCTCTCGCCGGGAAGCGAATGCCCGTCGTGCTCGTGACGTGCGTGATCGCGATCACCTTCGTGCGGCTGGTGAGGGCGGCACGAATCGACTCCACCAGCGCAGTGGCCGACACGGCCGGCACCGTCACCGCCACGGGAACGATCGTGAGGTCGTCGCGCCGGGCGCGCACCTTCCAGGAGTCGTTGTTTGAGGGATGGTTGTGGGTGGTGATGATTACCTCATCGCCGGCCTTCAGGTCCAGACCCCGTACGACCAGGTTCGACCCTTCGCTGGTGTTGCGGGTGAGCGCGATTTCGTCAGCCGAAACCCGCAGCAGTTTAGCGATCTTGCCGCGCAGCCGGTCCTCCATCGGAACGTACTTTTCCCGGTTCTGGAACGAGGGGTTCGCATGAAAGTCGCGCAGAAATTGCTGGTAGCGGTCCAGCACCAGCCGCGATGCCGGACATACATTGGCGGCATTGAAATAGAGCAGGGAATCATCGAGCGGAAATTCGCGCTTGATCAGGTTCCAATAGGCTTCGGTGGAAGAGTCGGCGGCCTGCAATAACTGGGTATAGGCGAACCAGGAAGGGGGAAGGAGAGCGAAAAGGCCCCGGCGGGTGGTTGGCATCTCCCGATTCTAGCCAACTATTAGCCCAGATGACGATAGGCACCCGCAAAATATAGCAACGGATCGCCGTCGCAGGCTTCCACCGAGAGCACTTGGCCTACGAAAATCAGGTGATCGCCGCCGTCGAGCGCCGCCTGGTGCCGGCATTCGAGAATGGCGAGCGAGCCATGCAGGATGGGCGCGCCAGTCAGACCGGTACGGTAGTCGAGCCCGGCAAAACGGTCCGGCAGGCGAGCGGCAAAACGTTGCGAAAGATCGCGTTGCGATTGATCTAAGATATTAATAACAAAAGGATTGTTAGCGCTAAAGGCGGCCAGCGCCTGGGCGCCTCGATCAAGACAAAACAGCACCAATGGCGGGTCCAGCGAGACCGACGTAAACGAGTTCACCGTCACCCCGTAGGGGGCTCCCGCCGCGTCCAGCGTGGTAACAATGGCCACGCCCGTGGCGAAGCGGCCGCAAGCACGGCGGAAGGCTTCGGCTGTGGGAAGAGAATTTTCGGGCAGTTCTGAGCTTGACAAGGGGCTAACCCTAATCCTATCATGAGGTTTGCAGGGCAATGTACGTTTTCTCACGTGCAGCGCATGGCAAGCAGATCGGAAATCGCTTCATGATTAAGCTCGACATTATCAACGAGGTGGTCGGCAAGACCGGCATCACCAAAACCAAGGCCGAAATGGCGGTCGAAACGGTTTTTGAAACCATGAAGCGCGCCCTTGCTCAAGGCGAGCGCATCGAACTTCGCGGCTTTGGTATCTTCAACGTCCGCCCTCGCAAAACCGGTATTGGCCGCAATCCGCGCACCGGTGCCGAAGTGGCCATCCCCCCCGGCAAAGCGGTCCGCTTCAAGCCGGGCAAAGAGTTGCAGTCGCTGCAGTAATTGCCCTTGAGCTGGATTCCGCCCTTGAGATGGATTCCATACGACGCGCGCCTGTGGTTACACGGGCTGCTCTTCGTCGCCACCCTGCTCACCACCAGTGCCGCTGGCGCAAGGATGGCCCACAACTTTAACCACAACCTGCCCGCCTTTCGCCTGGATGCCGACCTGCTCGCGATGCTCGAGCCTTTCGCTGAACCGGGCCTGTTCCTCACCGGGCTGCCCTTTGCCCTGGTGTTGCTCGGGATTCTGGGCGCCCATGAGTTCGGACATTACTACTTTTGCGTCCGTTACGGCTTGAACGCCAGCCTGCCTTACTTTCTCCCCGCCCCCAGTTTCATTGGCACCTTTGGCGCGTTCATTCGCATCCGGTCGATGATCTACAGCCGCGCCGATCTCTTCGATGTCGGCGTTGCCGGGCCGATGGCCGGTTTCGCCGTGCTGGTCCCGTGCCTCGTGCTGGGGCTGTTTCAATCGCGCGTGATCCCTGGCATTGCCGAACGCGGGGACATGATCTTCGGCCAGCCCCTGCTGTTGACGGCGCTCCAGGCGCTGGTGTTTCCCTCCACGCCGGCCTCTGACATTGCCTTGCATCCGATCGCCCGCGCTGCTTGGGTCGGGCTGTTCGCCACCGCCCTGAACCTGCTCCCGATCGGGCAGTTGGACGGCGGACACATCCTCTACGCCTGGTTCGGTGAGCGTTATCAGCGCCGCAGTTGGATCTTTTTGGCGATGCTGGTTCCCTTGGGCTTCTTCTGGTGGCCCTGGTGGGTCTGGGCGGCGATCCTCTATTGGCTCGGCCGGAAGCACCCGTACATTCACGATGAGTTGGGTCTCGATCCGTATCGCCAGAAATGGGCGATCGCGGCCGTGATCTTGTTTTTCCTCAGCTTCATGCCCGCCCCGTTCCGCTATTCGGATTAGCCATTACCTGACCTAACCGCACTCACAGGGAGGCAGGCTAAAAAGCATGCCGGATGAGCAAACGCAGATCCGGGCGGCAGTGAGAGAATGATCACAGAGCGGCTCCCACCATGAATCTGCCCCTGCTTCTCGCCCTCGCCCAATCCGCGGCGGCTACCGTCGAAGGCGCCGTCGTCGACTCTGCCACGGGAGTGCCCATCTCGGGCGCGCAACTCCGCCTCCCGTCGAGTTCAAAAAAGGGCGAAGGCTGAGCGCAGCGCCAACTCACCATCGACCGTGGCGGGTATCGCATGGGTGGCCGGTTGCCCGGCACTCACTTCGTGCGCGCCTCGCCCGCCACCCTCCGCACTCCCCCCCCGAACGTCGTTCCGATGGCAGCACGTAGCCGCGCTGTCACGCAATCGGTTTGGGATCGCGGTTACCTCTCAAGGACGCGGTTGAACTGAGTCTTCGCCACGGTGACAAGCAAGTCCGGGATTGGCGGCCTTCGCCGAGATTTCGAGATCGGGGTCCGAGATCGGGGTCACAGCCGCTAGATCACTCAGGGATGCCAGGCGGTGCGCTGCTTTTCCATTGGTTACGGTAGCATGGTCAGAGGGCCAAGGCCTGTTCCTTCGCGATCCACATGACGCACCGGGTATTTATCAGCTACTCATCGCAAGACCACGCGATCGCCAATCGGGTTTGTAGCGGTCTGGAAAAGGCGGGATTCGCTTGTTGGATTGCTCCGCGAGACGTCGAAGCCGGCACCGGCTTCGCGGGTACAATCGTCCAGGCCATTACCGCTACCGAGGCGATGGTAGTTCTTCTTACCGGGAACGCTGTCAGTTCTCCTCATGTCCTCAGTGAAGTCGGCCATGCTTTCAATGAGCACAAGCGGATTCTACCGGTTCTGCTTGTTTCTTTGAAGATGCCGCCGGATTTTGAGTATTTCCTGGCCCATCGGCAATGGCTGGATGCTTCCCAGGGCTTTGACGACGAGACGCTGCAGAGCGTGATTGCCACGGTATCCAGGCTGCTGTCGGAACCCTTTGACCCTTACCCGGATCCCGCACCACCTCGCCCCGGCCCGAAGACGAAAACGGCTCTCGTCGCCGGTGGTGCCGCAACCGCCCTCCTCAGCTTGGCTGGACTGTTTTGGTACCTGCGCCCCTCGCCGGACCCATTGACTCCGGCACCGGGTTCATCCGTCGCAACTCCCCTGTCAACGACTCCCGAGGTGAGTCCAGCTACGGTTCCCCCGGATGGCGTAAATCGTCCAAATCCCACTGTCGAACCTGCCAAAGCAAAGCCCCGGATCTGGACCAATTCCAAGGACCGCCAGAAATATGTCTTCGTGCCTCCCGGCATCTTCCTGATGGGATGTTCCGCGGGGGACAGCGAATGTGAGAACGATGAAAAGCCCCTGCATCGCGTGGAGATCACCATCGGGTTTTGGCTGGCACAGACAGAAGTTACCAATGGAACCTATTCGAGCGTCGTAAATCGGCCCCTAGAAAAAAATCGGGACTCAAACTTGCCGATTTACGGTTTGCGTTGGCAGGAGGCGAAGGCCTACTGCGCCGCAACCGGCGGAAGGCTTCCCACAGAAGCCGAGTGGGAGTATGCGGCACGAGCGGGCTCCGCCGATTCTTACTATGGCAGTCCTTCGGGTATCGCGTGGTATCGGGCGAACAGCGATAACTCGCCTCATCCCGGCGGGCTGAAACAGCCCAATGCGTTCGGGCTTTACGATATGCTCGGCAATGTTTCAGAATGGGTTTTGGATCGCTACTTTAACCAGTACGACCTGGAAGCAGACGCCGTTGGGACCAAGGTCGTTCAGCCCTTGGCCGGGAATGCTCTCGCCATTGCCAGGGGCGGATATTGGGCGTCCGAACTTCCCCGGATTCGCGTCTCCCAACGCACGGAGAAAGAGACCGACGAAGACGGCCCTACTGGCGTCCGATGCGCTAACGATCATCAGGGACCTTAACGGCCACGCAGCCTCCGCGGCTCGAACCAGGCTTACGTTGTAGATGACTCGGGAAATCGTAATGAGGGGAATCGCCGCCGGGCATCCCCCCCGACTGAGGATGATCCGCGCCCACTTTCGCCGCGGCCTCGACAAGCCCGAATTACTGAAGGGCAACCAAACCTAAGAGTTCAGCGTGGACCTGGTCGGCACGGCGGTCGCGGTTGAGCCCGATGTCACGTCCGCCGGCACCCCTCGCATACCGTGCTTCCAGCGGTGCCGCTAACCAAACCTCCGGGGTAACATACCAGTATGGCGACACAGCCTCTCGTAGCGCCCGAAACCTACCTCAAAATGTCCTTCGAAGGACTCGACCGCGAGTACGTCGAAGGAGAATTGGTGGAGCGCGGAATGCCGACCTATTTGCATGCCCGGATCCAGGCCATATTGAGTGCCCTGTTCGAGATACGGCGCAGAGAAGGCACCCCGCTCTTCGTGGCCTCCGAACTCCGCCTCGCCATCCACCCCAACCACCGCTACCGCATCCCCGACATCTGTGTCTTCGCGGGCCCCGAACCGACCGAACCCATTCCTACCGCCCCCCCCACTCATCGCCATCGAGACCATCGAGATCGTCTCCCCGGATGACCGCGTCGGCGAAATGCTCAAGAAATTCGAAGAGTACCGGCATTGGGGAGTCGAGCACATTTGGCTAATCGATCCGGTGGAGAAGAAATTCTACTCCTACGACGCCACAGGGCTCCACCCAGTCCTCACCCTCCACCTGCCCGAATACTCGTTCACGATCACGCTGGCGGACCTGAACCTGTAGCGAAGACGGTTTTTCAGGAACACCCTCGCCCCAATCATGCCTAACACCATCCGCCCCGTTGACGCGGGGTTCAGGGCGCAGCGGCCTTTACCTTAGAGTTAGCGTCATGATTCCCTTAGTTAGGCGCGCTGCCCTAATGCCGCGAACCTCAAAAGACGACAACCAGAATGCATGGTAATTTCAGCCGTTCAAGGTGTGCCCGTTCTTCGCCAGCGGGCGCTCGCGCTGCGCGTCCTGGCTGTCGTCACCACCTCCTTGAGCGCATTTCTCCTCTTCGAAGTGCAGCCGATGATCGCGAAGCTGATCCTGCCCTGGTTTGGCGGATCGGCAGCCGTTTGGACCACGGCGCTGGTTTTCTTCCAGGTCATGCTGCTGCTGGGCTATTTCTACGCCCACGGCCTTACCCGTCGCTTTCGTCCGCCGCAACAACTGGCCATCCATGCCGGCTTATTGGCCGTCAGTCTGCTGGCGCTGCCGGTACTGCCCAACTCGACTTGGCGGCCAGCGGGCAGCGAGGATCCAGTATGGCGGATTCTGGGTCTGCTGCTGGCCACGGTCGGTTTGCCTTACTTCATGCTCGCAGCCACCTCGCCGCTGGTGCAGGCCTGGCTCGGGCGAGGCGAGCAACTCGAATCTCGAACGCTTTACCGTTACTACGCCTTGTCGAATGTAGCGTCGCTGGTCGCCTTGTTGGCTTATCCGGTGGTGATTGAGCCGTGGTTCAGTGGCAGATCGCAGGCGTGGGTCTGGTCCGGGGCGTATGTGGTGTTTGCGGTCTTTTGCCTTTTGCTGGGCAGGAAGGCGTTGGCGGGGGTAAGCCGCGCGGCCGAGCCAAAGGTGGCATCACCGGTCAGCGCTGCCCGGCAGGCGCAATGGCTGGTGCTCGCCTTTCTCGCCTCGGCGCTTTCCCTGGCGGTCACCAATCATCTGTGCATGAATGTGGCGGCCATCCCGTTTCTTTGGGTGCTGCCCTTGGGGCTTTACCTCTGCACCTTGATCCTTTGCTTCGATAGTGACCGCTGGTATCGCCGCAGCGTGTTGCTGCCTCTACACGCCCTGGCCATGGCTGGTGCGGCCTGGGCACTGGCAAACGAAACGCCGTCCTGGAGCGTCCGCATCATAATCCCCGTCTTTGCCGCGGCGCTTTTTACCGGCTGCTTTTTCCTCCATGGCGAACTGGCGCTGCGGCGGCCGGCCCCCGCCCAACTGACGCGCTTCTATCTGATCATGTCGCTTGGCGGTGCCCTGGGCGCCCTGGTGGTCGCCCTGGGCGCGCCCTATCTTCTGCAGGCCAACCATGAATTGCCGCTCACGATGATAGCGGTGGCGATGGCGACCCTGTTTCTTGAGTATCGCCGGAGTCTGACCACGGATTTGTGTTGGACGGTGGTCGCCGTGGCGGTGCTGGTTTGGACCAGCGCCTCCATCCTGGCGACGGAGAGTTCGGCGCGCGTCCGGATGCGGAACTTCTACGGCGCGCTGCGCATTGTCGACACACCGGATCGCACGTTCATGGTGCACGGGGTGGTGTCGCACGGTATGCAATTCCGGCAGCGGCCTCGCCTGGCCACCTCCTATTACGGTCCCGGTTCCGGAGTCGAGCAGGCCTTCCGGGAACAGCGGACACTGACGCCGGGCCGTTCGCTTCGGATCGGGGTGATCGGCTTAGGTGCCGGCACGCTGGCGGCCTACGGTCAGCCGGGAGACTGGTTCCGATTCTACGAGCTAAATCCTCAGGTGAGCTTACTCGCGCAGCGGGATTTCCGCTATCTCCAGGACACTCCGGCGCGTTGGGCAGTGACGATGGGCGACGGACGTTTGTCGCTCGAACGTGAGCCGGCGCAACGCTACGATCTTTTGGTGGTGGATGCCTTTTCCGGGGATTCGGTGCCCGTGCATCTGCTCTCCGTCGAGTCAATGGCGGTTTACCGCCGGCACTTAGCGGAAAAAGGTTGGCTCGCATTGCATGTTTCGAATAGCGTCCTGGACTTGGTGCCGGTGGCACGCACGCTCGATCCTGCACGCTCTATCCATTTGCACGTCGAGGCCGATGACTCGATCGGTCGCGCGGAGTCGGATTGGGTCTTGATTGGAGATTTCCCCCAAGCTTTGCGGCACCGCGCCCGCCCAAGTACGGGGTCGCTGCCCCAGCCCTGGACCGACGATCATCACAACCTGTTCGGCATTCTCAAGTAACGGGCCGCGTCGAAGCACCGAGCGTACTGGCTGATACCGAAGCTCTGCGCAATGTGGGGCTTTGAATACTGGTTGGCCTCGTTAGGAGCCTTACGCCCTCTACGGGCGGCGACTGGCCCCAGACTGGCCCCAGGCCTTCCCCCGCCGCCGGCACTTGGGCATCTCTTCCGCGAAGACCAAAGGCCAGTCGTCTTGGTCGACCCGGCCGTCGCGGTTGAAGTCCGCCTCGCAGTGAGCGCCAGGCCGACCTCGAAAGTCCAGAGGCGGAAGGAGTAGGGAATTCAAGGCCGTCGTAGCGCGACCGGCGCAAGACAACTCCGCTCTCGCCAGCCCATGGGGCAGACCGCTGTTGCGCGTTCGGCGCTCGCTATTCGCCGCCGAATCCGCTATACTCCCAGAAATATGTTCGAGCCTCGACTCGGAGACGACCTTGATGACTTTTGCATCAAATGTAAACGTCTTACGAACCATACGATAGTTTCCCTCGTCGGCGACCAAGCAGCCAAAGTGCGTTGCCGTGCCTGCTACAACGATCATGACTTCCGGCACGAACAGGCCCCACCCACCAAAAAAGAATTGAAAACCGCCCAGTTGCTCAAGGAAGCCCTCGAAGCCTCCGGCGAATTGGCCCCCGACGAAGCCGCCCCGGATGAAGCGTCCCAGTTGCTCAAGAAAAAAGCCGGCGAATAGCCTAGCTTTTCTCCATTTCGCGCTTCATCTCTTCCACAATCTTCAAGCGGTCTTCGCCTTGCAAATCCTGCTCCATCCGCCGCAAGGCGACGCCCACTACGTCGCGGTGATGCAAGTTCGACCCTAAACTCAACTTCTCCGATAGCTCCAGCCAAATCTCATGCACCCGGTCGACATCCTCCGGCCAGAGGCGGGGCGGGTGCGGACCCAGGTTGACGAACTTCGACGGCCGGTCCGGCTTAATGATCTCGAGCGAGAAGGCGTGCTTGGGGTCCGGCAGCCGTTGCCACGCCAAGCCAATCCGCCGCGCGAGTTCGTCCGAAATCATCGTCGCCGAAACGCCGGTCACCAGTCGCGAGCATTGCAGTTTGGCCGCCGTCTGCACCATGGCGTCAAACGGATCGAGCCCCGGCACCACCAACAGCTCCACGTGCTTGCCCTCTTTCTCCGCCATCGACACTACATGGCTGAAGAGCTCCTGCTCGTAGCTCGTGAATATCTGGTCCTGGGAGAGTTCGTGTTCGCCCGAGCCGGCGATGGGACGTACGCTCATCACGACAATGTCGTGCCGGCGCAGGTTGGTCTTGCCGAGCACCCGCTTCAGGTGCTCCATCTGGCCGTAGCCGCGGACAGCCACCAGGATGCACCCCGGACGAACGTGGACGGTCTCCCGCTGCACTTGCGATTCGTGTTCGAGATTGAAGTGTTCGAGCCCTTTGCCCTCCCGGCGCCGTGCATTCACTCGCTCGGAGACCGTGAATAGAACCAGGAGTATGATCGTGCAAGAGAGGCCATACGTAGTAGCCAGTTTCTTGGTGAGCAGGTTCGCCACGGCCACCAGGAAGAGCGACATCACCGCCATCGCGAGGCCGATGGGGTACTCACGGCCGCCAATGGTGAGGTTCAACGGGACTTTATACTCCTGATCGTGCCGCTGGAAGCGGAGCGCCAGGACGCCCAAGGACTTCAGGAAGAAGCTCCAGGTAACCCCGAACGCATAGGCCTCGCCCAGCAGGATCACATTGCCTTGGCTGGCAATGATGGTGAGCACCTGCAGAATCACAATCAAATTGATGATGTTGTGCGGAGACCCAAACTTCGCATGCGGCTTGCGGAACCACTCGAGCAGGATCCCGTCTTCCGCCACCCGGCTGAAGACGCCTTTGGCCCCGATGATGGAGCTGTTCACCGCGCCCGACAGGATCAGCGTGCCCACCACCACCACGAACACATGCAACGCAAAGGTCAGAATCGGTGGCCCAATCAGGTAATTGGTGAGCCCGCCCAGCAGGTTGTCCCGGTAGGTCTTCCGAACGTCGTCGGGAATCAGCATGAACGTAAACAGGGTAAGGAAGCCGGTGGAGATCAGCGCGTAGACGCAGATAATGTTGGCGGCGATCTTGAGGTTCTTGAGCTTAGGTGAGGCGAGTTCGCGGTAGATTTGCGCCAAAGTCTCAAAGCCGGACATGGCCAGCAAGCTGTGGCCGAAGGCCACCACCACGGCCACGAAGGACAGGCTCGTCAGGAAATTGAAGCCATGCAGCCAACCGAAGGTCTCTTCTGTGAGGCGCAGGTTGGCCTGAATCGGCGCTGGCGGCAAAGTGACATTGCCGCGTACCAGCATGGTGGCGATACACCAGGTGAGCAGCACCACCACCATCACCGTGGTGATCTGCATGATACGCAGGGCTTGGCCACTGCTCTCATGCACGCCGCGGATGTTACTGCGCCAGAAGTAGGCCGTCACGGCGATGCCAAAGATCATGGAGAACAGGTTGGGGTCGACATGCAGCGAAGGATGCCCCAGCTTCTCCGCGATTTCATTCACCAGTCCGGCTAGGTATTGTCCGGCGCTCACCGAACTGATAGGGCCGGTGAGCATGTAGTCCACCACCAAGGCCGACACGGAAAACTTGGCCATCGCCGGACCCATGCTGTCCCGCACCACGACGTAGGCGCCGCCACGCACAAACATGGAGCAACTCTCCATGTAGACGCTGCGCAGCGCGAAGCCGAAGAGCAGCACGCCAAAGATAAACCAAGGCGCTGACGGGCCCACGGACGTTTCGACGATGCCGCCCAAATAGAACATCGTCGAAGCCAAATCGCTGAGGACGATGGAGGCGCCGCGCCAAAAGCTAATAAACGAAAGGGCGACCGTGGTAGCGACGACGACCTTGGTGGTGTTCCCCACGATGCTTGCCCGGGGCTGGTCAGGAGCCATGATGTCCGAAAGTCATAAAAGCGCGACCCGTGCCGCAACTTGTATTCTACAGTTGATGACGGCTCTCCACATCGTCGAGCGTTTACGTCAGTACGGCCATCAGGCGTACTGGGTAGGTGGGTGCGTACGGGACCATCTCCTGGGCCGCGAACCCCAGGACTACGACATCGCCACCAGCGCTCGTCCCGACCAGGTGCTGGCCCTCTATCCCGACGCCTTCCCCGTGGGCGCCCACTTCGGCGTGCTGCTCGTTGAAGGCGTCGAAGTCGCCACCTTCCGTAGCGACCAAGCCTATACCGATGGCCGCCGCCCCGACGCCGTTACCTTCGAAACCTCGCCCGCCGCCGACGCCGCCCGCCGCGACTTCACCATCAACGGCCTCTTCCTGGATCCTATATCCGGCGACGTCCTCGACTTCGTCGGCGGCCAGGCTGACCTCGCCGGCGGCATCATCCGCGCCATCGGCGACCCCGCCCAGCGTTTCGCCGAAGATCACCTCCGCCTCCTCCGCGCCGTCCGCTTCGCCGCCCGCTTTGGCTTCGTTCTGGACGCCGCCACGCAGCAGGCTATGCTCCACAGCGCGCCGTCGCTTCACAAAGTCGCCGCCGAGCGCGTGCGCGAAGAACTCACCCGCATCCTCACCGAAGGCGGCGCCGCCGCGGGCTTCGCCCTTCTGCGCGATACCGGCTTGCTGGTGCACGTGCTGCCCGAGGTCGCGGCGATGGAAGGCGTCGAGCAGCCGCCCGAGTTCCACCCCGAAGGCGACGTCTGGACCCACACGCTCCTCATGATCGGCGCCCTGCGTCAGCCCTCCATGGCGCTCGCTTGGGGCACCCTGCTGCACGACGTCGGCAAGCCCCCCCCCGTCGTCCGCGCCGAGCGCATTCGCTTCGATGGGCACGCTAGTGTCGGCGCCCGCATGGCGCGCGACATCCTGAATCGCCTGCGCGCTTCGGCCGAAGTGCTCGATCAAGTGGTGAGCCTGGTGACCCATCACATGGATTGGATGCACGTCCAGCAGATGCGCCCCAGCACGCTCCGCCGCTTTCTCCGCCTGCCGCTCTTCGACGAGCATCTGGAACTCCATCGTCTCGATTGCGAAAGCAGTCATCGCCGCCTAGGGAATTATGACTTCGTGCGGCAGCAGCGCGAAGTCCTCACCGCAGCCGACTTACGCCCCACGCCCTTGCTCACCGGCCACGACCTGATCGCCGCCGGGCTCAAGCCAGGCCCGGCCTTCTCCCGCATCCTCAATGAGATCGAAACCGCCCAACTCGACGGCCAACTCCACACGCGGGAAGAGGCCCTTTGCTTGGCACTCCGACCACTTAAATTCCACCCTACCCCGCAACCAGAACCCTAGCCCATCGCGTCAGCGATGGGTCACATCTGCCAAAGGAAATCCGTTATTTGCGACCAAACGCGGTGCTGATGTGACCCGCAGGACGGCTGAGTGAGGGCTACAAATCAAGCGGTCAGAGCATAAGTGCTGTGACCGCTTGATTTGTAACTTCACATTCAGACTGTTTCTAGCCCACCGCGTGAGCGGTGGATCAAGGTCCGCGATTTCGGCCTCGGTGAGCTTGCCGGTGGGCGGCATCTTTTTCACCTTGTCGTCAGCTTGGCGGACGGCTTTTAGAAGGAGGCTTTGCTCGGGCTGCTCCACCGTGATCGCCGCCCCGGACTTGCCGCCCTTCAGG
>Ga0105047_10007155_pt1 | contig 18857 bp, 19 predicted proteins | sample MAT04_FD_78384 | JGI IMG/M metagenome (GOLD analysis project Ga0105047, IMG submission 78384) | Freshwater microbial communities from Lake Fryxell liftoff mats and glacier meltwater in Antarctica - MAT-04 (megahit assembly) | ecosystem: Environmental > Aquatic > Freshwater > Ice > Liftoff... | reverse complement strand
TGGATGAAGCCGCAATCGCGCACTTTTGCAGGCAGCATCGGATCCGTCGGCTGTCGTTGTTCGGTTCGCAACTCAGAGGCACCGCAGGGGCCGAGAGCGATATCGACTTGCTGGTCGATTTTGTGCTGCCGGAATTCGAGTGAATGACCGGAACCTCGGGTCCATTCTTCACCAAATGCGCAACGTTTTCAGTCAAGCAGGCTTGGCCATCGGAACCTTGCGATACCTTGACGCAACCAGTCACAGGGTTCCACGTCATTTCCGTCCACTCGATGTTCGAGCGCGACGCCATGTTCAGTCCCGGTGGCGTTGGTCAAAACAAGTCGGGCTGCGGTCCGAGTTTCCCGACAAGCGCATCGAAGTATTGCGAGATGTTGCGTTCGATGTCCATCGTGCTGAAATGCACGATCAAGTCAACACGAGGCACGAAGCGCAGGTCGATGGGGATGGCGCGCAGCGCCATCCCCATCAAAGCCCGGCGATAGGGCAGACTTCAAGCCCCGGCAGCACCCCGTCCAACCGCAAAAGCTTATCGTCCGCTGTCATCATCGCTGCCTGTTTCGCCACCGCTGTGCCGAGGATGATCGCGTCCGGCAATTTGACCGAACGCGAACGCCGCAGCTCGTTGACATGACCAATAAGTTCCTGGTCGGAGAAGCGCAGGTCGACAACCTCCACCCGGTGGCAGAATTCGTTGAACACGTCATGATCCGCATTCGTCAGCCCTGCGAAACCGGAAAACTCCAGGCTCGTGATGACCGAAATTCCCAGCCATTCGGCTTCCTCCGCCAGCGTCGCCAAACCGACGTGGCCTGCCAAAAGCGCAATGACGGCGTTGGTGTCGAGTAGCAGCGCTTACCAGGCATCGCGTTGCGCACGCTGCTCGAGAACCGCGTTGCCGCGCCACGTGAGTTTGCCGAGCAAGTCGCCAAGGCAATACCGACCCTGCGACGCGCCGGCATCGGATTCCTCGACGACCACCATAACGGACTGGTCTGGTATCGGCGCGGGCGCGCCTTCTAGCCAACGCAACGTGGAACCGTCGAGCTTTGCGGGGTAACTCTTGAGCATCGGATTTCCTGGCGGATAAGTGCTGACAATCATACTACCCACGCCGCACGTAGCGGCCGAACACCCTGCATTTCGTCATCGGCTACGTGAGCGCCAGCGCGGCGGCCGACACGCTGCTGCTCTATGACCGACTGTTCGCGGTGACCAAGACCATGAACAGCACAGCCGTGGAGGCCGTGCGCGGCACCTTCACGCGCTACCAGAGCGCGGTGGCCACGCAGGGCACCAGCCTGACGGAAACCACCACCATGCCCGAGACCAATTACACCATCACCCAGGGCACGATGACCATTACCGAGTACGGCAACTCGGTGCCCTACACTGCGAAGCTGGACGACCTGTCCCTGCACCCGGTGAAGGAAGTAATCGCCAAGGTGCAGGAGGAACGACGCCAAGAAGGCCTTCGATATCGCCGACTACAACCAGTTCAACGCTACGCCGTTCACCGGCCTGCCCTGGTGCTGTCGTCAAGAGCGTACAACCGCAAAACCGGACCATGCCTGGCGTGCCCTTTCACTTCGCGGATCAAGGGCTATCCATTCGAGTTGCGCTTGCCGGCGGCGTGTGCGGTACAGGGCGCGGTGCTGGTGGATCACGTGAAGAATCAGGACTGGCAGGCGCGCCGCGCCGAGCGGGCCGACACGGTTTCCGGGGATTTTGCGGATCAGGTGGCCGATCTTGTCGATGCGCTGATGCGCGTGGCATAGGCGTCGAAAACCTTGTCCCCAAACTGTTTTCAGAAATCAATCATCCGCGACTTTCAATAGGGTCTGCCGCGATCGCCGATGGGCGTTAGCAATTTGCAATCGAGCTGGGTCGTCAGAGTCCTATGCGCCGTCGCGACCTGTGTGACCTGGCCGGCCACGTCATTCGGACAAGTGAACGTCATCATCTCTGATGATTTCTCGGCCGTCTACCGGGAGGTGCTGCCGGAATTCGAGTGAATGACCGGAACCTCGGGTCCATTCTTCACCAAATGCGCAACATTTTCAGTCAAGCAGGCTTGGCCATCGGATCACAAACGCCCGGAAATCTGGCCTAAGATCATTATTGATCTATCACCGGGGCAATGACCGGCAAGGAAGTCATCGCCAAGCTCAAGGCTGCCGGTTCAAGTCCCTCAACCGGATACACGGCAGCCACCACATTCTGACCAAGGGCGGCCAGGCCGTCCCGGTTCCCGTGCATGGCACCCGCGATATCGGCGTCGGCCTTCGCGCCGCCATTTAGCGCCAGACCGGCGTCAAGCTAAAGTGAGGCACCGACGTGGACATTCGCAACCCTGCAAACATTGAATTGCAAAAAGACAAAACCTACCTGGTACGGTTCGTCGACTTGGCGGATACGTTTTCGGAAGGACACACCAGGGAAGAGGCTTTGTTCAATGCGTCCGTCGCGGCCAAACCGTTCCTTTCGTTCGCGATCCGGTAGAGCGGGCAGTCATGCTTCGCGCGCCGCGGCACGCAGTTTCTTCAAACCGCCAGCCAGCGCCGTCTGCAACATCATGGTGTCGGCTCCATATGCCATCATGCGGAAGCCCAACTGCCGGTATCTACTGGCCCAGTCGTCGTCGGTTGGCATGAAGCCGGCGGCTTTGCCGTGGCGGCGACAGGCGGCGACGAGGTTTTCGACGGCGCTTGTGTAGCGCGGATGATTCCATTGGGCCGGGATGCCCATGAAGTTTGTCGTGTCGAAATGTCCCAGCCAGCATACGTCGACCCCGGGTACCGCTGCGATCGCGTTGACGTTGTCGTGCCCTTTCGCGGTCTCGACCAAGCAAATCACCAGCGTGCGCTCATGCGCAAGCCGGATTTTCTCCACGACTTCCATGTCACTGTAGTCATCATGCGGCGCGACCCCGAACGCGGCGCCGCGCACGCCGAGCGGCGGATAGCGGGTGCACGACACTATGAATTCCGCCTGTTCGCGCGTCTCGACCATTGGCACCATGATCCCCATCGCCCCCAGATCCAGCGCGCGGGCGATGAAGTGATACTGGGTCGCCGGAACCCGCACCATCGGCACCAGCCCGATGCCGCGGCAGAGCCCGATCTGGGTTTTCAGCGTCTCGAACCCGAGGCCGCTGTGCTCCATGTCGAAGAGCACGAAATCGGCGCCGGCGCTGCGGACGATCTGCGGCAGGCCAGCGGTGAAAAATTCGAAAACCATCGTGCCATAGCTGGATTCGCCCGCGGCAAGCGCGGCCTTGACAGGGTTGGGACGCATTGCCTGATCTCCTTTGGGTCCGCTACGGGTGTGTTTCGTCACGGCGCGGGATTGCGCTGTTAGCGCAGCGCTTGACTCACTGGTATGATGAGTATACGATTCGCCGCCATGACGCGCAATACCTTCCGGCCGATCGATCGCCAAAAGCTCCGTGATGCGGTGCTGGAGCAATTGCTCGCCGCTATCGATGACGGCTACTACCAGCCGGGGAATGAACTACCGTCCGAACGTGAACTGATGGCCGAAATGGACGTCGGCAGGCCTGCGGTGCGTGAAGCCCTTCACGTGCTGGAAGAGCGCGGGTTGATCGTGATCGCCCATGGCCGTCGTGCGCGACTGCGGAAACCCGAGCAGTCGGGCGCCGCGGGCCTGGCACAACGGATTACGCAGGCCAGCACTGCCTTCCTCGACCACGAGTTCACGTCCGTCGAAGATCTCACTGAAGCGCGCCATCTGTTCGAGGCCGAGATAGTGTGGTTGGCCGCCGAACGGGCGACGCCGGAGGGCATCGCCCTGATGCGCGTCGCGCTTGACGAGAATCGCCGCGCCATCTCCAATGCCAAGGCTTATCTGGCCACCGACATGGCCCTTCATCGCACCATCGCCGCGCTTGCCGGCAACCTGTTTTGCAGCGCTGTAGGCGAGGCGCTCTACGCATGGCTGCCGCGCTTTCACATACGGATGGTGCATGTCGAAGGGGCCAATCTTCTCTCGTACGACGAGCATGCGCGGGTAGTCGAGCGCATCGCTGCACGCGACCCGAAGGGCGCCGTGAAGGCGATCGAGGCGCATTTGGCGCGTAGCCACCCGCTGTACCAGCGCTTTGGCGCGCAGCCGGCAACGTCGCTTGCTGCGGCCCCGCCAGGAGTAGTCAAGCCGCGCGCCCGTCGCGGCGCATGATGCACCACGCGTTCGCAAGCCCCCGTCGATAGCCCGTCATCGCGCCCATGCGGCCGACGCGGGAAAAACAAGGAGACAACAATGAGCCACCTGATGCAATTCAAGCCCCTCGCGCCGCAAAGTCGCCGTAGCCCGCTGGCAAGCTTCGCCTTAGCGCTTGCACTGACCGTTGCGATGGCCGGCGCTGTGCTGGCGAAGGACTTGCGCTTCGGTACGCCGTTCGTCAACGGCAGCAACCTGCACAAGGGAATGGAAAAGTTCGCCGAGATCGTCAACGCCGAATCGGGCGGTCGCCACAAGATCCTGGTCTATACCGACAGCCAGATCGGCGACATCACGCAGTTGCTCACCGGGATGCAACTGGGCACCATCGACATGGCATATCTCGGCATCGGCAATGGCGCGAGCCTGAAGGGCGGAGCGCCGCTCAACATCGGCTACACGCCATACCTGTTCAGGAGCAAGGAGTGGGCCGAGAGAATCCTGAACGGCCCGATCTTCGATGAGATGTTCGAGAACCTGGCCAAAGAGTCGGGCGTACGCGCGTTCGCCGCAGCCGGTGCGCGCTCCGGCCGCGCGATCCAGACCATCAAGGGTCCGGTCGTAAGGCCTGACGATCTGAAAGGCTACCGACTGCGCATTCCGCCGATCGACATGTTCCGCGCCGCGTTCGAACCACTGGGCGTCAAGGTGGTGCCGATGGGCCTGTCCGACATCTACCTGGCGATGAGCCGCGGCCAGATCGACGGGCAGGACAACGGTTTCGACCTCGCGCTGACGTTCAAGTGGCAGGAAGTCGCCAAGCACTGGTCGGCGACTGGCCACGTCTTCGAGCTGGCGACCTGGTACATCTCGGAAAAGCTTTGGCAGTCGATGACACCCGCCGACCGGCTACTCTTCAAACGTGCGGCGCGCGAAGGCGGCGCGGTGACCACGCGGCTGGGCGAGGAGATCGACCGCGGCGGCGTGGAAGCGATCAAGGCGGCCGGCGGTACTTACACCATGCCGGATATCGCGGCGTTCCGCAACGCATTCAAGGATGTGCACAAGCCCTACGAGGGCAAGGTGTGGCCTGTGGGACTGGTCGACAAGATCCGAGCGATGCAGGTTTCAGGCGAGGGGGCGGGGCAGGCGAAGTGAGCTGCGCGCTGCGCTGGCTGGACCGCCTGCTCGCCTGGTTCGTGGCCGCGCTTGTGCTCGCGCTCGTGGTGATCGTCACCGGTCAGTTGGTCGACCGGCATTTCATGGACATCCCGATCCATGCGCCCGACCAGTACGCGCGCATAGGGCTGGTGTGGCTGACCTTTCTGGGCTTCGCACTCGCCATCCGGGGCAACGTGGCGGTGCGAGTCGACATCATCGATCACTTCCTGCCACCGGTCGTGCGGCGCTGGGTCGGCATCGTTTCGGATGCGACCCTGCTGCTGCTGTTGGGCCTCCTCGTGGTCAAGGGTTGGGTCGTCTATGAAGTGGGCGCCGGCCAGCTGATACTGGGAACGCCATTCACCGCGGGCCTGCCCAATGCGGGGTTGGTCGTCGGCGTCGTGCTGATGTTCCTGTACGTTTTCCTGCGTCTGATCGCGCGCTGCCGCGGGCACGAACCTGAAATCCTGGAGCAGCCCGCGTGCTGACGCTGTTGTTTGTCGCGTTCCTGCTGCTGCTGGTCATCGGCTTCGATGTCGGTTTCTCGATGATCCTCGCGTCATGGTTCGGCATTCTGACCAAGACCGAGCGCGCGGTCGACGCCTCGATCATCCCGCTGACGATGATCTCCTATGTTGACAGCTATGCGCTGGTGCAGATTCCGCTGTTCATCCTGGCGGGCGAACTGATGAACCGTGGCGGTCTTACCCAGCGCCTGATCGAGTGGGCTTCGGCGCTGGTCGGGCGCCTGCGCGGGAGCCTGGGGCACGTCTCGATCCTCACCAACTTCGTCATGGCGGGCGTTTCAGGCTCGGCCGTCGCAGACGCGGTGGCCACCGGCAAACCGCTGATCCCGGCGATGAAAAACGCCGGCTACGACCACGGCTACGCGGGCGCAGTGATCGCCGCCGGCGCGTTGCTTGGACCCATCATCCCGCCGTCGATTCCGATGGTCGTCTACGCGCAGCTGGCCAGCCAGTCGGTGATCAAGCTCTTCATGGCCGGCGTGGTGCCCGGCGTCTTGCTGGCCGCCGGCTTCATGGTGATCTGCACGCTGGTTGCCAGACATCGCCAGTATCCGTGCGCTGAGGCGTCAAGCTTGCGCCAGCAGGTACGGGCCACACGTCGCGCCGGCTGGGCATTGATGATGCCGGTGATCATCATCGGCGGCATCCGCTTCGGCCTGATGACCGATACCGAGGCCGCGGCTGTCGCCGCCATTTATGCGCTCGCGGTAAGTCTTTTCGTGTATCGCGACTTCAAGCTGGGTTCGTTACCTCAGGTACTCGCCGCCACCGGCCGCTCAAGCGCACTGATCCTGTTCCTGCTCGCAGCAGCGGGACCTTTCAGCTGGCTGGTCGCGGAATCGCAGATCAACCAGACCATCGTCGCCCTGATCCGCGACTTTTCGACCAACCCGCTGGTCGTGCTGCTCACCATCAACGCGTTGCTGCTTGTGGTCGGCTGCGTGATCGAACCACTGCCGGCGATGGTCATCTTCGTCCCGACGCTGCTGCCGATCGGCGCACAGCTCGGCATCGACCCCATCCAGTTCGGCGCGGTGATCGTGCTCAATCTGATGATCGGCTTGTTGCATCCGCCGATTGGCCTGCTGCTGTTCATCGTATCCAGTGTGGGCCGTGTGCCGATCGGCTCGGTGATGCGGGAGTCGCTGCCGTTTCTGCTCTGGTCGTTGATCGTGCTGGGGCTCGCGATCGTGTTTCCCGGGATTACGACGTGGTTGCCTTCGCAGGTGCGGTGAGGTTTCCCCTGCGACGAGCCTGAACCAGCCAAGCGTCAGGCCAGCGACTTGATCGAACAGCTCCTCGGACGGATTGGATAGGAGGCGGCGTCGCGATCAAGACGCACCACCATGCTCGATGCCTACGCGAGATACCTGAACGAGCGGTCCATCTCAAGGCCAATCAGGCAGATAGATTTACCCTCGAGGCCGGCCGCGTTGTCGTCACGCCGCAAACGCCGGGGCAGCTCACCCTCGCCGAGCGGCTGGCACTGTACGACCCCGTCCCGCGTGGCGGCGATCCGCCGACCTCAGATTCCGACAAGGTGGTGTAGCAAGACCCTCGATCCCTGAAAAAGGCCGGCGCCGGTATCGGGGACCATGGTCACCTGCTCATGATTTTCGAGAGATCAAAATTGCCAGCGTCGATTTCTGAATCGCTCGGCCCAAACAATCGCTCAAGTCCGCAATCATGCAGCCGCTTTGACGAGCATCACGGAAATCACGCGGCGCTTCGGCATCTGGTCATAGGTACGGCCGTTCAGCTCACGTCCAAATCGTTCCTTGCGAACGCCGCCCCATTGCTTGACGAAGAACGGCACGTTCTGCTTTTCCGCCTGCAAACGGATCTCCTGAGCCCAGACTTCACGCATCAGACGGGCTCCCGGGCCAGACTCGCCGCCGACGATCACCCAGTGGATACCCTCAAGATTCATCGGCCCCAGCGAAGAGATCAATGGTCCGCATGACAGGAATCGCACCGCGGCAGGCACTCGCCGCAAGTTGTCGATGCGGCTGACCACACGCGAGCGCCAGAGCCTGGCTATCGTGCTGCAGGGTTTGCAGGGCTACTCGGTCCTCACGCTCGGCCTCGACCTGCGCATGACGCAGCACAACCGCTCGAGCGAGCGTCTGCTCGGCCACGGCACCTCGATCGCCGGTCGCGCCTGCAGCGATTTTCCGCGTGACGATTCGAGCGAGCCGGTGGACCTGGCGGCCAAGGCCGAACTGGCCGTCCGCCAGGGATGGGCCTCCTTCGAAGCGGAGTACCGCCGTGCCGACGGCGGGACGTTCTGGGGTGACACGATGGTCACTACCATCGTCGACGAAGCGGGGGATCCGTCCGCCTTCGTGATCGTCGCCCGCGACGTGAGGGAGCGCCGCCGCCGCGAGGAGGCCTTGATCGACGAGGCACTCACCGACCCTCTCACCGGTCTGCTCGACCGCCGCGGCCTGGCCGCGCGGGTTGCGCCCTGCCTGGAGGAAGCGCGCGTCGGCAAGGTGCTGACGATCGCGGCATTGGCGCTCGACATCGACTTCTTCAAGCGCGTCAACGACCGCTACGGCCATGACGGCGGCGACGCTGTGCTGCGTCACCTCGGCCAACAGCTGACGAAGCAGTTTCGACGCGGTGACATCGTCGCGCGACTTGGTGGCGAGGAGTTCGTGGTGCTGTTGAGGGACGCATCCGACGCGATCGCCATGGACTCGGCCGAGCGGGTGCGGCGCATCCTGGAACACACGCCGCTTTTCTGGAAGAACGCTACGATCGCCGTCACCACGTCCATCGGCGTTGCATCCGATGCCGGCTTGACCGAAGTCGAGCGGCTGCTGGATGACGCCGACCTGGCGCTCTACCGCGCCAAAGCCGAGGGACGAAACCGGGTCGTGCGCCTATAGCCTCGCGGCTGAACTCCGATGATCCCAAACGGGGGGCGGGAGGAGTTCCGCTGAAAGGGGTACTCACGCGCCGCGGTGCTTCATGCGACACCCAAGACGCCGATCGAGGTTTTTTCGGCGCATTTATGAATGCTGCTTAATCACGCCCGTTGGTTCGGGCAGTCGTAAGCCATGAGCGGCCTGCGCTTTGGCCTGGAGGGGAGCTGGGGCCGAGGCCTGAGCCCAAGAATCCCGGAAACTTTGACCCCGGCCGCTTTTTCCGCACTGCCGTCATCAAGCGTTCCAAGTGACGGCCGTCAAGCGAACATCGAACGCCATGCTCGCTACCGACCGGCATGCAGCAAAATGTACAACGTTCACAAATGCACTCGAAACATCGTGCGCCCGCAGGGAAGAACTCGTGCACTGGTCCGAGGCAATCCCGCTTCCGCCGCCCGATCGGCGCCTCAGCCTGGCGGCAGTTCCTTGAAAGGATTGAACACCTTGAGTCCAGGTCGGAGAAAATCCTTGTCGTTCCCGGTTGCGATCGTCAAACCGTGGCGGCGCGCCGTGGCGGCGATGTATCCATCTTCCACAGGCATTCGCTTTCCATGCTTCTCCAGCAGATGCTCCTGGTCGGCCCAGACATGGGCGACCGAGACATTGAAGCCCAGAATGCGCCCTCCCAGCGCATCGACCAGTCGGCGCAGCCAATCCTGAAGCTCAATACGTTGGCGCCCTTCCTTGGACCGCACCCAGTACGCCAACTGGGCGATGACGATCGCACTGGTAAAACACCGGTCCCGTTCCTGATGAAGCCACTTCACTACCCGTGCATCGCCCTGCCGCTTCGCCGGCTGGCAGATCACATCGGTATCGAGCAGCCAACTCAAAGTCGGCGCCGCCGGGCGACTCCCTTGCGCCGCGGCGGCAGGTCGTCGATGTCTACCGGGCACTCGCTCAGAATGGCGAGCCAGTCACCCACGCCTGCAATGCGGCGAAAAACGATTTCGCCCTCATCCGCATCAAAGCGGGCCTCGAACGCTTCGCCCGGCGATGCCGGCGCCAGTGCGGCCGGTACGGTAAGCCTGCGTTTCGCGTCAAGCGTAAGTATCATGGTGGGATTGTCCCACATCGGCATAACCGGGGCAATTGCGAGTCTTTTCCAACGGAGCGGCGCAAAGGGATCAGGCTAGAATTATCCTGTGATGGCCTTTCCCGGCGCCTCGCCGCCCCAGCGTCCACCTGCCAGGCCACCCCCTGCACATGGTCCTGCGCGGCTACAACCGCGAACCCTGCTTTTTCGCCGAAGAAGATTTCCACTGCTTCCTGCACTGCCTCGAAGAAGCACTGACGTCATGTGGCGCGGAACGTGCGCAGCGCGAAGAAGATCGCCGAGGCGCTGCGGATAAGGCTTGTCAGGAAATCGGAAGTAGCATCTGATTCCACCGAACCTGTCGTTCGCTTGGTGGATCCCGTAAAGCACGGCGTCCACGGCATTCAAGAATGCGCGCCGCGAATTTTATGCAAATATGCGAACCAAAGTCACCAAACTTCTTGCTCTGATTTAGGCTGACGGCTGGCGCCTTGTCCGCTAAAAAGGTAGTCATCGACAGTGTCAATCACGCATCGTAACCGGGAACGGTCACCGTTTCGGGCAAAGGAAGCGTTGAAGTCCCCTCAGGCACGCTGAACAGCATCCTCAAACAAGCCGGTTTGAAGAAGTGAGGTAGCGCATGCAATATCTCGTCGTGATTGAAAAAGGTCCATCGAGCTTTGGCGCGTATGTGCCCGACCTTCCTGGTTGTATTGCGGTTGGCGAAACGCGGGCTGAGGTGACGAATCTCATCCACGAAGCGATGGAGTTTCATGTTGAAGGGATGAAGGCGGATGGCTTGCCTATCCCGAAACCGCATTCCAGCAGCCAGCGCATCTGCAAGCCGACCTGCGGTTTGCGGCGACGGCATCGGCACCTTGAGATGACGCGCGCCGGATACGGGGTCGCGTTCAACCCAGGGGTGCGCGGGCGCCGTGCCCGCATCGGGACTTGTCAAGACCGATAGCAAATCCGCACCGACCTTGAGCAACCCGGACCAGGGGTCCGGTTGCGCTGGTGGCGGCCCGTCTTGCCCGCCGGTCGGAGGTGGCAGGTCGTGCGCGTCGGTCGGAGGTGGCAGGTCTTGCGCATCGGCCGCGGCTGGTCCGCTTGCGGCCGCAGCGACGCCCAGGAGCAATGGCGGGGTTTCCGCAAGCGGTTCTTCCAGCGCCGCGGCGACATTGACCGCTTCTTCCGCCGGCGCCGTCGCCTCGCCCTCGCCCATGCGGCCGGTAACTCTCTCCACATCCTTCATGAATCGGCTCAGGCGCGAACCGCCCAACACGATCTCGCCCGAGCCGCCGTCCAGGATGCCCGCCGACAGCGAGCGCTTGAAGGCCAGCACCGAAAGCATGCCTTCCTCGATGGTCCCTTTGGATACGTAGTTGACGATCTGCACCGGGCGCTTCTGCCCCATGCGATGGATGCGGGAGATGCGTTGCTCCAGCACCGCCGGGTTCCACGGCAGGTCCATGTTGATAAGGGTTGAGGCGTGCTGCAGGTTCAAGCCCTGCGTCGCGGGAAACAGCAAGGCAGCTACGACCTGTGGCAGCACCGTACCGAGTTGGAATACGGCGTTACGAACAACTTTCAGGTAGCGCTTTACCTGAATAACTATGCGGTCAACGCCAATGCCAGCGACGGCGCCGGCAACAGCAGCGGACCGTACGTGCCGGAGAATATCGACCAGTCGCGGCCTTATCGTTCGGGACTGCGCTACGACTCGACTTCGCTGGAATTCATCTATCGACTCTGGAGTCCGTACACCGATCCGCTCGGCGTCGCGCTGTACTACGAGCCGGCGCACGGCCCGCTGCCAATCGACCGGCGACAGGTCGGGAGGTGCATGAGTGCGGACAGTTTCGGTTCCCGTTCCGGCTTGGCGGTTTTCGCTTTCTTCGTTTTCACTTTCACTTTCACTCTTCCTCGTTGACGTGGGCTCCCGTGCCGCTGCCGCCGCTGCCGCAGGAACTCCTGACCGACGTGGCCGAAGCCCTGAACCAGTTGGAGGAAGACCGCCGCCAACTCGATGAACTCAAGAGCCTCGCCAAAGCGGTCGAGCGCTTCGACCAGCGCTATCGCGTCTACGCCGGCATGCTGAGCCGCCGCCAGGCGCGCGAACTGCGGCAAGCCCAGACCGATTTCGACAACGCCAGCCATGAGCGCAACCAGGCGCTAAGCGCGCTCCAGAGCGCAACGGCAGCCGAAGCTCGGGCGCGCGAAACGCTCGAGGAGGCCCTGCTCACCCTGGCGGCGCAACGCGTGCGCCAGGAGACACTGCAGTCCGACCCCGTCAATCAGGACGCCAACCGGCTCGAAAGCGCTGAAGCGGACGCCGACAAGCGCCGCGCGGCCGTCGCGACAGAACAGGCCGACTGCGCGCAATCGCGCGATCGCTGGGAACGCGAGCAACAGGCAAGCCGCCAAGCCGCACAGAACGCGAAGCAAGCCGGGTTGGCACTGCAGGCGGTGCGCGACGAAAGCATGCAACTCGCAGAAGCCGTGGGCGTATCCGCGGTGTTGGCCGAAAACCCGCTGGCCGCGTTGCCGCTGCCGGCCGTGGTCCAACTGCCGCTGCGCGAGTTCGATGCCGCGCCGCTCGCACTGCGCAACGCCGTGGCCACGCGCCGCGAACAATTGGCGCTGTTGCAGCGCCGTCATGGTGAGTTGCGGCAAGCTGAAATCGCATTGGCAGGGCGCCAGGAGACGGGGCGCGAACGCCAGGCCGAACTGGAAGACGCGGCGCAACGCCGCAGTCTGGCCGATGGCGCCGTCGAACAAGCGGGCGCGGCGCTTGTGGAGGCCTGGGCTATGCATTGCACCGGCCTGACCCAGCTTCGTTTCGACAGCGAAGGCCCGTTGCAAGCCTTGAACGATTGGGTGCTGTCGGCCGAATCCGACAACCCGGCGCGGCAAGCGCTCGAAGCGGGCTATCGAGAATCCGGCGTACGGCACGCGACGCGACAGGCGGAACTCGGCACCCGGCGCGATGCGCTGCAACGCGAGCGCGGTGAACTCGAAGCCGAGCAAGCGCGCCTTGGCGCCGGGCAGGACACCAGCCCGCCGCAGCCCTACACGCGCACGGCCGAAAGCCGCGGCCGGATGGCCGGCGCGCCGCTGTGGCAACTGGTTGATTTCCACGACTACGTCGATGCGGCACAGCGCGCCGGCCTGGAAGCCGCACTTGAGGCTTCAGGCCTGCTCGATGCCTGGGTCACACCCGACGGCGCGCTCATCGGCGCCGATAGCGATGAAGCACCGTGGCTGGATGCGCAATGGATCCAACGCCCGCTCACGCCTGGCGCGTCGCTGGCCGACTGGCTGCGCGCCGACGTAGCGGCCGCCGCGCCGGTGCAAGCCGGCACAGTCGCGCGCCTGCTCGCCGGCGTGGCATGCGACGGTTCCAACGATGCCGCCGAAGCCTGGGTGGCGCCGGACGGGCGCTATCGCCTGGGTGCGTTGGCGGGCGCCTGGCACAAGCCGCAAGCGGTCTACATCGGCCACGCCGCGCGCGCGAAGGCGCGGCAGCAGCGCCTGGAAGCGCTAGCGCGCCAACTCGAAACCGTGGCCGAAGCGGCTGCGGCCCTGACGCTTGAATTCGAGCGACTCGAAGCGGAGCGTCGCGGGGCCGAGCAGGAATGGCGTGGCGCCCCGTCGGAGCAGCCGTTGCGGCAGGCGCTGATGCACGCGTCCGCCTGCGCGCGCGAATTCCTGACCGCGCACGAGCGGCGAAGCCAGGCCGAAGCCAGATGCCGGGAAGCCGAACAAGGCCGGCACCAAGCGCACGCGAACCTGGAGCGCGACGCCATCGACATGCGGCTGCCGACAGCGGCCGACGCGCTGGCGCCGATCGGCGTGTTGTTGGATCAATTCAACGACGCGCAATACCGGCTGGTGCAAGCAGCGCAGCAATGGCGCCGCGCGCAGCCGGAATTCCAGTTGCAGCGATCGCGCGAAACCGAGGCGCTGGCACGCTTGCGGGAACGCGAGGAAAGGCTCGCGGCTGCCCGCACCGAAGCCGAAGAAGCGCGCGCCCGGTTCGAGGTTCTGCATCAGGCCGTCGGCGCGCAGGTCGATGACCTGCGCCGGCAACTGGCCGAAGCGCGCCTGGCGGTGCGCGCGGCCGATACGGCCCAGAGTTCAGCCACCGAAGAGCGCCGCCTCGCCGGCGAAGCGCGCGTCAGCGCGGAAGCCAAGGCGGAAGCCGCCGACAGCGTGCTGCGGCAGCGATTCGAAGCCCGCGCGGGCGCCATGGCGCGGCTGCGCAATTTCGCCGCCAGCAGCCTGCTGTCGTCGGCGTTGCCGGACATCGAAATGCCGGACCCGCACGGCGCCTGGAGCATCGAACCCGCGCTGACACTCGCGCGCCGCATCGAGCAGGCGCTGGCGCACATCGCCGACGACGAGGCCGCCTGGACCCGGGTGCAACGCCAGATCACCGAAGACCTGCAGGAATTGCAGCGCGCGCTGAGCGCACTGGGCCATCAGGCGCCCGCCGAACCCAGCGACTGGGGCCTGGTCGTGCAGATCATCTTCCACAACCGGCCTGAACGCCCGGATCAGATCGTTTTGCGCCTGGCCGACGATATCGCAGAGCGCGGCGAACTTCTCAGCGCGAAAGAAAGCGAGGTGCTGGAAAACTACCTCCAGGCCGAAATCGCCTCTGAAGTGCAACGCCTGTTGCGCGCGGCCGAGCAGCGGGTGCAGGCCATCAACAAGGAGTTGCACAAGCGTCCGACCTCGACCGGGGTGCGCTACCGCCTGCAATGGCAGGCGCTGGGCGAGGACGAAGGCGCGCCGGTCGGACTCGAAGCCGCGCGCACCCGGCTGGCGAACACCAGCGCCGACCTCTGGTCGGCGGAAGACCGGCGCGTCGTCGGCGCCATGCTGCAGCAACGCATCGCTGCCGAACGCGAACGCGGCGATGCCGATCCTGGACGGCACGCGGGCGACGGCGGCGGCAGCCTGGTCGATCAACTCGCGCGTGCGCTCGACTACCGCCGCTGGCACCGTTTCCGCGTCGAACGCCTGCAGGATGGGCAGTGGCGCAAACTCTCCGGGCCGGCCGCAAGCGGTGAGCGCGCGCTTGGGCTGACGGTGCCGCTGTTCGCCGCCATCGCCAGCTTCTACAGCGAGGGCAGCAATCCGCACGCGCCGCGCCTGATGCTGCTCGACGAAGCCTTCGCCGGCATCGACGACGCGGCGCGCGCGCATTGCATGGGGCTGATCCGCGAGTTCGACCTCGATTTCGTCATCACCAGCGAACGCGAGTGGGCCTGCTACGCGGAACTGCCCGGCGTGTCGATCTGCCAGTTGCAGCGGCGCGAAGGCATCGATGCGGTATTCGTCTCGCGCTGGACCTGGGATGGCCGCGCGAAACGGCGCGAGGACGATCCGGACCGGCGGTTCGCGCCGACATGAGAAGCGCCGATCCGCGACTGCAGAAATTGCTCGGCGGCGCTGCGCTCGCTGGCTTGCGCGCGCGGCTGCGCCGCCACTTCGAACGCGCCGCGCCGGACGCGCCACCCGGCGTGCTGCGCCTGGGCTCCCTCTGCGCTACGGAAAGCGAGGCGTTGGCCCTGCTGACGCGGCGTTTGCCGCGGCAGCTGAAATCGATGCAGATCGACGTGGCGGCGCTTGACACCGCATTGCGCGAAGCCGGCATCGCCGGCTCGCTGCGCGAGGCGCTGGAATGGCTCGATGGCCCGATCCCGCACACCGCTATGATGCGTGCCGCAGCGCTGGCAAGTTGGTCGACTGTGGTGGCCGGCTGCGCGCACCCGGCGCTTGCCGAGTTCCTCGGCACACCGGCCGCGGCGGGCCTGCTCAAACGCTTGGCCAGACAGGACGCCGCAGCCGCCGCGCAGCTACTCGAGCGCGCGGCCAGCGTGCTGCATAGACTCCCCGTCGCCGGGCTGGCGCGCGCCCAACTGGCCGCCGAAACGCTCGGCAATGCGCACGCGCTCGACAACGGCCAAGCTGTTGCAACGCTGGTATTGGCGGCCTGGCGCCAATACGAGTCCGGGCTCTCGCAGCCGGGCGGTCCGCCCGATGCCGAAGCCGACGCGCCGGGCAACGCGGTAGAAGAGCGCGTCCGCGATGTCTGGGCGCGCGCCGGTGTGCTGGTCAACGAGTTGGCCCGGCCCGCGCTGTTCCTCAATCTGCCGGTTCGGACCGGCGCGCTGCTGCCTGCCGCACTCGGCGAACCCGCTTACCTGTCGCTGCGTCGCCTGTTGCGCTCGCCGCCCTCGTGGGCGGTGGCCGATGTGACGGTGTACGTGTGCGAAAACCCGAACCTGGTGGCCATCGCCGCGGACTGCGTGGGCGCCCGCTGCGCTCCGCTGGTCTGCACCGACGGCATGCCGGCTGCCGCGCAGCGAAGCCTGCTCGTCCAACTGGCGCAAGCCGGCGCCCGGCTGCGCTATCACGGCGATTTCGACTGGGCGGGACTGCGCATCGCCAACTACGTCATGCGCACCTGGGAGGCGCGGCCCTGGCGTTTCATGGCACGGGATTACGAGGCGGCCGCCACAGACGCCCCGCACACGCGGCGCGATCTGGACGGTGCCGGCGCCACAGCATCGTGGGACGACGCCCTGGCGCCGGCGATGCAGCGCCACGGCGTGGCAATCGCGGAAGAAGCCGTGGCCGCTTTGTTGCTGGAAGATCTAGGCCAGCCCTGACCCGTAGGGAGAAGAAACGCGGCCCGCCGCGCACTTGCCTTGATCTCGACGCGCACCACGAGGATGGGCGGCGGCCGCACCTCGCGCGGCGCTTCAGTGCCCGTCGAACTCGAGGTCACCGCCTGGACGGCGGATGGCGAGGTCATGGGTCTCAGGCACCGCACCTTCGCGGTCGAGGGCGTGCAGTTTCACCCTGAAGCCATCTTCACCAAGCAAGGCCATCGCATGCTGCGCAATTTTCTCGATCAATAGTCCAGCGTGCCCGCGCCGCGGGCACATGCCTGGCCCAGCGAATGCCCAAGCGCGCGCATAATCCGGAATGACGTGGTCTCCGCGAGGGTCGTTTTGACAAATTCCGTGATAATCACCTGGCGCTTCCTGCGCGTCTGGATCGGTGTTGCGGCGTGCTGTCTGGCCGGGCTGTCCGCGACTATCGCCAGCGCGGCGCCGGCGGGTCCGTGGGAAACCGCGGTGGCACGCTGGGGCCAGGTGATCGATGCGCAGCGCGTGCGCGGCGCATCGCGGGAACTCGGCGAGGCGCTCGCCCGGCGCGCCGAGGCTTACCAGGCGCTTGGTCATCGCCAGTTGGCCCTGGCCGATCTGGTCGAGGCGGCAGCGCTGGTACGTGACGGCGCCGACCGCGCGCTTGGCGCGGCGGTCTTAGGCGCGCTCGGCCAGGCATATTTTCTGGCCGGCAAGATGGATCTGGCGGAGCCCGTTCTTGAGCAGGCGCTGGTCAGTGCGCGCGGCGCGAACCTGCCCGCGATCGTGGCCGCGGTGCAGAACGACCAGGGCATCCTCCTTGCCGCAGCCGGCAAGGGGCCAGAGGCGTTGGCCGCCTACAGGGCCAGCGTCGCGGGCGCCCGTGCGGCCGGCGATGCCTTGCTGAGCGGCAAGGCGGCGCTCAACGCCGCACGGTTGGAGTTGCGCCAAGGCGTGCCCGCGCTGTCCTTGACGCAGGACGCGATAGCGGACCTGCAGGCGCTTCCCGATTCCCGCGACAAGGCATTTCAACTGGTGGGCGCCGGTGAGCTCCTGCGTCGCATCGCGCGCGCCGCCAACGATGCCGATGTAGCAGCCAAGGCGGCGGCGACCTTGCGGCAGGCCGCCGAGGTTGCCTTGCGCACCAGCGACGCGCGAAGTGCGTCGCATGCGCGCGGCTACCTGGCCGAACTCGCGCTCGACCAGAACCGCGTGGCCGATGCGCTCCTGCTCAACGAGCAAGCCCTGTTCGACGCGCAACGCTCCGGTGCCGGCGAGACGATTTTTGTCTGGCAATGGCAGCGCGCCCGCCTGCTCGAGCGCGCCGGCCGCGACGAGGAGGCGCTGGCGACCTATCGGCGCACGCTCGACAGTCTCGACGCGGTCAAGTCAGACATGGCCGCCGAATCGTGGGTCAACCGTGAATCGTTCCGCGATCGGGTCAGCCCAGCCTATCTTGGTTTTGCCAACCTGCTCATGCGTCGCGCGGCACGCTCCGGCGACCGGGCCCAGGCGCGCACAGTGCTGCGCGAAGCGCAGGGGATTCTCGAGCGATTCAAGACTGTCGAGCTGGAGGACTACTTTCGTGACGACTGCGTGGCGAAGTACCTGTCGCGCAGTCGCCCCGTCGAGCAGACCGCGCCGCAAACGGCCGTGATCTACCCGGTGCCGCTCGCGGACCGGCTGGAACTGCTGGTCACCATCGGCGCCGAAATCCACCAGGTCGTCGTCGCGGTCGGCGCCGAGGCGCTCGGGCGCGAGGCGCTGGCCTTGCGCGGTTTGCTGGAGAAGCGTACGACTTACCAGTATCTGCCGCACGCGCGCCAGCTCTACGACTGGGTGATCCGGCCACTCGAAGCACTATTGGACGGCGCCGACGTGGACACGCTGGTGCTGATTCCCGATGGCCCGCTGCGCGGCATCCCTCTGGGCGCGCTGCATGACGGCCGCGGATTTCTGGTGGCCCGCTACGCGGTTGCCATTGCACCCAGCCTGACCCTGGTCGAACCCAGGCCGCTGGCACAGGCGAAAGCCTCGGTGTTCGCCGGAGGATTGACCGAGGCGGTGCAGGGATTCTCTGCCCTGCCCTATGTCGACATCGAGCTTGACCAGCTCAAGAGCCAGTCGGAGGGGGCGCAATGGCGCGACCGGACGTTCACCACCGGTAACCTGGAGCGCGCACTGACGACAAAATCCTACTCGGTTGTCCATGTGGCATCGCACGCGCAGTTCGAGGCCGATTCGCGCCGTTCGTTCCTGCTGACCTACGACGGCAAGCTGACGCTCGATCGGCTCGAAGATCACATGAAGCTCAATCGCTTTCGCGACGAACCGGTCGAATTGCTGTTTCTCAGCG
>Ga0105047_10007153_pt1 | contig 18862 bp, 17 predicted proteins | sample MAT04_FD_78384 | JGI IMG/M metagenome (GOLD analysis project Ga0105047, IMG submission 78384) | Freshwater microbial communities from Lake Fryxell liftoff mats and glacier meltwater in Antarctica - MAT-04 (megahit assembly) | ecosystem: Environmental > Aquatic > Freshwater > Ice > Liftoff... | reverse complement strand
GGTCGTGGGGAGGTGCCCCGCCACGGCAGCTGAGTTGAGCAGATGCCTGCTCCATAGTCGCGGCACCTCGCGCGGCCCGATGAGTCCGCGGAGCACACCCTCCTCGCTGAGCAGCTGGGCGAACCGCGCCACCACTGGGAGGGCTGCGCCGAGAAAGGTGATCACCTCGGGGTCGTCGACCGTCCGGTCGGGCGCGTCAAGCACGAACGGGCTCGGGTCGGTCACGCCGACACCGGACGTAGAGCTGCACCCGGTCCGCGGCGTGACGGCAGCGTCCGTCCCTCGGCTTGGGCACCCGCCTCCCGGCCGATGTTCCACGTGAAACTCACGCCGGTCGGACCACCACATGGCGCGTGGGCTCGACGCCGTCGGAGTCGCTGACCAGTCCGGCCTCCGCGACCACGTCGTGCACCACCTTGCGCTCGAACGGGTTCATCGGGGCCAGCGACACGGGCTCACCGGTCTCGCGCACGGTGGCGATCGCCGCCCGGGCAACCTCGGCGAGCTCCAGCTTGCGGTGGGCGCGGAAGCCCGCGACGTCGAGCATGAGTCTGCTCCGCTCGCCCGTCTTGGCCTGCACAGCGAGCCTGGTCAGCTCCTGGAGGGCGTCGAGCACCTGGCCGTCGTCACCGACCAGACGGCGCAGCGAGCGCTCCGACCCGGCCTCGGCCACGATCTCGACGGCGGCGCGACCGTGATCGACATCGATGTCGATATCGCCGTCCATGTCGGCGATGTCCAGCAGCTCCTCGAGGTAGTCGGCGGCGATCTCGCCCTCCTCCTCGAGACGACGGGTCACGACCTTGGGTGCGTCCTGGGTGGGTGTCTCACTCATCAAGTCTCCTCGTCACGGGTTCGCGGCGTCGCCGCAGATCAGCTCTTGGGGGTGCGGGGCTTGCGGGGCGGGGTGGTGTCCGACGGACCGTCCGACGGCCCCTCGGACACCGCGGCGTCCGCGCTCCCCACGGTGTCCGACGGGTGGTCACCCGGGAGCTTCGATGAGGTGGCACCGGCCTCCGGGCGAGCGGGTCGGGCCGGGCGGTCGGATGCGCCAGACCCTGAAGGTCGGGCCGGCCGGGCAGGGCGAGCAGCGCCGCCCGCCGGGGTCGTGCCGGACGTGCCTGAACCGGCGGGGCGTGGCCGCGTCGACCCGCTTGCACCGCCCTTGCTGGCACCGCCCTTGCTGGCGCCACCCTTGCTGGCGCCACCCTTGCCCTCACCCGACGCAGGCCGTGCCGCCCGTGGGGCGCCGCTCGCCCCGGCGGGTTTGCGCGGAGCCGTCGACGCGTCCGCCGAACCGGTGGAGGTCGCGTCGTCCTGGGTGCCGGACTGCCGTTCGCTCGTGCCCTCCGGGCCCGTGCCCGGTAGCCGGCGGTCCCGCTCCTTGCGGCGCGGCTGCTGACGCTGGCCGCGGGGCTTCTCCTCCACGACCGGCTTGTCCTCCTCGAGCACGATGCCCTTGGCCGCGGCCTTCTTCGCGCGCCGCGCCTTGAGCGCCCGCTCGGCCTCCGAGCCGGGAGTCGGGTTGCGTCGGATGACATAGAACTGCTGACCCATCGACCAGATGTTGGTCGTGGTCCAGTAGATGAGGACACCGATCGGGAAGTTGACGCCGGAGACCGCGAACACCAGCGGGAGGATGTAGAGCAGCATCTTCTGCTGCTGGGCCATCGGTCCCTGCAGCGCCGAGGCCGGCATGTTCTTCTGGGTCAGCTGACGCTGAGTCGTGAAGGTCGTCAGCGACATCATGAAGATGAGGACGACGGTGACGATGCGGGTCGCCGTCGAGGCGTCGGGGGAGAGGAACGACGAGGAGATCGGTGCACTGAAGAGCGTCGCTGCGTTGGCCTGGATCGCCAGGTCCTGGGTCAGTGCCCCGATGGAGTCGCGCGCATAGGTACCGGCCGCGAGGTTGTCCAGGTTGTTGAGCACCGTGAACAGGGCGAAGAAGATCGGGGACTGCGCCAGGATCGGCAGGCAAGAGGAGAACGGGTTGGTCCCGTGCTTGCGGTAAAGCTCCATCGTCTCGCGGCTCATCGCCTCACGCGACGCCGGGTCGGTCTTGCCCTTGTACTTCTTCTGGATCGCCTGCAGCTCGGGCGAGAGCATCTGCATCCCGCGTGACGCCTTGATCTGCTTGACGAACAGCGGGATGAGGGCGATCCGGATGACGATGACCAGGCCAACGATGGACAGCGCCCAGGCCGCGCCGGAGGATGCCGACAGCCCCAGCGTCGTGAGCAACGAGTGGAACTGGACCATGATCCAGGCCACGGGGACCATGAGCGGGTAGAGAATAGTGTCCATTATCGCGTGGAGCTCCTCGCTCGTTCGGCGTGCCCATGGTCCAGGGCGGAGGTCTTCTCGCGGGCCGGCGGGACGTCGTCGACGCCACCAGGGGTCCACGGGTGGCAGCGGCCCAGCCGGCGCAGGGCGAGCCACGTGCCGCGCAGCGCACCGTGCCGCTGGACGGCGATCACCGCGTACGACGAGCAGCTGGGGTAGTACCGGCAGGTCGGACCGGTCAGCGGGGAGATCGTCGTCTGGTAGACCCGGAGCAGCCCGAGGAGCACCAACTGGGGCAACCGCCGCAGCAGACCGACCATCCGCTCGGCGGTCATGACGTGCTCGTCAGGCCGGCGCGGTCGGCAGCCCGGACCAGGGCACCGCGATAGTCCAGGCCGAGGGCTTCGTAGCTCGCCAGGGCCGCAGCCGGGAGCGCTCGCACGACGACGTCGGCGCCCGCAGGCAGAGCGTCGCGCAGCTCGACCACCAGACCTCGAAGTCGTCGTCGGACCTTGTTGCGGGTGACGGCCCCGCCCACCGCCTTGGGAACGACGAACCCCACGTGCGGGTCGTCACGCCCTGCCACCATCCTGCAGTGCACGACAAGGGTCGTGCGGCCGGCGCGTGCCCCACGGCGAGTGGTCAGCGCGAACTCGGCCGGACGCATCCGCAGGGGAGCTGGCAGCACAGCAGGTCAGGCGGAGAGCTCCGCGCGGCCCTTCGCCCGGCGGGCGGAGAGGATCGCCCGGCCGGCGCGGGTGCGCATGCGCAACCGGAAACCGTGGGTCTTGGCCCGGCGCCGGTTGTTCGGCTGGAAAGTGCGCTTCGACACGTCAGACTCCATGTGGTCAGGTCACCGCCCGGACGGCGGACACTCGCGCTGCCCTCGAGCCCCTGCGACGCCGTCGGACGGCCGGCGAGAGCCAGACCGGACGGGCGCACGCGAGCAGGGGCCGTCAGAGAACGGCTGTGTCACGGTACGCGGCGGGCGTGCACGGGTCAAACGCGGGGCCGTCGTCGTCCGACGGCGCCTCCGTGGCGACAGGGCAGCGAGGTGACCCTCTAGGATCCCTTCTTGGGGTCGGCGGTACTGGGTTCGACACGCCGCAGCACACGACGGCAGTCCGGCGATCCGCTCGCACCGCTCAGGGACCACGCAGTGCGAGCCCGGACCGACGACACGCCGGAACGCCGACGACCATGAGCACACAGCTTGTGGACAACTGTGTGGACCGAGCACGTACGTGCGAGACTCCGACTCGGAACTCGGACATCCCACGGACATCTACAGGAGCCTCCGGTGCCAGGACAGGACGACACGGTCGCCCAGCTGTGGGACCGCGCCGTCGGGCGCATCGCGAACGATCCGACGACCTCGGCCCAGCAGCTCGCCTTCATCCGGCTGGCGCGGCCCCTCGGGCTGCTCGACGACACGATCCTGCTGGCGGTCGGCAACGAGTTCACCAAGGACTACCTCGAGTCGCGGGTGCGCAACGAGCTCACGGCGGCGCTGAGCGGGGTGCTGCAGACCGAGATCCGGTTCGCGGTCACGGTCGACCCCTCCCTGGGCAGCGAGGCGTCGCGCGCCCCCTCGGGTCAGACCGACCACACCGATATCGGCTCGGGTGACTACCTCATCGCCGCGGTGGACCAGAACGGCGAGCTGCACGAGGATGTGGAGCCGGACCACCGCGGCGAGCACCGGATGGACCGCAACGACTCCCGCGGGCACCGTTACGACCAGCGGCCCTACGGTGAGCGGTCCCAGGGGCGTGTCCAGCACGGCCGCGCCGCAGCGGAGCCGGCTCGGCTGCACGAGAAGTACCTCTTCGACACCTTCGTCATCGGCGCGTCCAACCGCTTCGCCCACGCGGCGGCGGTCGCGGTGGCCGAAGCCCCGGCCAAGGCATACAACCCGCTGTTCATCTACGGCGACTCCGGCCTCGGCAAGACCCACCTGCTGCACGCGATCGGGCACTACGCGATCTCCCTGTACCCGGGGATCCGGGTGCGATACGTGAACTCCGAGGAGTTCACCAACGACTTCATCAACTCCATCGGTGAGGGCAAGGCCGGGGCGTTCCAGCGGCGCTACCGCGAGGTCGACGTCCTGCTCATCGACGACATCCAGTTCCTGCAGGGCAAAGAGCAGACGATGGAGGAGTTCTTCCACACCTTCAACACCCTGCACAACGCCAACAAGCAGGTCGTCATCACCTCCGACCTGCCGCCCAAGCAGCTCAACGGCTTCGAGGACCGGATGCGCTCCCGCTTCGAGTGGGGGCTCATCACCGACGTGCAGCCCCCCGACCTCGAGACCCGGATCGCGATCCTGCGCAAGAAGGCCGGCTCCACCAACCTCTACGCGCCGGACGACGTCCTGTCCTACATCGGCTCGAAGATCTCGACGAACATCCGTGAGCTCGAGGGTGCGCTCATCCGAGTGACGGCCTTCGCCAGCCTCAACCGCCAACAGGTGGACCTGGCGCTCGCCGAGATCGTCCTCAAGGACCTCATCACCGACCAGGACACCGCGGAGATCACCGCAGCGGCGATCATCGCCCAGACGGCGAACTACTTCGGGCTGACGATCGACGACCTGTGCGGATCCTCGCGCTCACGCGTGCTCGTCAATGCGCGGCAGATCGCCATGTACCTGTGCCGCGAGCTGACGGACATGAGCCTGCCGAAGATCGGTCAGCAGTTCGGCGGTCGAGATCACACCACGGTCATGCACGCCAACCGCAAGATCCGTGAGCTCATGGCCGAGCGGCGCTCGATCTACAACCAGGTCACCGAGCTGACCAGCAGGATCAAGCAGCAGCACCGGGGCTGACGCCGTCCTTCGTGCTCGCCATTGCTCCGCTCCGTCGACCGTCCCACGCAGGCACCACCGTTCCGCATGCTGAACCGTGGGACGACTGTTCACACCTGTGGACATCCCTGTGGACGGTGGTGGACGCACGCGGGGCCAACTGTGCACGAAGAAGGACGGCACGGTGGACGGCAGGTGGACGTCGCCTGTCCGTCCACCGACGAGTCCCGCGGTCCTCCGTCCGAACCACCCCACCGTCCACAGCCCTTTCGCGCCTGTGACCTGGGCCGACGCGCGATGTCCACACCATCCACAGACCCTATGACGATGATGAACCCTTCCCACTTGGACAGCTCCGAGCACCGTCAGTACCCCCGGGACCCGCCAGTACTCGTCCGGAGCCTCCTGCTGACCTTCGTCGGTGCACTCGCGTACTGTTCAGCCAGATCCCGGTGCACCCGGGCATGCAGTCGTGCCATGCGGGGCCCGGACAGGTGGGCTGGAGGGAACAGCGATGAAGTTCAGGGTTGACCGAGACGTCCTCGCCGAGGCCGTCACCTGGACGGCGCGGTCCCTGCCCACCCGACCGCCCGTCCCCGTCCTGGCCGGTGTCCGACTCGAGGCAGACGGCTCAGGTCTGGTGCAGCTGTCGAGCTTCGACTACGAGGTCTCCGCCCGCTCCGAGATCACCGCCGACGTCTCGGACCCGGGCGTCGTGCTGGTCTCCGGTCGGCTGCTGGCCGAGATCGCCCGGTCGCTGCCCGCCAAGCCGGTCGACCTGGTGCTCGAGGGCAACAAGGTTGTCGTCACGTGCGGCGCCAGTCGGTTCACGCTGCTGACCATGCCCGTCGAGGACTACCCGGCCCTACCCGCCATGCCCGCCCAGGTCGGTACCGTGCGCGGCGAGGACCTCACGGAGGCGGTCGCCCAGGTGACCGTCGCGGCCAGCAGGGACGACACCCTGCCCCTGCTCACCGGGGTCCGGATGGAGATCGACGGCGAGACGATCACTCTGCTGGCCACCGACCGCTACCGCCTCGCGCTGCGCACGCTGACCTGGACCCCGGCGACCCCGGGACTGTCGGCCGTCGCCCTGGTCAGGGCGCGCACGCTGTCCGACGCCGCGAAGTCGCTCGGCAGCACCGACGTGGTGACGGTCGCCCTGTCCACCGGGGCCGGCGTCGACCTCATCGGCTTCGAGGCAGGTGGCCGCCACACCACCTCGTTGCTCGTGGACGGCGACTACCCGGCCGTGCGCCGGCTGTTCCCGGACGAGACGCCCATCCACGCCGTCGTCGCGACGAGCTCGCTCATCGAGGCCGCGCGCCGGGTCGCCCTTGTCGCCGAGCGCAACACCCCCATCCGACTCGCCTTCTCCGAGGGCCAGGTCGTCCTCGATGCCGGCCAGGGCGACGACGCGCAGGCGTCCGAGGCGCTCGAGGCGTCGCTGACCGGCGAGGACATCACGGTCGCGTTCAACCCGCAGTACCTGCTCGACGGGCTCGGCGCGCTGAGCACGCCGTTCGTCCGGTTGTCGTTCACCCACCCCAACAAGCCGGTCGAGTTCACCGGCCAGGGGTCCCTGGACGGCCAGGACGACCGTGCCTACCGCTACCTGCTCGTCCCGATCCGCTTCGCGAGCTGATGCACATCGGTCTGGTCGGCCTGGGCAAGATGGGCGCGAACATGCGGACCCGTCTGCTCGACGCCGGCGTGCAGGTCACCGGCTACGACCGCCAGCCCGAGGTGAGCGACACCGCCAGCCTTGCTGATCTCGTCGTCGCGCTGCCCGCCGAGCAGCGGATCGTCTGGGTGATGGTCCCGGCCGGCGCTCCCACCCAGGGAGTCGTCGACGAGCTCGCCACCCTGCTGCATGACGGGGACATCGTCGTCGAGGGGGGCAACTCCCACTACGCCGAGGATGCGCGTCGGGCCGCGGCCCTGGCAGAGCGCGGCATCGGCTACCTCGATGTCGGGGTGTCCGGCGGGGTGTGGGGGCTGGCCAACGGCTATGGGCTGATGGTCGGCGGATCGCCCGAGCACGTCGCCACCCTGCTGCCAGTCTTCGATGCGCTGCGGCCTGCCGGCCCGCGGGAGAACGGGTTCGTCCACTCCGGGGCGGTCGGTGCCGGGCACTTCGCCAAGATGGTGCACAACGGCATCGAGTACGGCCTCATGCAGGCCTACGCGGAGGGGTATGAGCTCCTCGAGGCCCAGGAGCTGGTGACCGACGTCACAGGGACCCTTCGTGCCTGGACCCAGGGCACCGTCGTCCGCTCCTGGCTGCTCGACCTGCTCGTCACCGCTCTGGAGCAGGACCCTCAGCTGGCTGGCATCGACGACTTCGTCGAGGACTCCGGTGAGGGTCGCTGGACGGTCGACGAGGCGATCGATCGTGGGGTGCCGCTGCCGGTGATCTCCGCAGCCCTCTTCGCCCGGTTCTCCTCGCGTCAGGTCGACTCGCCGGCCATGAAGGCCGTGGCAGCCCTGCGCCAGCAGTTCGGTGGCCACGCGGTGCGACCCTCGGCGCCCGGCGCCTGACCGTGCACGTCAGCACGCTCGCGCTGACCGACTTCCGCTCGTACGAGCAGGTCGAGATCCAGCTGGAACCCGGCGTCAGCGCGCTCGTCGGTCCCAACGGGCAGGGCAAGACCAACCTCGTCGAGGCCATCGGCTACGTCGCCACCCTCGGCAGCCACCGGGTGGCCACCGATGTCGCCCTGGTGAGGTCCGGCCGGCCTCGAGCCGTCATCCGGCTGCGCGCCTCGCGGGCCGGTCGGGACAGCCTCGTCGAGCTGGAGATCAATCCGGGCAGGGCGAACCGGGCGCAGGTCAACCGCGCGCCCGTGCGTCGGTCGCGTGACGTGCTCGGCATCCTGCGCACCGTGCTGTTCGCCCCGGAAGACCTCGCCCTGGTCAAGGGCGACCCCGACGGGCGCCGCCGCTTCCTCGACGAGCTCGGCGTCCAGGTCTCGCCCCGGATGGCAGGCGTCCTCGCCGACCACGATCGAGTGCTGCGCCAGCGCAACGCGCTGCTCAAGACGGCGGGCGGCGCGCGGCGGGGGTCGAGCGGGACAGCAGACCTGCGCACGCTGGACGTCTGGGACAGCCGCCTCGCCCAGATCGGCGCCCAGGTGCTCGCGATGCGGGTCGCGCTCGTCGACCAGCTCCGCCCGCACGTCGCGGCCGCGTACGGCCAGGTGAGCGACGGTCAGGGGACCGCGGTGCTCGGGTACCGCTCGAGCCTCCTCGGCTCCGCACAGGACCAGGACAGCGCCCCGCCGGGCATCCCGCACCTCGGCGACTCCATCGACCTGCTCGAGGCGCAGCTGGTCGAGGCGATGAGCAGGCTGCGGGGACGGGAGATCGACCGCGGCGTCAGTCTGGTCGGCCCGCACCGTGACGAGCTGGTGCTCACCCTGGGCGGGCTGCCGGCCAAGGGCTATGCGAGCCACGGCGAGTCCTGGTCCTACGCCCTGGCGCTGAAGCTGGCCTCCTTCGAGCTGCTGACGCACGGCTCGGGCGACGACGGTGCCATCGCCGGGTGGGCCGAGGGCAGCGAGCCTGTGCTGATCCTCGACGACGTCTTCGCCGAGCTCGATGTCCGCCGGCGTGATCGCCTGGCAGTCCTCGTGTCGCCGGCGGAGCAGGTCCTGGTCACCGCGGCCGTCGCTCAGGACGTGCCCGAGCAGCTGGCCGGCGCCCGCTGGGACGTCATGGGCGGGCAGGTCACCCGTGTCCGCTGAGGGTCCGGTGGACCGGTCGGGGGACGCAGGGCCGCGCCGGGACGACGACGCCGCACAGCACGACGACACCGCGCACACCGACACCGCGCACACCGACACCGCGCACACCGACACCGGTGCCCCGGGCTCACCGCCGCGCGTCGACCCGAACCGGCCGGTCGCCGAGCAGCTCGGCCTGACCCCGGCCTCCGAGGTCGCCCGCGCCGCACTCAACCGGGCCAAGTCGGCAGCGCGCGCGCGCGGGCTGCGTCCCGGTGACGCGGGCAAGCGCCGTCCCCCGCCGGATGTGCGCTCCGGGCCGGGACGGGATGGTCGCGACCCGACCCTCGTCGGCGACACCCTCGCCCGATTGGCCGGCGAGCGCGGCTGGGGCAGCGACCTGTCGGTCGGCGGCGTCATCGGCCGGTGGCGCGAGGTCGTCGGCGACCAGGTGGCCGAGCACTGCGTCCCGGAGTCCTTCGATGACGGCGTCCTTGTGGTGCGCACGGACTCGACGCCCTGGGCCACCAACCTCACCCTGCTCGTCCCTCAGCTGCTCGGCCGGCTCGAGCAGGAGGTCGGCGCCGACGTCGTGCGGCGCGTGCAGGTGCTCGGCCCGGCCGGCCCGGGCTGGGTGCGGGGCCCGCGGACGGTACGCGGCAGGGGCCCACGCGACACCTATGGCTGAACCGGGTGGCCACGGCCAGGAACGGCCCTGGGAGGCGACGACTGTCCCGCCGTGACCACCCGGTCACGCCCAGGTTTCGCTGTGCCACTACGACGGTGCATGCGCGGTTCTGAAGGCCATCAGCAGGTAGACTCAGCACTGTCATTCCTGGTGCTCGCACGATCGGCGGGCCGGACGTCGTCCTCGCCCCTGGGCCTGCGGCGTGGGCCCGGTCACAGCTCGTGCCTGCCCGGACCCGGGCTCACCGGGGCGTCGCGCCCTGCCGTGAGCCGTGCACCCGTGAGGAGCGCCTCCACCCGTGGCCGACACCCCTGCCGTGCCCGACCAGCCAGCCGAGCAGACCGACGAGGACGTGACCGCGGCCCCGGCAACGGCACCGACCTCTATCGACGGGGACGGCAGCTACGACGCCAGCGCGATCACCGTGCTCGAGGGACTCGAGGCGGTGCGCAAGCGCCCGGGCATGTACATCGGCTCCACCGGCCCACGCGGGCTGCACCACCTCGTCTACGAGGTGGTCGACAACTCCGTCGACGAGGCACTGGCCGGGTACTGCGACCACATCGAGGTCACCCTGCAGGCCGACGGCGGCGTGCGGGTGGTCGACAACGGGCGCGGCATCCCGGTGGACATCGTCGCCAGCGAGGGCAAGCCGGCCGTCGAGGTCGTGCTCACCGTGCTGCATGCCGGCGGCAAGTTCGGCGGGAGCGGGTACGCGGTCTCCGGCGGACTGCACGGCGTCGGCGTCTCGGTGGTCAACGCCCTGAGCTCGACCCTCGACGTCGAGGTCCGGCGCGCGGGCAGCGTGTACCGCCAGTCCTACGTCGACGGCGTCCCGCAGGCACCGCTCTCGAAGGGTGAGTCGACCGACTGCACCGGGACGACGGTGACCTTCTGGGCCAGCGCCGAGACCTTCGAGACCACGGTCTACGACTTCGAGACGCTGCGCTCACGGTTCCAGCAGATGGCCTTCCTCAACAAGGGTCTGCAGATCTCGCTGACCGACGAGCGACCCGAGCACACCGGCACCGAGGACGAGGTCACCGCGGCTCCTGCCGCCGAGGGCGAGCTCGAGGAGACCAGCCCGACCGGCGTCGTCACGCGCATCGTCACCTACAAGTACGACGGCGGGCTGATCGACTACGTCAAGCACCTCAACGGGGCCAAGAAGGTCGAGGTCGTCCACCCCGAGGTCATCGACTTCGAGGCCGAGGACACCGAGCGCAGGATCTCGGTGGAGATCGCCCTGCAGTGGACCAACGCCTACTCGGAGTCGGTGCACACCTACGCCAACACCATCTCGACCACCGAGGGCGGTACGCACGAGGAGGGCTTCCGCGCGGCGATGACCTCGCTCATCAACCGCTACGCCCGCGAGAAGTCCATCCTCAAGGAGAAGGACGAGAACCTCACCGGGGACGACATCCGTGAGGGGCTGACCGCGGTGATCTCGGTCAAGCTCGCCGAGCCGCAGTTCGAGGGCCAGACCAAGACCAAGCTCGGCAACACCGAGGCCAAGACGTTCGTGCAAAAGGTGGTCAACGACCACCTCGGCGACTGGCTCGCCTCGCACCCGACCGAGGCGCGCGACGTCATCCGCAAGTCGATCCAGGCCGCCGCGGCGCGGATGGCGGCGCGCAAGGCGCGCGAGGCCACCCGCCGCAAGGGGCTGCTGGAGTCCGGCGGGATGCCGGGCAAGCTGCGGGACTGCCAGTCGAACAACCCCGTCGAGTGCGAGATCTTCATCGTCGAGGGAGACTCGGCCGGCGGCTCGGCCGTGCGCGGCCGCAACCCGCGGACCCAGGCGATCCTGCCGATCCGCGGCAAGATCCTCAACGTCGAGCGGGCCCGACTGGACCGGGCGCTGGGCAACCAGGAGGTCCAGGCCCTCATCACGGCCTTCGGCACCGGGATCGGCGAGGACTTCGACATCGCCAAGCTGCGGTACCACAAGATCGTGCTCATGGCCGATGCCGACGTCGACGGCCAGCACATCGCGACCCTGCTGCTCACCCTGCTGTTCCGCTACATGCCCGAGCTCATCACCCAGGGCCACGTCTACCTTGCCCAGCCGCCGCTGTACCGGCTCAAGTGGTCCAACGCCCCGCACGACTACGTCTACTCCGACAAGGAGCGCGACGTGTTCCTTGCTGCCGGGCAGGCCGCGGGCAAGCGGATCCCCAAGGACAACGCCATCCAACGCTACAAGGGCCTCGGCGAGATGGACTACTCCGAGCTGTGGGAGACCACCATGGCGCCGGAGCACCGCACCCTGCTCCGGGTGACGCTGGACGACGCCGCGGCGGCGGACGAGATCTTCGCGATCCTCATGGGCGAGGACGTCGAGTCCCGCCGGTCCTTCATCCAGCGCAACGCCAAGGACGTGCGGTTCCTCGACATCTGAGGACACCCCTTCCAGGCCGGCCAGACCGCTGACCCCTCTCGGGTCGCGACGACGAGACGAGGAAGACCGTGACCGAGCAGACCGGTGACAAGCAGCCAGAGTTGGACGCGTCCGGCGAGGTGATCACCGACCGCATCACGCCGGTGGACCTGCAGCTGGAGATGCAGCGCTCCTACCTGGACTACGCGATGAGCGTCATCGTCGGGCGTGCCCTGCCGGACGTGCGCGACGGGCTCAAGCCCGTGCACCGCCGCGTGCTCTACGCGATGTACGACGGCGGCTACCGCCCCGACAGGCAGTTCTCCAAGTGCAGCCGCGTCGTCGGCGACGTCATGGGCAAGTACCACCCGCACGGCGACAGCGCGATCTACGACGCCCTGGTCCGGCTGGTCCAGGACTGGTCGCTGCGCTACCCGCTGGTCGCCGGTCAGGGCAACTTCGGCTCGCCCGGCAACGACCCGGCGGCCGCCCCGCGGTACACCGAGTGCAAGATGGCGCACATCGCGATGGAGATGGTGCGCGACATCGACGAGGAGACCGTCGACTTCCGGGACAACTACGACGGCCGAACCCAGGAGCCGGCCGTGCTGCCGGCCCGTTTCCCCAACCTGCTGGTGAACGGCAGCGCGGGCATCGCGGTCGGCATGGCGACCAACATCCCCCCGCACAACCTGCGCGAGGTCGCCGCCGGAGTCCAGTGGTACCTGGCGAACCCCCAGGCCTCCAAGGAGGAGCTGCTCGAGGCCCTCATCGAGCGCATCCCGGGACCGGACTTCCCCACCGGCGCGACGATCCTGGGCCGGCGCGGGATCGAGGACGCCTACCGCACCGGACGTGGCTCGATCACCATGCGCGCGGTCGTCACGGTCGAGGAGGTCCAGAACCGGATCTGCCTGGTCGTCACCGAGCTGCCCTACCAGGTCAACCCGGACACCCTCGCGGCCAAGATCGCCGACCTCGTCAAGGAGGGTCGGGTCGCCGGCATCGCCGACATCCGCGACGAGACCTCCGGCCGCACCGGGCAGCGCCTGGTCATCGTCCTCAAGCGGGACGCCGTGGCCAAGGTCGTGCTCAACAACCTCTACAAGCACACCCAACTCCAGGACACCTTCGGGGCGAACATGCTCGCCCTGGTCGACGACGTGCCGCGCACGCTGAGCATCGACGCCTTCGTGCGGCACTGGGTCACCCACCAGCTCGACGTCATCGTGCGGCGCACGAGCCACCGGCTGCGCCGGGCCCAGGAGCAGGCGCACATCCTGCGCGGCTACCTCAAGGCGCTCGACGCTCTTGACGAGGTCATCGCCCTCATCCGGCGCTCCCCCGACGTCGAGGAGGCCAGGGCCGGGCTCATCGCGCTGCTCGACGTGGACGAGCTCCAGGCCACCGCCATCCTCAACCTCCAGCTGCGGCGCCTGGCCGCCCTGGAGCGGCAGAAGATCATCGACGAGTACGACGGCTTCATGGTCAAGATCACGACGTACCAGGCGATCCTGGCGAGCCCGCAACGCCAGCGCGAGATCGTCGGCGAGGAGCTGGCCGAGATCGTCGGCCGCTACGGCGACGAGCGGCGGACGACGATCCTTCCCTACGACGGCGAGGTCTCCATGGAGGACCTCATCGCCGAGGAGGAGGTGGTCGTGACGATCACCAGGGGTGGCTACGCCAAGCGGACCCGCTCGGACGCCTACCGGCTGCAGAAGCGCGGCGGCAAGGGTGTGCGCGGCGCCCAGCTGCGCGCCGACGACGTCGTCGAGCACTTCGGGGTGACCACGACGCACCACTGGCTGCTCTTCTTCACCAACTTCGGCCGGGTCTACCGCGCCAAGGCCTATGAGCTGCCGGAGGGCGGTCGTGACTCCAAGGGCCAGCACGTGGCCAACCTCCTGGCGTTCCAGCCGGGCGAGCAGATCGCCAAGGTCATCGACCTGCGCGACTACGACGTCGCGGAGTACCTCGTGCTCGCCACCCGGCGCGGCCTGGTGAAGAAGACACGGCTGGCCGAGTACGACTCCAACCGCTCCGGCGGCCTCATCGCGATCAACCTGCGCGAGGACGGGGAGGGCCGCTCGGACGAGCTCGTCTCCGCCGCCCTCGTCGATGCGGAATCCGAGCTCGTGCTCGTCTCGCGCAAGGGTCAGGCCGTGCGCTTCCCCGCCACGGCCGACCAGCTGCGCGCGATGGGACGCGCGACGTCCGGCGTCACCGGGATGAAGTTCCGCGGGGACGACGAGCTGCTCGCGATGGACGTCATCACCGAGGGTTCCTACCTCATCACGGTGACCGACGGCGGGACCGCGAAGCGTTCGGACATGCACCGGGTCAACCACGACGGCAACCTCGAGTACCTCCGGACCAACCGTGGCGGCCTGGGCGTGCGCGCAGCGCGACTGCCCGACGATCGGGGTGTGCTCGTCGGTGCCCTCATGGCCGATGCCGGGGACGAGGTGCTCGTCGTCATGGAGCGTGGCAAGGTGGTGCGCTCGCTGGTCGGTGAGATCCCGGTGCACGGCCGGGATGCGACCGGTGTCATCCTGGCCAAGCCGGACGCCGGTGACCGGATCCTTGCTGTCGCGAGGAACGTGGAGCGTACCCTAGCGGGCGATGCCGCTACCGTGGACGACGACACCGACGCACCGGCCCCGTCGGCGCCGACCGAGGGAGAACGATGAGCACCGAGTCACAGCCGCCGTCGATCGCGCCGCGGGGACCCGCCGCCGGTACCCGGCCCGACACCGCGCCCCGACGGGTGACCACGCCGGTCTCCGGTGACGGTGCCCCGTCGGTCGCCGTGACCGAGTCGGACGCCGTCACCTCGCAGGTCGAGGCCGGCCCGTCGTTCGGCGACCGGATGAAGAAGGCGGCCCAAGGTGCAGCCGCCTCTGCGCGCACCGCACTGCCGACGCGCGGCGCGGACGGCGAGGTCGACGCCCCCGCCGCGTCGGCACCGGTCGCCGCGTCGCCGTCGTTCGCGTCGCCCGCGTCCCCGCCCGCGTCCCCGCGCGTCGCGGCCGGACCAGCCGGCACGACGACGACGGAGTCCGCCGGCCCGCGCCGCGTGCGGCTGGCGATCGCCCGGATCGACCCGTGGTCCGTGATGAAGTTGTCGTTCCTGCTCTCCTTCGCCATCGGCATCATGATCGTCGTCTCGGCCTCAGTGATCTGGTACACCCTCAACAACCTCAACGTGTTCACGCAGGTCAACGACGTCATCGCGACGCTGTCGGGGTCGACGACCTTCTTCGACGTGCTGGAGTACGCGAAGTTCGAGCGGGTCGTCTCGCTCGCGGCGATGGTCGCCGTGGTCGACATCGTGCTGCTCACCGCGCTGGCGACCATCGGCGCCTTCCTCTACAACATCGTCGCGGCGATGGTCGGTGGCATCCACCTCACGCTCACGGACGACTGACCGGCACCGGAGTTGGGGGCTGCCCCACCGCTGGGGTAGTCTCGTGCGGCGCCGCCTCGGTGGCACGGGCCTATAGCTCAGACGGTTAGAGCGCTTCCCTGATAAGGAAGAGGTCAGAGGTTCAAGTCCTCTTAGGCCCACTCCCGCAGCACCCGGAGGACGGATGAAGAAACTCCTCGTTGCCCTGGTCGCCGTAGCCGCTGGTTATGTCGCGTGGCGCACATACGCCGAGGACCGTGACGAGCGGGACCTGTGGACCGAGGTCACCGACGAGCTCGACTGACCCTGCTGTCGCCGACGGCCGGTGGTCGTCACGGGGCCATGGCGCAATTGGTAGCGCACCTGCTTTGCAAGCAGGGGGTTAGGGGTTCGAGTCCCCTTGGCTCCACCCTGAGGTCCTGACGATGGGCCCGCTGCGCACTGGGCTGGTCGTCGGGATCGAGCACATCGGCTCCGCGCACGACGACAGTCAGCTGGCGGTGCTGATGGAGATCGCCCGCCAGCGGCTCCGTCCCGGGCAGGACACGGTCGACCTGACCTCGCCGGGCGTGACCTCGAGCACGAGCTCGGGTGCGCAGGTCGCGAGGATGAGCAGCCGGCTGCTGGGGGACGCGCTCGTAGCTCGCTCCAGAGCCATCCCCAGCTGCGGGTGGCTCGGTCGATGTCAGGCACCCAGAGTTCGACGTGGTGCAGCTGGCCTTGGGTCGCGGGGCTCATGCTGCTGCTTCCTCGGTGGCCGCGTAGTGCGCGAGTCGAGATCCGTGTCCGCGCCTGCGCGGGCGAGGATGGCTGCGTCTCGTTCGGCGACCCCTGCCTCGACGCTCGCATTCGAGGGCTCTGGACACCACGGCAGCGCGGCTGGTCGCGTCGCCGTGACGGACGAGGTCGTCGACGAAGGACGATGGGCCCCCGCCCGGGTCACTCCTTCTCGGGGACGTCCGTGGTGATCTTCTCCGCGTGGGTCGCCTCGGCGGCCTCGGCCACCGCGTCGATCGGGGCGGCGGATCGCTTGCGCGGGGTGGCCTTGCGGGTGGCCTCGACCGTCTTCTCCGCCACCTCGCCGACGGCCTCACGTGCCTTGTCGGTGGCCTCCCGGGTCTTCTCTGCCGCCCGCTCGGCCGCCTCGCGGGCCCGGTCGGTGGCACCGCGGGTCATGGCGACCGCCTCGCCGGCGACCTCCCCGACCGCCTCGGCGGCATCGCCGAGCTCGTGCTTGACGTCTGCGACGACTCCACCCAGCTCTTCGCGGGCCTCGGCGGCCCGGTGCTTGAACCGGTCCGCGGAGTCGGCCGGCTCCCAGGGCTGCTCGGCCCACGGGTCGACCGTCGGCTTGCTGCGCTTCCAGGCGAACAGTGCCGCGACGGCTGCGGCGGCGCCGGTGACCAGCCAGAACACCTTGGCACCGGTGTGCGACCTGCGCGGCTCCGGCACCTCGAGGTGGGCGATCTCGGTCAGCCTGGCCGAGGCGGCATCGCGGACCTTGTCCGCGCCGACGACGGCCGCAGCCACGGCTGCGGTGATGGCGGCCGTGAGCTTGGGAAGAACCTCCTCGACGAAGGCGTCATGCGCGGAGTCGACCATCGGGACGGCCTTCTCTGCCGCGCGCTCGACAGTGGGCTCGGCGGCCTTGGCTGCGTCGCGGAGCGCCTTCTCGACCCGGGGGGTCGCCCACTCGACGGCGGCCTCGACCCGCGGGGCCGCCCACTCCTTCGCCTGCACCGCGGCGACCGCGGCCTGCTCGGCGAGGTGTGCCGCGGTGTGGCCGGCATGCACGGAGGCGTCGGACAGCGCGGCGCCGACCTCGGCGGCCTGGGTCTTCAGCTTGTCGGCATCGACGGTCGGCAGAGCGGAACGGCGGATGTGGTCGAACATGGTCGACTCCCTGTGTTGACAACGAACGGGCTGGTCCAGCCCCGCACCCCCATGCTGCCACCTGCGGGCGTGCCGTGCCTGCCTGCGTGCGAGGATGTGACCATGTTCGCGACCCTGCACACCACCTCTGGTGACATCCGCATCGAGCTCCACGAGAACCACGCACCCAAGACGGTGCGCAACTTCGTCGGTCTGGCCACGGGGACGACCCCGTGGAAGGACCCGCGCACCGGCGCCGAGCGCACCGAGCCGCTCTACGACGGCGTCATCTTCCACCGCGTCATCTCCGGCTTCATGATCCAGGGCGGCGACCCCCTGGGCACGGGCACCGGTGGCCCCGGCTTCACCTTCGACGACGAGATCCACCCCGAGCTGCGCTTCACCGGCCCCTACCTGCTGGCCATGGCCAACGCCGGCCTGCGCCGCGACCCGGTCAGCGGCAAGGCGGGCGGGACCAACGGCTCGCAGTTCTTCATCACGGTCACCGCGACGCCGCACCTCAACGGCAAGCACACGATCTTCGGCACCGTCGCCGACGACGAGAGCAAGGCAGTCGTCGACGAGATCGCTGCGTCCCCCACCCGCCCCGGCGACCGACCGGTGCAGGACGTGACGATCACCTCCGTCACGATCGAGGACTGAGCGGCTCAGCCCTCCGATGACCGACGCGACCGACCAGACGGGCGCGGCCCCTGGGGCCGTTCCCGTCTGCCCCCGCCACCCCGACCGGGTCTCCTACGTCCGCTGCCAGCGCTGTGGACGGCCGACCTGTCCCGAGTGCCAGCGCACGGCCGCCGTCGGCGTGCACTGCGTCGACTGCGTGCGAGCCGCGGCGCGGACGGCGCCCCAGGCGCGCACCGCCTTCGGCGCACCCCTGCGGGGGGGTCGTCCGGTCGTCACCCTCACCCTCATCGGCGCCAACCTCGTCAGCTACCTGCTCCAGCTGGTCGTCGGCACCGCCTGGACCGCCCGCTGGGCCTTCGTCCCCGCGATCGGCGACCTGGAGCCGTGGCGGTTCCTCACCACGGCCTTCCTGCACGACACCCGCTCGTTCCTGCACATCGCCTTCAACATGTACGCCCTGTGGGTGCTGGGGCAGTACCTCGAGCCCGCGCTCGGCCGGTGGCGGTTCACCGCCCTCTACCTGCTGTCCGCCATCGGCGGCTCGGTGTTCTTCCTGCTGCTGGCCTCGCCGGTCGACGGCGGATCGTCCTGGCTGACCGTCGTGGTGGGTGCCTCGGGCGCCGTCTTCGGCCTGTTCGGGGCGATCATCGTGGTCCTGCGCCGTCTGGGTAGGTCGGCCAGGCCGATCCTCGCGGTGCTCGCGATCAACGCACTCATCCCGCTGGTCGTGCCGCGGATCGCCTGGGAGGCGCACGTCGGCGGGTTTCTCGTCGGTCTGCTCCTGGGGACGGTGTTCGCCTACGCGCCCAAGGCCCGCCGGGTGCAGCTCGGGGTGATCGGGGGGGTCCTCACCGCGGTGCTGCTCGTCGTCGCGGCGGTCGCGAAGTACGCCGCTGTCTGAACGTGATCCCCAGGGTTGATCACACCTGTGGAACTACACCCGTGTAGTTATCCACAGAGATGTCCACTCCCTGGGGAAGGGTGGATGCGCGTGGTCAGCGCCAGCGGGTGGTCATGCCGAAGCCGGCGAGGATGAGCG
>Ga0105047_10007151_pt1 | contig 18866 bp, 14 predicted proteins | sample MAT04_FD_78384 | JGI IMG/M metagenome (GOLD analysis project Ga0105047, IMG submission 78384) | Freshwater microbial communities from Lake Fryxell liftoff mats and glacier meltwater in Antarctica - MAT-04 (megahit assembly) | ecosystem: Environmental > Aquatic > Freshwater > Ice > Liftoff... | reverse complement strand
TTCAGAAGGAGCAGGAAGAAGAAGAAATCCTCAATTTCTTCATTTTTTAGATATTGCCATTGGCTCAGCAATTGAAGTAGAAAATTTATTAATCATAAGTAATGACTTAGAATTTACAGAAGAATCCATTCAGCAGAAATTAGAAGCAAAGTGCATTGAAATACAAAAATTAATTTATGGCCTCATGTCAAAATTATCACCACAAAAATGAAAATCACTATATTCACAATGTCACGCTTAGCACTTAAATCTCTGCACTCATATCTCAAAATCTCTCTACTCACATCTCATATCTAAAATCATGAACACAGCATATATTATAAAAGGCCTTCGTTCTGCGGTAACAAAATCAAAACGGGGCGGTTTCCGTTTCACTTCTCCTGTAGATTTCGGGGCAGAAGTAATCAATCAATTACTGGCTTCCGTTCCACAATTGGATCCAAGTCGGGTGGATGATTTAATCGTGGGAAATGCCGTTCCCGAAGCCGAACAGGGATTACAAATGGCGCGCTGGTTGGCGTTGCGAAGCAAATTGCCGATGAGTGTTCCAGGTGTTACGGTCAATAGATATTGCGGAAGCGGTATTGAAACTATTGCTATGGCTACCGCCAAAATACAAAGTGGCATGGCTGATTGTATTATTGCCGGTGGTGTGGAAAGCATGAGCCTTGTTCCTACTGTTGGTTATAAAACAGTCCCAAATTATACCATTGCCACCGAACACCCCGATTATTATATTGGAATGGGATTAACGGCCGAGGAAGTTTCCTTAAAATACAATGTAAGCCGACAAGACCAGGATGAGTTTTCCTTTAATTCACATTTAAAAGCCATTGCTGCCATGGAATCGGGTAAATTCAAATCTGAAATAGCAACAATAACCATTGACGAAACCTATTACGATTCGGGCAAAAGAAAACAACGAAGCTTTGTGGTGGACACCGATGAAGGACCGCGAAAAGATACATCTGTTGAATCTTTAGCTTCTTTAAAACCCGCCTTTAAATTAGGAGGCTTGGTTACAGCAGGTAATTCTTCCCAAACCAGTGACGGTGCTGGTTTTGTCATAGTAATGAGTGAAAAGATGATGAAGGAATTAGGACTGGAACCCGAAGCCAGAATTGTAACGTGTGTTAGTGCCGGAGTAAATCCACGTTACATGGGAATCGGCCCTTGCGAAGCCGTTCCTAAAGCCATTAGTCGTTCAGGAATTTCACTTAATGATATTGATATTATAGAATTGAATGAGGCCTTTGCTGCGCAATCTTTAGCCGTTATCCGAACTTTAGAATTAGACCCTGCCAAAGTTAACCCTAATGGAGGTGCGATTGCTTTAGGGCATCCATTGGGTTGTACCGGAGCAAGGCTTGCCATTACAATCTCACGTGAATTGAAAGAACGTAAGAAAAAATATGGTTTAGTAACTGCCTGTATTGGCGGTGGACAAGGGATTGCGGCGGTTATTGAGAGATTTTGAGTACAGAGATGTTCGTAAAGAATCTTTAGGCACTTTGGCTTAAATGCTTGAATTTCAGTATTCTTGGTTTGGGGCATTTGAAAAATAGTTTAAGAATGAAAGAAATAAAATTATTTGAAAGTAAGCAAGTACGCACTACTTGGAATGATGAAGAGGAAGGATGGTATTTTTCTATAGTTGATGTAATAGAAGTATTGACCAATAACGAACGTCCACGTAAATATTGAATCGATTTAAAATTTGAACTTCAAAAAGAAGCAAGCGAACTGTCCGAAAAAATCGGACAGTTAAAATTAAAAATATTAAAATAAAGATTAGAAAACCACTGCTATGGAAAAACAGAATGAAATAAAAATATTTGAAGACAAAAGAGTAAGAGGCCTTTGGGATTCAGAGCAAGAACAATGGTATATTTCTATAATAGATGTAATTGCCATATTAACCGAAAGTGTTGATGCTAATGCCTATTGGCGTAAGCTAAAACAACGCCTAAAGGCAGAAGGCAATAAAACCGTGACGGATTGTCACGGGTTGAAAATGACTGCACCCGATGGTAAAATGAGAATGACCGATGTAGCCACCACCGAACAACTTTTCCGTTTAATACAATCTATTCCTTCGCCCAAAGCTGAACTGTTTAAATTATGGCTGGCACAAATAGCCAACGAACGATTAAACAAAATGCAAGACCCAGGACTGACTATTGACAGGGCTTTGGAGCAATATTTAAATCTCGGATACAGCGAAAATTGGATAAATCAACGCCTGAAAAGCATAGAAATTCGCAAAGAATTAACCGATGAATGGAAAAGATTAGGACTTAAACAAGGGGAGCAGTTTGCAAGTTTAACAGATATAATTACCAAAACGTGGTCGGTCAAAACAACCAGAGAATACAAAACCCTGAAAGGTTTGAAAAAAGAAAATCTGCGCGATAATATGACCAACACCGAACTTATTTTGAATATGTTGGCAAAAGCTTCTACCAAAGATATATCACAAGCTGTGAATCCAAAAGATTTTGAAGAAAGTAAAGAGGTAGCAAAACGGGGCGGAACTATCGCGGGAAATGCTCGAAAAGAGTTAGAACAACAAACAGGCAAAAAAGTAGTAACAGGGCTAAATGCTAAACTGTTTTTAGAAGAAAAAAAAACTATGAACAAAGCACCAGCATTTGAAATCTTAATACTTAAATTTTGATACTTATATCCAAAAACAAAAAATAAAACATGCAAAAATCAACTCTCAAAGGCGGCGAATTCCTCATCAAAAACGAACCTGCCAATTCCGTTTTTATACCCGAAGAATTTAGCGAAGAACAAAAAATGTTTAGCGATATGGCCAACGACTTTTTAAAAAGTAGAGTCTGGCCAAATATTGCAAAAATTGATAAACATGAAGAACCTGGGCTTATGGAAAAACTTTTGGAAGAAGCTGGTGAACTGGGTCTGCTTGGTGCTGGATTGCCGGAAGAATATGGCGGCATGGGCGTCGATTTCAATACAGAAACCATACTATCCGAACACTTAGGTCCTAGTCATTCCTTTGGGGTGGCGGCTGCTGCCCATAGTGGAATTGGTACTTTGCCATTATTGTACTTTGGAACGGAAGCCCAAAAACAAAAATATTTGCCAGACTTGGCAGTTGGTAAAATTAAAGCCGCCTATTGCCTTACCGAACCCGGAAGTGGAAGCGATGCCTTGGCAGCAAAAACCCGCGCTGATTTGACCGAAGATGGCCAATACTATCTAATCAATGGTCAAAAAATGTGGATTACCAATGCCGGATTTGCCGACTTGTTTACCGTGTTTGCAAAAATTGGTGGGGAGCAATTCACCGCTTTTTTAATAGATGCTGATACCCCAGGCATTACCTTGGGCGAAGAAGAAGAAAAGCTGGGGATTAAAGGTTCCTCAACCCGTCAAATATTTTTCGAGAATGTAAAAATACCAGTTGACAACCTTTTGGGTGAAGCCGGAAAGGGTCATAAAATAGCTTTTAACGTGCTGAACATTGGGCGTTATAAATTATGCGCCATGGTTATGGGTGGTTCAAAAGAAGCAACTTCGGTAGCCGTAAAATACGCCAACGAACGCTATCAGTTTGGAGTTCCAATTTCTAGTTTTGGTGCCATCAAACATAAAATTGCCGAAATGGCCATTCGTACCTTTGCTGCTGAATCGGCCACCTACCGCACATCGGCACTTATTAGCGACCTTATTTCGAACTTGGTAGCCGAAGGAAAAGACAAAGTGATGGCTAAATTGGAAGCCGCCGAAGAATACGGCATTGAATGTGCCATTCTTAAAGTGCTAGGTTCTGAGGTTTTGGATTATGTAGTAGATGAAGCGGTTCAGATTTTTGGTGGAACCGGTTATAGCGAAGAGTATCCCGTGGCTCGATATTACCGCGACAGCCGTATTAACCGCATCTTTGAAGGAACTAACGAAATTAACCGAATGCTCACGGTTGGTATGATTTTAAAGCGCACCATGAAAGGTCAGCTTGATTTAATGGCTCCTGCGTTGGCTATTCAGAAAGAACTCACTAGTATTCCTGATTTTAGCGATGAGCCTGAAGGTTACCTAGCAAAAGAGAAGAAGTCCTTAGAGCAAGCAAAAAAAGCTATTCTGTTGGTAGCCGGAGCTGCAGTTCAAAAGTTTATGATGGAATTTGAAAAGGAACAGGAAATTATGATGAATTTGGCCGACATGCTTATCGATTTGTATGCTGCCGAAAGCACCATATTGCGCGTTGAAAAACTACGCAACCTCAAACCCGAAAGCTCTGTATTATTCGAAAATATTGCCAAATGTTACCTGAGTGATGCTCTTGAACGAATTAATATCAGCGGAAAGCATGCTGTAACTGCCTTTGCCGAAGGCGATGAATTACGCATGATGCTGCTGGGATTAAAGCGCTTTACCAAGTACGATCCAATTAATACCACCGCCATTCGCCGTGATGTAGCTAATTATATTATCGAAGCTGGTGGGTATAATTTGTAGTTGATTGGTTATTATTGATTGGTTATTGATTATTAAGTTATTGTTAAAAATCTAATAGTCAAATGTCTAACAGTCTAAAATCTTATTGGGTTTTTAGCTTTTTTGGTTATTAAATATTAATTAATAATTCTTGGTTATTGAAGACAAAGTATATCCTAATAATGCCTGCTAACAATAAATACAAACTGAACTTTTAAGGTATGTTCCTGATTCAAAGCCATTTCTATTTTTGATTGGGGCGTTACCCTAAAGGGTCGGGTCTTCCGCTGCTATCTTTTTGTTCGTTCCTCTCAATAAGGATATCCGCTACAACCCCTAACGCTTGGGCTCTGCGTAATAAATAGTATATATAAACCCTTTTTAATCAACTGTAGGTTTTGAAAACAACCCTTTAGATTTAGTTAGTGCTATTTTGATAATTCTAACGCCCAAATTACAAATGCTTTATTTTACAACCCTTGCAGGAACAAGCATAAATTCTCCTCCAATTTGATGGTCTCCAAAATCACCAAATTGTGGAGAAGAAGGCAAAGTTTGAACATAAGCAAAAATTTCGGTAGCCGTTAAAAAACCGTTTTTCCCGCCTTCTGTTCTAAGTGCTTCTAATAGTCGCAGTGCAAAAGGTGAGTGCTGTCCCTTGTAACCATCTGGTACTTCCTTACTCCCTGAAGTAATATAAATCCGCGTTTTATATTTTAGCTTTTTTGAGATAAAAGCCGATGCATCCAAATCTGAATAGATATCGTTTTCAGTTCTTGCTTTCATTTTTAACACCCGCTCGTCAAATGTTCCTCCAAAGCACACATCCATTATTACCATAATTTGTTTAGGGGGTAATTTATTTATCATTCTTTGAAGTTCCACATGTTGTAAATATGTTTTTCGGTAAGGGTCTTTTTGGGTGGTTTCTGAATTATTTAAAACAATAAAACCATCGTCAAAATACTTTTCGTCGAAATCGCCATGTCCAGCAAAAAATATAACCAACTGATCATTGGTATCTAAGGTTTGAGAATAGTTGAACAAAGCCGCGTACAGTTTATCTTGATTGGGATTTAACAACAGTTGCGTTTTAAATCCATACGTTTTTTCAAATTCAGTAGCTATTTCTTTAGCGTCAATTTCAGCATTGGCCAAATCATCCCATTGGGGTTTACCTGAATAAATATTTGTTCCCAATATAAGGGCATGTTTTTCACCAATGGTTTTATTAAATATTTTTTTGTCTTCGTTTACTACTTTAACACCCCGGGTTTTCATAATATTTTCAGGAAGAAAATACTGGAGGTCTTCAATAAACTTGCGTTCAAAAAAGAATTGAGTATAAACCCGGTTGGTAAAATTACAGTCCATTTCGTTTTTAAGAATTTGCCTTACAACTTTCTCCTGTTCATACTCTATTTCGAAAAGGCTGAAAATATTATGGCTGACACCTAGCTTAGTCAAAAAATAATTAAGAGGGCCATTTTCAATTTTTTCTCCTTTACAGTAAAAGTAATCCATACCAAAAGTACTAGGTACTATTATTACCCTGTTTCGCTTAGTAATGCTTGAAATGGCTGGTGAACTTTCAATTAAAATTTTTACAAATTCACGTTGAAAATTTTCTGATGCTCCGGCTTCGGTTATCAATAATTGATTATTTGCCGGCAACAAATCGAGAAGGTTTTTTAGTTTTACCAATGAAATTCCCTTTTTCTTCACCTCTATACTGTCGTCCATATTTTTTATATCATGGGGCAAGAAAAAAGTAATTTTATTAGACTCGTTATCGTAATATGTAGCTGTGACCCCGGCAAAGTTGAAAACAAAATAGTCATCTGGTTTGGCCAACATAATTATTTTGTTCAGGGTATCAAGTATATCCTTTTCCTTTGCCTGATCGTTTAATAGCAGATAGTTAAAAATAATGGCCGAATCACCTGCCTTTTGATCAAAGGAATATTTCATAAAACTTGAAAATTCTACCGCATCTTTCACGGAATTATACACGGAAATATTAGTTTTCGTTTTGTATGAATTAATACCTATGCTCATAACAAAACAATTGGATTTCAATTTTTTTGCCATCCCGATTGGTTTCAAATCTTTTATAGAATCCTCCAATACCTTAATATATTGGGGCTCAAAACCTGAATTGAGTAAGGATGTCTTGAAATATTTTATATCATTATGGTAGGATAATGATGCCCAGCCTGTGTTTTTTTCATAATTACTTATGGCTATTATAAGGGCTTCTTTATTGCGTTTAAAACCCTTGCCATTAGGAGCAGGAATAACAGAAAAAGAGCTGCAAGCAATGCACATAATGCATTGAAGTGATACTGTTTTTTTAATCATACTCATTTATATAATCCAATTTCAAATGTAAGAATTTAATAACTGTTAATTCTATAATTAATTGCAACCTCATCTGGCAGATTAAGAATCTGGTATAATTAATTTCAAAAAGTAAAATTCGTTTACGAAGTTTAAGATTGATAACTTTAAAATTCTAATATCAGCGGTAAAAATTCAGGCTTTAAAAATGAAGACGAATAGCTTGTTTGTAAAATAAATTACACCCCGCAATGTGACCCTGATTAGCATAAAAAACAAAACCCCCTGAAAATCAGAGGGTTTTAATATTAAGTTGAGGTCCCGAGCGGATTTGAACCGCTGTAGCAGCTTTTGCAGAGCTGAGCCTAACCACTCGGCCACAGGACCTTTTTTTAGGGTTGCAAATATATAATTTGCCAGTGGTTTTGCCAAAAGTTTCGATTAAAAAAATGAGAAAACGTTTTTGATGGTTAACGCCTCGTAAATTTCTAAAACATGAAACCTTAAATCATATTATTTTTTTACTAAGCCTAAAACCTTGGAAGCAGCCTTTTTTAAAAAAGATTAATAGAAAACGAGAGGATTTAATTATGACGGAATTTGCGTAAGGGGCAGAAGCGGTAGCCCACAGCGTAGCGAGGACTACAAGCGGATGACCCGACCCGCAGGGATACGCCAAAAAAATAGTAATAAAAATTGTTTTTAACGAATCCAATTCCAAGTGTTTGTTTGGTATAAGTCAGTATTTGGCTAAATTACTTTCCAAATACCATCTCTGTTGCCAAACAGATATTTATTAGGTGCCTTGCCTTTATATTTGCATAATGGTTTTTCGATTCAGCCTGCTTCTTCTTTTTCATGCAGCATTCCAGTTTGCTTTTGCTCAAGCCGACCTTGAAAGTATTATAAAAAAAGAGTCGAATGCTTATCAGGCTAAAAGCTTGTTTAAAAAATCATTGCTCACCGAAAGCTATGAGGTCGTTTATCAGCGTCTTGAACTAGATATTAATATGGATCGGCGTTGGGTCATAGGCAAAGTCACAACTTGGTTTAAGCCCCAAAAACCGGCTTTTAATCTTATTCAATTCGATTGCGAAGATTATCTTAAAATTGATTCAGTAACTTATAAGCGAAAAACAATTGTTTTTAGTCACTCTAATAAATTAATTACTATTCAACTCCCTGCTAGCATTGGTGCAGGAACTTTAGATTCATTAACGGTGCATTATCAAGGAAACCCTGCTTTGAACAATACTTGGCAAAGTTTTGTATTCGACGCCCATAATTCTAAGAATCCGCAACCAATTGCATGGACACTTTCGCAACCCTATGGATCAAAAGGATGGTGGCCTTGCAAGGAATCGCTTTCCGACAAAATTGATTCGCTCGATTTCTTAATTACAGTTAAAAAGGGCAATAAAGCAGCTTCCAATGGTTTGTTAATTGTTGAAAAGCAAATTAACGATTCGCAAATTTTGTTCCACTGGCGGCACAGATACCCAATTGCTACTTACTTGGTTGCCGTAGCTGTAACCAATTATGTGGCCTACACCGATTATATGGTTTATCCGGGAAACGATACGTTACCAATTCTCAATTATGTATACCCCGAAACGGAAGTTGAAGCGAGAACCAAAACACCGGTAACCGCTAAAATGATACATTTATTTGACAGTTTGTTTGGCGTTTATCCATTTAAAAAGGAGAAGTACGGTCATGCACAATGGGGTTGGGGAGGCGGTATGGAACATCAAACCATGAGTTTTATGGGGAGTTTTAATTTCGACCTAGTTGCACACGAACTCGCTCATCAATGGTTTGGAGATTATGCAACCTGTGCTTCATGGCAAGATATTTGGCTTAATGAAGGGTTTGCAACCTATCTTAACGGCTTATGTCATGAACATTTGGTTTCTGTAAGCGATTTTAGAAACTATATGTCTAATACCCGAACGGAAGTATTTAAAGCGGATAATGGTTCTGTTTTTGTGATTGATACCAATAATAGGAGTCGGCTATTTAGCGGCAGACTTACATATAACAAGGCTGCTTTTGTTATACACATGTTGCGATGGAAACTTGGGGATAGAGCCTTTTTTGAAGGAGTTAGAAATTATTTGAAACGGCCTGAATCGAGCTATGGTTTTGGAACCAATGCGGGTTTAAAAAAGGAATTGGAAAATGCTTCGGGGCAAAACCTCACTGAATTTTTCAACGATTGGTATTACGGCGAAGGACATCCGATTTATACCATTAATTGGAATCATATAGGCAATCATCTTACGGTTCAAATAAAACAAAGTTCTTCGCATCCTAGCGTTACTTTCTTTAATCTTCCTTTACCCTTGTTGGTGAGGGGAAAGTTAGGTGATACCACTTTAATTTTTGATCCGGTGAGCAAGGACAATATTTTTTTGGCGGATCTTAATTTTATTCCTGAAAGCATCGAATTTGATCCAGATGTTTGGGTTTTGGGTAAATCGACTGTATTAAAAGTAAGGGCAGAAAATAGCCCATTAATTCAGGTGTTTCCGGTACCTGTTGAAAACACACTCACCGTTTACGCATACCGCGGAAATATAGAGCACGTTAAAATTAACGATATGGCTGGTAGAAAGGTCTTGGATATTGATTTTAAAGCAATAAGTCGATTGGATGACAACCAAGATTTGGATGTGAAAGCATTGGCTGCCGGAATTTACATAGTGGAGGTTGAAACTGAATCGGGCAAAGCTAAACAGCGGTTTATGAAAAAGTAAATTCTTGGTTTAAATTTTCAAAAACAAAGGTTACCAAAATTCTCAATATCCAAAGCTACATATTTACTTATTATTCCAAGTAACCCAATAATTTTCAAGGTTTTAACGACATCTTGTTGGTTTCGCCATCTCTTTCATATTGCAAGTGATTCCTTCTTGGGCCTCTTGCCTTTATTCGTCTTTAGTATCCAGCCTAGTATTCAAATAAAAGCGGCAATATTGACAGAAGCAGAGCATAATAAACATAGTAACGCATGTTTTGAAAGCCCTTTAAAAATTTGGAAATTTGAAACGATCCGGTAGTGGTAAGATTTAGTATGTAAGATAGGTGCAAGCTTAGCACCCAACACAACAACCATCGACATGCAGGCAATAAAAATAAAAAGTAAACCATTTTGGCAGGTGACCAACGACATAGGAACGATACAACAATTTGAAAACGAGTAAGCCGACACTCATTGCCGACCCTGTGTTTTTTATTTTTTTTCCACCGCACTTTTTTAGAAACAATTTTTTCAAGCCGCATCCCGAAAGCTTTCGGGAGCACATTTGGTTTTGCCCCAACCGCACATGCCGACCTTTCGGCAAAACCAAAAGAGCCGTTCTTTAGCCAACGCACCGACTTAATAATTTAATTTAGCACCGAATAAGTAACAAGAATTTTAAATGTCAGAAGACCAAAAGAGACAATTAGAACAACAGCTTTGGAATGTAGCCAATACGCTAAGAGGTAAGATGAATGCGGACGAGTTTCGTGATTATATTTTGGGCTTTATTTTCTATAAATACCTTGCCGAGAAAATGGAAATTTATGCAAACTCCATTTTGAAAGCCGACAAGATTAAGTACAAAACCATAAAGGAAAACACCAAACAAGGCAACGAATATATTGAAGCTATCAAAGAGGAATCTTTGGAAAAATTGGGCTACTTCTTGAAATCTTCTGAACTGTTTAGTGAGGTTGTCAAACGTGGTAATAGTGATGAAGATGGAGTAAGTAATTTCATCCTCGAAGACCTTCAAAAAATCCTGAACAATATCCAACTCTCGACAATGGGAACGGATAGCGAAGAAGATTTTGACCACTTGTTTGAGGATATGGATTTGAGCAGCACCAAATTGGGTAAAACACCAGAAGCAAGAAATGAAATTATTTCAAAGGTGCTATCGCACCTTGACAAAATTGATTTTAAACTGGAGCAAACCGAACTAGATGTATTGGGTGATGCATACGAATATCTTATTGGACAGTTTGCCAGTGGTGCAGGAAAAAAAGCTGGTGAATTTTATACACCACAGGAAGTAAGTAAAGTATTGACAAAAATTGTAACCACAGGAAAAAGCAAGCTGAAATCGGTTTACGACCCAACTTGTGGCTCGGGTTCGTTGTTGCTTCGTATGGCAAAGGAAGCGGAAGAGGTCAATAATTTTTACGGACAAGAAATGAACCGTATCACTTACAATCTTGCCTAGATGAATGGATGTGCAAGGAAGAGTTCACATCGTGCAACCGATAGGTTCTGGAAATAAAATAACAGACCTTGATATTGGTAAAATGATGCCTAGGTTTTATTTCATAAAATTGAGTGCTGAGGGGAATTGTACTTATTTAAAAATGTTAAAAAATTAAAAGGGTAAAGAATAATTTAGCTCGCTCGAATACGTGAAGCGTTTAGTTTGCTAGAAAATGCTTGAATTGTTTGAAATCGAAAAAGCCTTGTAAACATAATGTTTACAAGGCTTTTTCGATTCAATGGGATATGGTTATTACTTATTAGGTAATCATTTATTTACTATTCAAGCCTTCTATATAAGAGTGTGTTAGTAATGACATGCCATATACAGCTCACTAAAATGACGCTTTTAGAATTAAAATAAATTTTATTGTAGTCATAAAATCCATAGATTTGAGTCGAATTAAATTATTAATTTCTAATCGATGAAGAAAAAACTTGCTATACTCCCCCTTGTATTATTTGGTTTAAATACATTCGCTCAGAATTTTAATTGGGCTAAAAATTTTGGTGGCAAATTGAAGGAAATCAGCTATGGAATAACGACAGATGCTTCTGGAAATGTTTATACAACCGGCAATTTTGAAGGCACTTCTGACTTTGATCCTGGTCCAGGAACGTTTAATTTAACTTCGAAAGGTGACTTTGACATCTACATATCCAAACTCGATTCGAAAGGAAATTTCGTATGGGCTAAAAGCATGGGTGGAAAAAACGAAGATCAAGGAAGTTCCATATTTGTGGATAGTAAACGAAACGTCTATCTCACCGGTTTTTTCCGGGATACAGCAGATTTTGATCCGGGTTCGGGGAATTTCAACCTGATTTCAGCCGGATCTTTAGATATTTTTATTTCTAAACTTGATTCTTCAGGTAATTTGCTTTGGGCCAAAAGAATAGGGGGAGCAGGTATTGATGAAGGTCTTTCAATTGTTGTGAATAGCTCAGGCCAGGTTTATACAACTGGCAGGTTTAAGAATACAGTTGATTTTGATCCAGGAACTCCTATAACTAACATGATTTCCGCTGGTTCAAGCTATGATATATTTGTTTCAAAACTTGATGCGAATGGAAAATATGTTTGGGCAAAACGTATGGGCGGAATTGGGACAGATATCGGATATTCAATAGCGCTTGATGGTTCAGAAAAAATATATACCACAGGGCACTTTGAGACAACAGCTGACTTTGATCCGAGTGCCGCCACTTCTAATTTAATTTCAAATGGTTTTAGTGATGTGTTTATTTCAAAACTGGATGCTTCAGGCAATTTTGTTATGGCTAAAAGTTTAGGTGGCACTGGCGAAGATTATGGCTTTTCATTGGCCGTTGACGGTTCAGACAATATTTATAGCATTGGTAATTTTATGTCTACTGCCGATTTTGACCCTGGTGCGGGAACATTTAATTTAACGTCGGCAGGCATTTCCGATATTTTTATTACAAAATTGGATGCTACTGGCAATTTTCTGTGGTCTAAAAGCATGGGGTCTGCAGGCAGGGAAGAAGGTCGCGACATTGCCCTCGATGGGTTGGGCAATGTTTATATCGTTGGTTTTTTTAATGGAACCGTTGATTTTGATCCTGGTTCTGGTACTACAAATCTTACTTCTGCCGGAAGTTCTGATCTTGTTATTTCAAAATTTGATATTTCGGGTAATATGATTTGGGCAGAAGGTATAGGAGGTACAAGTTATGAAACTCCTTTCTCTATGGTAGTTGATAATGCCGGGAATATTTATACAACGGGTTATTTTGCTTATATATCAGACTTTGATCCAGGACCAAATGTATATAATTTAACAAGTGTAGGAGGCGCAGATGCATTTATTTTAAAGTTAGGTCTTTGCGATATAAGTATCGATAAAGATCCAATCGATATGAATGTTAAAGAAAATGAAAATGTTCAATTCAGTGTTATTTCTTCAAACCCTAATGCCACTTTCCAATGGCAACAAAATATAGGAAGCGGTTATGCTAATATGGTGGATGGTAGTCAATATTCAGGGGCAAATAATGATACCCTCATGATTAAAAGTGTACAATTAGCCCAGAATAATTATCAATACAGATGCTTTGCAAAAACAACAGCTTGTTCTGATACCTCAAGTATTGCTAAACTAACCGTAAAAACACTTGGCATTTCGAATATGGAACTGAACAGAATTAGAGTATTTCCAAATCCTGCAAAAAATAGCGTTTCGGTAGAGGCACATGACCCTTCTAACTTGCCTTATTGTTTCACTGATATGGCAGGGCGGGAAATTATGAAAGGAAAGTTGGACCAAAAAATATCTTCTATTGATATAAGCCAGTTGGTAGAAGGCCTTTATATACTCAATATTGGAAATATAAATAAAGTTAGTTTTAAATTTATCAAACTGTAGATTAGAATAAGTTCGGTTTAGAAAACAAACAAACTTTTTTTTGTAAAGATGTCATTTAATAAATTTTATAGTAACCTGCTCATTATTAGGAGTGGAGATAGTGAGTAAATAATTTCCAGATGCCAAATCTACAGGCAATTGAAGAGGCTGTTCATATTTGCCTGCAAATTGTTTTTCATTATTTATAAATGTCTTGATAATCTTACCTTGAAAATCCTTCAATTGGATTGTTATTATAGTTTCATTTGTCAGGGTATATTCCAAAGTGGTAAATTCAGTAGCAGGATTTGGATAAAACAATACCCTACTTTTGGAGGGCGACAAATTTAGAATACCTAAATTTACCTTAGATAGATAGCGCGTTAAGGTGAAAGAATAATCTGTACTTACGCCTGATGAACCTCCAACTAAAATCTTTCCATCAGATTGCATATCTATAACACTCCCTAAATCATGGCCGTTTGTAAAAGAATAAGTTTGAATTCCTCCTTTTCCGAAGGAGTTATCTAAATCGCCATTGGTATTATATCTTAATAAAAGGAGATCATATTTTGTACCATTGTAGGTGTATCCGGTTACTAAAATTTTCCCATCTTTTTGAAGGGTTGCAGAGTTACCCGAATCAGGCCCTTTACTAATATCAGTTTTAACTATACCATCCATACTAAAAGTAAGATCTAAACTGCCATCTTTATTGTAACGGGCAATTGCTATCTCTTGCTGTGAGCCTGTATCCGAAGTCCCAACTAAAATTATTTTATCGTCAGGCTGCAAAAGAATTGTTGTTGGGTAATCTTCCCCATTACTGTTTATGGAAGTAATGGTTTTACCCTGAATGCCAAAATTTTTATCTAAAGTTCCGTTTGTATTAAACCTGACCACTGAGAAGTCAGAAGCTCCTCCGCCAAAGCCAATTGGGCCAGTTACGAGAATTTTTCCATCAGATTGAAGTACTAAGGAATTAATAATATCATTCCCAGCGCCAATATTTAGAGTAGCTATTCCATCATTGCTAAAACTGGTGTCAAGACTCCCGTTTGAATGATATCGCACCAATGCAAAATTAAATTCCTTGTCATCATTATAAGCCCCGCCGGTAATAATTTTGCCATCAGATTGAATGGCAAGCGACCTTGCATAATCTGTTTTTGTGCCTATTGCAGTGGTTACATACCCAATTTTATTAAACGTACTATCCAAAGTTCCGTCGGTATTAAACCTAATTAAAGACAAATCGGCGTACTGTCCATTAAATATGCCTCCGGCAAAAAGAATTTTTCCATCATTCTGCAATGCAATAGAATTTCCTACATCATCCGTTCCTTTAAAAAATGTTAATTTACCATCCGAATTAAAACTTTTGTCCAGACTTCCATCAGAGTTGTATCTTGCCAAGGCGAACTCTCTAACACCAAGAGAGCTCATATAATTCCCACCTAAGATTATTTTCCCATCTTTCTGTATTTTCATTGCTGAAACCTGGTCATCAAACTTGCCAAAATCCATAGTGACTATTCCCTTGACTCCAAAAGTACTGTCCAGCTTTCCGTCTTGTGAATAGGCTAATATTGAAATGGAAGAGAATACTATTGTAATGAATACCTTTATTTTTTTTGAATACATCACAGTTTTATTTATTGTTTGATAACCTTATAAATTTCCTTATTTATTTCACCAATCTGCAAAAAAATAATCCGGAAATAAAATCAACGACACCTCTCATACTTTTGGCCTATTGAAAATTTTGCAACAAATAACAAATATATATATAACTCAAAGCAAAAAAAGAAATAACAGTTCCTATCATATTAATGATTTTTTATTTATTGACCCTTAAATTTAACTGTCCATAATTTGAAGAAATGATAAGATGATAAGTGCCTGACGCCAGATTATCGGGTAAAGCAATGGCTTGCTCATGTTTTCCTGCATATTGCTTTTCATAGCTAATGTAGGTTTTGATAAGCCTTCCCTGCAGATCAAACAACCTTAATGTAATGGTTTGTTCACTTTTTAACGTGTATTGTAAAGTTGTATTCTGATTTGCTGGGTTCGGATAAATAATAGAAGCAAAAATCATTGATGGTTCATTAATATTTGCAGGATCATGCACAGATAAAACAGCAATTTTAGAAGTATCTGCACATAAACCAGAATTAATAATACATCTTAGATTAAGGCTGTTGTCAGTTAATAGTGTTCCATTAATGATTAATGTATCATTATTAACTCCTTTATACTTGACTGTATTGCTTAAATTTTGCCAGACTGTTCCTTGTTTTAATTGCCATTGAAAAGTAGAGGAAGTATATGCCTCTAAAGTAAAAGTAGCATTTTTACCTACTGCCATGCTTTCATTTTTTGGTTGAATAGTAATAAAATTTATACAATTTGTTATAAATCGAGCAACTGCAAAATCCTGATCTGTTCCATTTTGAGAGTATCCGGCTATTAGTATTTTGCCGCCTGATAATGACTTAACAGCGAATGCCTGATTATTGGTTCCATTACCAAAATAATATAAAGTACCCTTACCATTTAATGAGCTATCCAGTTTTCCATTACTGGTATATCTTGCTATTGCAAAATTCCATTGAGAGCCTACATAAGCAGTTCCGGCAACAATTATTTTTCCATCACTTTGTAAATCCATAGCATTTAAGTCATCAACATTAACTCCAACGCCATGATTGAGTTTTCCAAAGCTGCCAAATGAACTGTCTAAAGTTCCATTCGTTTTTAATCGTGCTAATGCAAAGTCATTATATGTACCAGGATAATAGATTCCTCCCAATAAGATTTTCCCGTCGGCTTGAATTAACATTGTTTTCACTTCACTTCGAACTAAGAAACTTATAGTCTGTAAACCATCTTTACTGAAAGTATTATCAAGTGTTCCATTGGCGTTATACCTTACAATTCCCATAGAAGTCAATGTTCCTCCAGTATTCGCAGACCAACCTCCAATAACTATTTTTCCATCCGTTTGTATTGCTACTGAATGACCTTCATCTCTGTTTGTTGAAAAATCAGTCATTACAACCCCATCCGTACTAAAACTATTATCCAATGATCCATCCGAATTATATCTGACTGCAGAGAAATCATATTCTCCAGTAGTGTTTCTTGAGTAACCTGCAACAACAATTTTCCCATCGACTTGAATAGCTAAGCTATATGCAACATCACTACTGGAGCCTATAGAAGTGGTCACAAAACCAACTGAACCAAAAGTATTATCGAGAGTTCCATCTGAGTTAAAGCGTGCAACTGCGTAGTCAATTGAAGCGTTTTTTGCAGACCCTGCAACTACAATTTTACCGTCTTTTTGTATTCCAACAGCATAAATATAATCATCACTTGTTCCTATTGCAGTTGTCACCTTACCATCAGAACTAAATGTATTATCAAGAGTTCCATCCGCATTATAACGTACGATTGCAAAATCATAGTTTGTTCCATTGCCGGAATACCCAGCTGCAATAATTTTTCCATCAGACTGAATGGCCATCGCCCTTATTTGCTCAGAGGTGCCGATAGGTGTTAAAGCGATACCCTTGTTGCCAAAAGTAAAGTCTAATGTACCTGGTTGGGCAAATAATTGTGTTGTAAACATTAAAGTTAATAGCCCTAATAATTGATTTCGTTTTTTCATAGTTGATTATATATAGGTTTATAAATTATAGACAAAAATAATTTTTTATTTATTTCAATAAATTGGAAATTGGCTAATTCTTTTTTTGAGGTGCTATAATTTTTTTAAATATTAATTTTGCTCTATAATGGGACAAAAGAAGAAACAAGTTCAACCAGATATTTTATTTAAATTATCACGAATGATGGTATCTCGAGATTTTTTGGAATACTTTGAGATATTCGAGGTAAAGGAATTAAAAAGTGAATGGCAGATTACACTTTATTAAAAGGAGCATTTAATACCTTCCATATTGAAGGATAAACCAGATACAGTTTTAGATGGTTTTTGCAATCCTATTCAAATTCTGAGTCACTGTTTTACACTAAAGCCTGTTTATTTGGTTATGAAGCGTCGAAGGTGGAAACAGTCAGGCACAAATAAACATCACAGCAATGAGTATGCATTGACAGAGGATTCCTCTAAACTAACCCCTGATATGGCGGGCTTTTTTAAAATATAGAGTAGAGCAGCATTCCGTTAATATAAGTTGTGTGGCCTATATGTTTGGCATCAAACCAAAAACACTACACTACTGGTATAAAGAAGAGTTGAGTAGCTATACAGAGGATTTGGCGGCAGGTCGCTGGGGCCATAAAGTAATATCTGTAGTGGATGAGCAAACAGGTGAAGTAAAAAAGGAAAAGCCAGTACCCATAGCCAAGCCTGAAAACATGGGTAGCCATATGACAATTGACGAAAAGCAGATAGGCAAAATAATGTACACTATCATGACCAACTCAAAGACTGGAAAGATAGCTTTCCTCGCTCAGACAATGAAATCAGAGGAACTAAAACAGGCTGTAGAAAATTATCTTTCCAAAGAAGTGGCTCAAGTAAAATCCATAAGTTGTGAAATGAGCCCATCGTACAAAAAATTCTGTAGAGAAGTTTTTCCAAATGCAAAGATAGTTATTGATAAATTCCATGTCGTAAAATGCCTGATTGATGCTATACAACAGGTTCGCAAACAACTCAAAACCCAATGTATTACCAGCAAGGAAATCCTTGAAAAGCAAATATTTTCAGGAACGAGTATGGACAGTCATAGAACTCTTGCAACGTTGCCGTTATATCCTTATTAAGATTCAGCTTGACGGGGATGATGATGAAAGGGAAATTATGGAATATCTGTTCAATCGTTTTCCAATACTTCAAACAGCTTATGAATTGACTCAAAAAGTAAGATTATGATACAATGGAAAAAATACCGGCAAAAAGATTATTTCCCTTGAAAGAGAACTTTACAACTGGTACAATCTTGTAGAAAAGTCGAAAATAAAATCTTTCATGGCCGTGCAAAAAATGATAGAAAAACATCAAGATGATATAATGAATTACTTTATTGAAGGACAAACAAATGCTAAAGCTGAAAATATGAACGGTGAAATACAACGGTTTTTAGCTAACAATTATGGAATAAGAGATAGAGATTTTTTTCTCTTTAGAGTCGTCGTATATTTTTCATAGCACCTCAAAAAAAGGATTAGCCCAGTTTTTGCTCTATATGAGAGGATAGTTCATTTTGTTTCTGGGTAGTCAGGTAGCTTAAACCGCTAACATAATTAAACCCAACTAACCCCTCTATTCCTTGGTTAACATATTATTCATAAGCAGCTCGTATCGTATTATCATCCAACATCAACAACTTACCTGTCTGTTCAAAACGGAAACCCATATTAAGAAATAACGTCGCCTTATACCTGTC
>Ga0105047_10007150_pt1 | contig 18867 bp, 16 predicted proteins | sample MAT04_FD_78384 | JGI IMG/M metagenome (GOLD analysis project Ga0105047, IMG submission 78384) | Freshwater microbial communities from Lake Fryxell liftoff mats and glacier meltwater in Antarctica - MAT-04 (megahit assembly) | ecosystem: Environmental > Aquatic > Freshwater > Ice > Liftoff... | reverse complement strand
TCATTACGAGAAAAGGTTACCACGACAGAACGGTTTTGATACAAGATTATTTCAGCAGATTTTTCTTTTTTATTATTTCTTAGGTCTAGCATAATTTCTCCATTAGGTCCTGGAGCTGCATTATAAATTGCCTCGCCGCGTTTATCAAGAATATTAGTAATAAACTTAGCTTTATTTATCACATTAAAGCTTGGAGCCACAGAATCGTAGCTATCCCAATTATCTTTTAAGTCACTAAAACTATCAATTGTTTTAAAGATCTTACTATTTAAGGAAAAATTTCTAGCATTACTTATAGTTATGCTCGGTGTTTTATTTCCTAAGAACAAGCGATATGGAATGTTAGTAAATGAAGGTGTTGATTGCTCAACGGAATAATTATTTATCAAGGTTGGCATAGAAATTTGGATTTAGCATTTTTTTAAACATATCTGAACTAATTGTATGCGCATCATTAACCCAATTGTAGATGTACGCAAGTCCTACGTGACCATTATGTTCAACGTTCGTGGTTAAGATAATAGAACGTTTTCCATTATCGTTATTAGTACCAGATGTAATGGAAACATTTAAAGTTGAATTATCAAACACGGAGAAATTTTGATTTATATTAAAATCTTTTAATTCCCCGGGAATCGGATATCGATTAATTAATTCGGTTTGTAGATTGTCTTTTACAAAATTTAAATTGTCTCCATCTTCCAAATCCCAAGCATCGATGTATTGGAGATTTATTTTATTAAATACTAATTCCGAATTATAGCTGGAATTTAATTTATCAAGAACATCTATTACTAATGGATTAAAGGCTGTTTCCCATTCATATCCTTCCTCAATTTCATTGATTGCCAATATAGACTGGCCATGTTGAACAACGGGCCATTTAAACTCTCCTCTCCAATACTGATGAAGTGGCGAACCGTAAATTTTAAACGGCGCATTTTCAGGGATTAATCTTTTATGAACTGGAAAATCTGTTTTAATCTTTTCTGCAAAACGTCCTTGTGCTAAGTCGAATTCGGAATCATTTTCTATACCGAAAGAATCTACAGAACCATTCCAATGGACTTCAAAAATTACTTCCTTTAAGGGTGCATTTTTCAGCTTCGTTTTACTCATTTGGTAAATGTAAAATAATTTTAATAACTTACTGTTTATATTTTGTTATAAATTGCCCATAACTAACAAAAGTGCATCCGATATAGAATTTCGTTGCGGTTAGTATATCCCAAACTTAGACAAAAAAAAATAGCTTCTATTTTTACCTTTAGTCAATCTCGCAAAAAATAACAATCATCTTAGAACCATTTATATTGGTCGTAGAGCCAGTTACAATAGTGGTAAAATTAATTACAATTAAAGGAAGGCAACTTACTAAAATGGCAGGAGCAGCTTAAAAACCGCGAATTTTTTAGACTACAAACTTAAATTTCCAGCCAATTCCTTTAAGGCTATTTCAGATAATTTTGCCTGATACTGCGCATTGCTGTTACGCACTTTGGCATTGATATAATTTAGTTGCGCGGTTCTGAATTCGATAGTAGGCACAGTTCCTATTCGGAATTTCTCTAAGGTAATGTCCAAATTTTGTTTCGCAATAGATTCGTTTCTGTCTTCCAGTTTTGTAAGTTCCAAATTGGTCAAATACGTTTGAAATGAAGTCATTAAAGTTGTTTGTAACTGTAGATTTTGTTGGGCGATAGCGATGGTAGAATTATCAACTAAAAGTTTCGCCATTTTCTCATTTCGCCTTTGGTTAAAGCCGTCAAAAAGATTTAATGTTGCAGTAAATCCGTAGTTTAATCCTTTACCCGACGATTGGGTTATGAAACCTAAAGTCGATTCACTTTCGTTGAAATTATAACCCGAGGTCAAGCGCACCAATGGATATCGGTCGGCTTTTACCTGTTTCAGTTGCAATTCTGCAATTTGCTTATTCAAAACTTGTGCTTCCAATTGCGGGTTTTGTTTTTCGGCTAGTGCAGTTAATTCAGCTAAAAGTAATTGGTCGTCAACCGTTATAGTTTCTATAACCTTAAAATCAGTTTTAACATCGCGAGCCATAATCTGATTCAGTAATGTTTTGGTGTTCGCATACAATTCTTTCTGTCTCAAATACGTAGTCGTATCGGTATTCAAATCAACTTGCGCATTTAAAACTTCAAGCTTCGATGCTTTTCCGATCGTATATCGGTTTTGTGCCAATTGTACTCTCTGATTTGAAATAACGATTGTCGTGTCTAAAGCAGCAATTTGCTGCTGCTGCTGCACTAAGTCGTAGTAGGTCAAAGTGACGTCACTAATTCTGGTAAGGATGGTCAGCTTTAATTCGGCTTCACCTAATTTTTGTAAAGCTTTCAACTGATCATATCTGGCAAACATTCTGAGGCCGTCAAAAATGGTCCAGTCCAAACCAACGCCGTACGTTAAACTGTTATTTTTTGCATTGTCAAGGGTGTTAATAGTCCCATCCGATCGCGTTTGCGTCGTATTTTGAATGCTGTTATTATCAATCACATTGGCAGCAAGGCTAGGTAACATTCCAGCATTGCCAATCGAAACATTTGCTTTGTCAATAGCCAGATCGTTTTTAGAAATTCTGATTTCGTAATTGTTTTCTAATGCAATTTTTACAGCATCTTCTAGGGATAGAATTTGTTGAGCTGTCATTTTTGGAACAAAACCGAATAAAAGAATAAGTATATAGATTGATTTTATTTTCATAATTATGCTGAATTAATTTCAGTAGTTACTATTTTTCCAGACCTTCAATGGTATCAAATTCAGGTCGATGCTTTTTTGCTTTGGACCACATTAAATAAAAAGCAGGAATTACGAATAATGTAAGTGCCAAAGAGAAAATGGTTCCGCCCACAATCACAACACCCATACCGATTCTGCTCGTGGAAGCCGCTCCAAGTGACATCGCGATTGGCAAAGCACCCAATGCAATCGCCAAACTTGTCATTAAAATTGGTCGTAGTCGTGCTTCGGAAGCTTGAATAATTGCTTCGTATTTTGCCACGCCTTGTTCTCGAAGCTGATTTGCAAATTCAACTATGAGAATTCCGTTCTTGGTGACCAGTCCAATAAGCATTACAGTTCCAATTTGGCTAAAGATATTCCACGTTTGTCCAAATAACCAAAGAGAGAATAAAGCGCCGGCAACGGCCATTGGCACTGTTAAAATGATAATAAACGGATCGATGAAACTTTCAAATTGAGCCGCTAAAATAAGATAAATTAACAATAATGCTAATCCAAAAGCGAAAGCAGTATTCGAACTACTTTCAACAAAGTCACGTGATTCGCCACCCAAATCGGTTGTGAACGAATCGTCTAAAACTTTTTCTCTTACAGCATCCATAGCATCAATTCCATCATTCATACTTTTTCCCGGAGCCAGACCTGCAGAAACTGTCGCTGATAAATAACGATTGTTATGAAATAACTGTGGCGGATTACTTTGTTCTTCCACGCTAGCCACGTTATCTAACTGTATTAAATCGCCCTTATTGTTTTTTACAAACATAGAAGTCAAATCCAACGGTTCATCTCTGTCTTTTTTGTCGAATTGACCTATTACTTGATACTGTTTTCCGTTCTGCATATAATATCCAAAACGTTGTCCGCTTAACGATAACTGAAGTGTTTGAGCCACATCCAAAACAGAAATCCCAAGAATTTCGGCTTTTTCACGATCAATGGATACGTTGATTTCGGGTTTGTTGAATTTCAAATTCACATCTAAATTAGAAAACGCATCACTTTTCGCAGCTTCTTCCATGAATACTGGAATTTTTTCACGCAGTTTTTCAAAATTGGGCGCTTGGATGATATATTGAACCGGTAAGCCACCACGACGGCTTACGGCAATTGTTGGCTGTTCAGAAACGGTAACTTTGGCCTGCGTATATTTTTTGGTCCATTTATTTAGGTTGTCGACAATTTCTTTTTGAGAGCGATCTCTATCTCCAGTATCTGTCAAAGCCAAGCGGACTCTTCCGGTATTAACCGACGATGACAAAAATCCGGGAGCCGAAATGACCAAGGCAATTTTTTTCTCAGGAATACTATCATTAATTAATTGGTACAAATCTTCCATAAAACGATCGGTATATTCATAAGAAGAACCTTCGGGAGCCGTTACGCCCATTGTCACCAAACTTCTATCGTCATAAGGAGCGGTCTCTTTTGGTAGTATGCTGAAAAATAAAATAATCAAACCAATACAAACAACCACAATAGGGAAACTAAGCCATTTCTTTTTCATGAAGTTTTCTAAAGAACTTGCGTAACCTTTATTCAATCCTATAAAATAAGGTTCAGTAAAGGTGTAGAATTTAGTTCTTTTTTGTTCGCCGCCTTTCATTAAGTAGGCATTCAACATGGGTGTTAAGGTAAGTGACACAAAGGCTGAAATCAGGACGGCTGCGCCAATGACGACTCCAAACTCTCGGAACAAGCGTCCCACGAAACCTTCAAGGAAAATGATAGGTAAAAATACGGCTGCCAACGTGATTGAAATCGAAATTACGGCAAAGAATATCTCGTTTGAACCTTTAATAGCGGCTTCAATTGGTGACATTCCTTCTTCTACTTTTTTGAAAATGTTCTCGGTTACTACAATTCCGTCATCAACTACTAATCCTGTTGCTAAAACAATGGCTAAAAGGGTTAATACATTTACCGAAAATCCGCATAAGTACATGATAAAAAATGTGGCAATCAATGAAACGGGAATATCAATTAAAGGTCGAAATGCAATTGCCCAGTTCCTGAAAAACAAGAAGATAATCAAGATTACCAAAATAATAGATATAGCTAATGTTTCAGCAACTTCGACGACTGATTTTTTGATAAATAAAGTATTGTCTAGTGCAATATTCAACACAATATCTTTTGGCAAATCTTTCTTTAAGCGATCATACTGTTTGTAAAATTCGGATGCGATATCAAGATAGTTGGTTCCGGGTTGCGGAATAAGCGCCAATGCAATCATTGATTGACCGTTTGCTTTAAATTGGGTTTCAAGATTTTCTGGTCCTAATTCCGCCCGACCGATATCACTAAGACGAACAATTTTGTCTCCGTCGGCTACAATGATGATATTGTTGAATTCTTTTTCGTTCGAAAGGTTTCCTATGGTTTTAACTGTTAATTCGGTATTGGCACCGGTAAGTTTTCCAGAAGGTAATTCTACATTTTGTTTGTCTAATGCTGTTCTTACTTCAGAGACGGTAATGCCGTATGAAGATAATTTTACAGGATCAATCCAGATGCGCATGGCATATTTTTTTTGCCCCCAAATTTGAACGCTACTTACTCCTGGAATGGTTTGCAAACGTTCGGCAATTACATTTTCAGCATAATCGCTCAGTGCCAAAACATTTTTCGAATCACTTTGAACCGTCATCGAAATGATCGCATCTGAATCGGCATCAGCCTTTGAAACTACTGGCGGCGCATCAATATCCTGAGGCAAACTTCTAATGGCTTGTGACACTTTATCGCGAACGTCGTTGGCCGCTTCTTCCAGATTTTTTTCAAGTTTAAATTCGATAGTTATATTGCTGGAACCCTGATTGCTAGATGATGTTATGTTTCGGATTCCGTCAATAGAGTTGATGGCTTTTTCTAAGGGTTCCGTAATTTGCGACTCAATAATATCGGCGTTGGCACCAGTGTAATTGGTTCGCACAGAAATCTGCGCTGGATCAATAGAAGGGAATTCACGGATACCTAAGTAGCTGTACCCAATAATTCCAAAAAGAATAATGGACAAATTTATTACAATCGTAAATACGGGTCGCTTGATGCTTAACGTGGATAAACTCATGTTATTTTCGTTTTACTTTAATGTCAGCATCATTTTTAAGCGACATCATGCCCGTTGTAATAAGGCTGTCGCCTGGGTTTAGTCCGGAAGTGATCACGACACTTTTATCGGTACGCGCCAAAGCTTCAATTTTAACTTCTTTTGCTTTTCCGTTTTGTGCAATATAAACGACCTTTCCGTCTTGAACGGGTACGACAACTTCTGTTGGGATGATGATTGCATTTTTTATGGTTCCTAGTGATAGTTCGATAGTGGCAAAGGTTCCTGGTAATAATTTTCCTTTTGAATTTTCAGTTAATGCTCGTATTTTCATGGTTCTGGTTGCCATTTCAATACCTGGTTCAAAAGCATAAATTTTCGCTTTGAATTTATCCGTTACGTTAGGAACCGTAAAGTTGATTTCAGAGCCTTTTGAAATTTGTGAGGCGTATTTTTCGGGAATAGAAAACGTAATTTTGAGTTGGTTGGTGCTAACTAAATTTGCAATTAAAACTGCCGGAGTAACATAAGTTCCGGGAGAAATATTTCTTAAACCAATTTTTCCTGAAAATGGAGCTCTAATACTTGTTTTTCCTATTTGTGCCTGTATAAGTTGTGTTTGCGCTTTCATAGTTCTGAAATCGGCACTAGCAATATCATATTCTTCTTGGCTGATGGCTTCTTTTTGCAACAGTAATTTGGCTCTTCTTTCGTTTTCGGATGATAAGCCTTCTTTAGTTTTTGCTTGTGTCAGTTGCGCTCTTAATTCGATATCGTTAACTTTGAGCAAAACTTGACCTTTGTTAACTTGACTTCCCTCTGTAAATGAGATGCTTTCTACAATTCCCGAGACTTCACTCCGAATTTCAATTTGTTCATTGGCATCAATCGATCCGGAAAGTGCAAGTGAATTGGAGAAATCTTGAGGTTCTACTTTAATGACAGTGACCGACAATGGTGGTTTTTTACCGTTTTTGTCATTGCCATTGTCGTTTTCGGATTTATTTTTAGAAATTCTGTAGACAATCATTCCGCCAATAGCAATTGCTAGAATTGTTATTACAACGTATTTTACTTTCATTTATGTAGATTCAGGGTGTTCTTTGCAAAACTACTTCTAACTTATGAAAGCGCTGGCAAGGTTGGTTTTTATTTAACGTTTGTATGTACAAATTTCTTTTAACTAATGTAGTTCCAAATGCTTTTCTTTTTTGAGAGCTCGATGAATACTGCTCTTAAAGACTGATGTTCTGGCAAATTCATTGCTGGATCTTTTTTCAATAGTTTCAAGGCTTCGTTTCTGGCAACCAAAAGTATGTCTTTATCTTTTACTAAATCAGCAATTTGAAGATTGAGAACGCCACTTTGTTGTTTTCCCATAATGTCTCCAGGACCGCGAAGTTTTAAATCAACTTCGGCAATTTCGAAACCGTCATTTGTTTTGCACATTGTTTCGAGTCGAATTTTACTATCGCTCGACAATTTAAAAGAAGTCATTAAAATGCAGTAACTCTGTTCGGCACCACGGCCAACACGACCGCGCAATTGATGCAATTGGGACAAGCCAAAACGTTCAGCACTTTCAATAATCATTACACTTGCATTCGGAATATTGACTCCCACTTCAATTACGGTTGTCGCAACCATGATATTAGTTTTTCCTTCCGCAAAACGTTTCATTTCCGAATCTTTGTCGGCAGGTTTCATTTGTCCGTGCAGTATGGAAATGCTGTAGTGCGGTAGCGGAAAATCTCTTGAAATACTTTCGTAACCATCCATTAAATCCTTATAATCCATGGTTTCACTTTCCTGAATTAATGGATATACGATATAAATTTGGCGGCCTTTTGCAATTTCATCTTTAATGAATTTCCAAACTTTTAATCGATTACTGTCATAACGATGTACTGTTTGAATTGGTTTTCGTCCTGGAGGCAATTCGTCAATAACCGAAATATCTAAATCGCCATACAAACTCATAGCTAACGTTCGCGGAATGGGAGTGGCTGTCATTACTAAAACATGTGGCGGAATTTCATTTTTCTTCCATAATTTGGAACGCTGCTCTACGCCAAAACGATGTTGTTCATCTATAATTGCTAATCCCAAATTTTGAAACTTTACTTTGTCTTCAAGCAAAGCATGTGTGCCGATTAAAATGTGCAAACTTCCGTTTTCAAGTTCTTCGTGAATGATTTTTCTACTGGCAGTTTTTGTTGAACCAGTAAGTAGTTTTATTTCGATATTTAAGTCTTTAGCCAATTCAGTTAAACCATTAAAATGTTGGTTTGCTAGAATTTCTGTTGGTGCCATTAAGCAACTTTGAAATCCATTATCGAGAGCAATCAGCATCGCCATAAGCGCAACAATTGTTTTGCCTGAACCAACATCGCCTTGCAATAAACGATTCATTTGGGCGTTGGTTCCCATATCGTTCCTAATCTCTTTGAGTACTTTTTTTTGAGCATTTGTAAGTTCAAACGGCAAATAATTCTGGAAAAAATTATTAAAATTATCGCCAACAATAGTAAAAGCATGGCCTTTGATTTTGTGTTTTCGAACAAGATTTTTTGTAATCAATTGCAACTGGATAAAGAACAATTCTTCAAATTTTAATCGGAATTGCGCTTTGGATAATAAGTCCTGACTTTTTGGAAAATGAATATTCACCAAGGCTGCATTTTTTGTAATGAGATTAAACTAGTTTAAAAAATAATTTGCTAACTTCTCTTCAAATCTAGCTTGTGTTTCGACGAACAATTGTTGCATCATCTTATTGATCACCCGATTTGAAATTCCGCGATTTACCAACGTTTCTGTTGATCGATAAACAGGTTGCATTGCGGACCGCAGACTTTTTTCGTGTTCGGTAAACAATTCCATTTCGGGATGCGACATAGTTACTGTGTTTCCAAAAACGGCTGTTTTTCCGAAAATTACATACGGAACATTGATTTTTAAACTTTCCCGTATCCATTTGTGTCCCTGAAACCACACGAGCTCAATTTCACCAGTTTCATCCACAAAAGTGGCAACCAATCGCTTTTTAGCTTTACCAAATTCAACCGTTTTGATATTGATTATTTTGCCAATAATCTGAACTTCACTTTCGGTTTTTTGGAGTTCGTTTACCTTATAATAACGTGTTCGATCAATATAACGATTCGGAAAAAAATTAATCAAATCGTCGTAACGATGAATCCCCAATTCCTTGCGCAGCAGCTCACCACGCTGTGGTCCAACGCCTTTTAAGTATTCGATTGGAGTATTTAGCAGAGTGTTAGACATCTTAGAAAATTAGCCTTCTTAGATTTAATTATTTGATAAAGCGAAGATAGTTTTTTAATTTTAAAATTTGGAAAGACACAATTTGAAAATGATTATATTCGTATTTCAAATAACACATACGAATGCGTCAATTATTTTTCCTTCTTTTTTCTGTTGTGACTTTCGCCCAACAAACAACTAAAGTTGATTTCATAGAGTGCATGGCTGCAGTTCGACCTACTTTCGAAACTAAATCGGTTACTGGTTCTGCCGTTTACACTTTTGTGGTGAAATCAGCTATTGATACAATTAGGATTGATGCGATAAATATGAATTTTGACAAGGTTCAGATTAATGGGAAGAAGGTTCAATTTGGTAACAGTAAAAAAGAATTATTACTTTTTGTTGGTTTCAAAAAAGGAATGAATAAATTGAGTTTTGACTATACAGCAGTTCCAAAACAAGCGATGTATTTCAATGGACAAGACGCTGGAATGCAAATCTGGACACAAGGTCAAGGAAAAAACACGAGTCATTGGTTTCCAAGTTTTGATGATGTTAATGAGAAAGTTATTTTTAATTTGAGTATCTCTTTTAACCGGGAATATCCTGTTATGTCCAATGGTGTTTTAAAAGGGACAACATTTGATGGCACTATAAAAACATGGAAGTATGAAATGAAGAAGCGCATGAGTTCTTATTTGCTGGCAATTGCGATTGGTAATTTTGTAAATAAAACAGTAGCATCAAAATCATACGTACCGATACAGCTTTTTATTCAGCCGAGAGACACTGCAAAGTTTGAACCAACCTATCGGTATTCGAAACAAATTTTTGATTATTTAGAAAAGGAAGTTGGAGTTAATTATCCGTGGCAAATCTATAAGCAGATTCCAATAGAAGATTTTTTATATGGCGGAATGGAAAACACAAGTTGTACACTTTTTGCGCAAGATTATGTTGTAGATGAAATAGGCTTTAACGACAAGAATTATGTTTATGTCAATGCACATGAGTTAGCGCACCAATGGTTTGGCGATTTGGTTACTGAAAAATCAGGAAAACATCATTGGCTACAGGAAGGTTTTGCTACTTATTATGGTTTGCTGGCTGAGCGGAAAGTTTTTGGAGATGATTATTTTTATCATAAGATGTATCGAAATTCCATTCAGCTTAGAAATGCTGCCCAAACGGATACAATTCCGATTCTAAATGATAAAGCAAGTTCGTTGTCTTTTTACGAAAAAGGAGCATGGGCTTTGCATGTGATCAGGGAAACCATTGGAGCAAAAGCATTCCAAAAAGCAGTTAAAAACTATCTGAAAAAATATCAGTATCAAAATGTAGAAACAGATAATTTTTGGACTGAAATCAAAAAAGTAGCACCAACATTTAACACGTCCAATTTTCAAAAAAGATGGTTAGAAGAGTATCGTTTTCAAACAGATGAAGCAAATGTATTGCTGCGTAAAAACAAATTCCTTCAAACGCTTTTTGAAACACAGCAACTACGTAAAAAGACCTTTGCAGAAAACAAAGAAAAATATAAAGAATTACTTCAATCCACTGTTTTTTATCCAGTAAAATCAGAGGTAGTTTATCAAATGAAAGACGTTCCGTTTGCCGATAAAAAAGAATTATTGCTTTTGGCATTACAAACTAATGATATTAAAGTGCGACAGGCCGTTGCTGAATTTACAACGGATATTCCCTTAGAATTTAAAGCGAATTACGAAAGTTTATTGGATGATAATTCATACGACACGAAAGAAATTGCTTTCATGAATTTATGGAAAAATTTTCCAAACGAAAAAAATAGTTATCTGGCGAAAGCCAACAATTGGGTTGGAAGCAATGATAAAAGCTTGCGTATTTTATTTCTAATGTTTTCAATTGAAAATGAAAGTTTGGATTCCACGGTTTATTACGCTGAATTGGTAGACTATACTTCGCCAAAATTTGAAACTTCAGTGCGTCGGAATGCTATTGCGAATGTTTTGATGATTAACCCGAAGGATGAAATCGTTTTGAAAAATGTAATAAATGCAACAACGCATTACAAATGGCAGTTCAGCAAATTTGGACGTGAAAAAATTCGTGAACTGCTGCTAATAAAAGGTTACAGATCGTTGTTTGAAAATTTAATGCCAACGGTGTCCGATGCTGAAAAAGTACAACTGCAAAAGCTTTTAAACGAAAAACTATGAGAGCATTAGTAATTTCAGGTGGTGGAAGTAAAGGTGCTTTTGGCGGCGGCGTTGCGCAATATTTGCTTCAAGAAAAAAAACACAAATATGACATTTTGATTGGAACTTCAACAGGAAGTTTGTTGATTCCGCACTTGGCGTTGGGTAACGTTGATAAAATTCATGATATATACACAAACGTGGATATGAGTAAAATTTTTACTATAAACCCATTCGTAGTGAAACACCAAAATGATATTGATATTGTGACCATCAATCACTTTAATGTGCTCTTACAATTTTTGAAAGGAAAACGTACGTTTGGCGAAAGTAACAAATTACATAGTTATATCACAGAAAATTTTAGTGAAGCAGAATTCAACGACCTAAAGAATTCTTTTTGTGATGTTATTGTAACAGTCACTAATCTTTCCAAAAATGAAGCGGAATATAAGTCAATAAAAGATTTCAATTATGAAGAATTTTGCGAATGGATTTGGATTTCCTGCAACTATATTCCTTTTATGAGTTTGGTTTCTAAAAATAATTGTGTTTATGGCGACGGCGGATTTTCTAGTTTGGTTCCGATTAGGGAAGCGATTAATCGTGGCGCAACTGAAGTAGATGTGGTTATTTTGGAGACTGAAGTTCAAGTTACACCCAGAAATGTAGGCAAGAATCCCTTTTCGCTAATGATCGATTTGTTTCAAATACTTTTGAATCAGGTTGAAAAACACGATATTACAATTGGTAAACTTTCTGCCAAGAATAAAAATGTAAAACTCAATTTGTATCACACACCAACGACATTAACCAATAATGCATTAATTTTTAACAAGGAAAAAATGAAATTATGGTGGCACCAAGGTTACGACTACGCCAAAAACAAGAGCGAGTTAATGAGTGATAATTTGCAGTAAATCATACTACAACTTTTTCAATATAATCAGAGTTTAAAAGGTATAATGCACCCATATACTGTAGTTAAAAGTCGATTATGTCACCAATAGTATACTTTTTTTCCGAATTTGAAATATCAATGACCATCATGTCAGAGCTGGCATCAACAATCGTAATATTGGGGTTGCAACTTTCTAAATATCGAGGTTGCATATCGAGCAAACCAACGTCTAAAATGGCACGTAATGATGTATGACTTAAATCACTGTTCTCATTGATTTCAAAGGTGTTTCCGGCAACATTTTCACCAAGTTCGCCGATCGGGTTGCTTGGTTTTTCAGTTATTTCAATAATTTCTGAATACAATTTAAAGACGTCATTGTGCATTCCTTTAATCGTTTTTCCGGTGAATAAATCTTTACCAAAAAACAATGCTTCACCAATTCTAAAATGATTGACCGCCATAGGATGTGCATTTTTAAGCATTAAAGGCACAGCAACAGAAGTTCCGCCTGAAACCCAAGGAATTTGTACATTGAATTTGGCTTCAATTAGCTGTTTGTATAAACTCAATTGTATTAACTTATCCTGTGTTGGCATTACGCCGCTTAAGCAATTTAAATTTGTACCTATTCCTCTAATTTCGATATTTGGCAAATTAAAAACCTGTTCATAAAAAGACAATAATTCTTCACCCAAAACACCTTCGCGCAAATCGCCCATTTCAATCATTATAATTATTCCATGCGTTTTATTTTGCTTTTTTGCTTCAGCCGAAAGTAGTTGAATGGTATAGATTTCGGTATTAAAACTCACATCTGCATACTGAATTATAGATTCTATATTTCGTTTGGATGGTGGTTTTATGTAAACAGTTTGAATAGCTGGATTTAACTTTTTGATTGTTTTCAAATTACTAACTCTCGAATCATGCATTTCGGTAACGCCTAGTTCCATTACTTCTTTCAAATAAATAGTATTTCCGCAAAGCAGTTTGGTAACAACTCCCCAATGAATGTTGCGTTCTTTAAAAAGTGTATCAAGAAAAGTATAATTTTCTTGTAATTTTTTTTGATATAATTTTATGAATGCCATGCTGTAATTTTTTTTGGATTGAGCAAATTATTTTGTTAAACGCATTTCTAAATATTTATTGGTAAAGCCTAACTTTTCATATAAACCTTTAGCTGGATTGTTTGGTTCAACATGCAATGCAATAGACCCTTCTGCGGTAGCAATAGCTTTCTGCATTAACTTTTTCCCATAACCTTTTCCACGTTGACTGTTATCAACAGCAATATAAACCAAGATGTTTTCTGGAATAAAACCGCTCATTCCAGTATTGTTTAGGATCACCGTACCAACAATTTTTGAGTTGTCTAAACCAACGATAACAGTTCCACCTTTATTGGGATTTACAGCATAATCGATGCATTTTAAAATGTCCTCTGTTGTGTCTCCATAGTGTTCTAAATGAATAAATAAGAAATTGGCAATAATTTGAGGTGTATAGATTTTGTGTGCTCCGGTTTCGGGAGTAATGATTTTAAATTCCATTTTTATTAGTATTTTAAACAAGTAAATAATCTATTGATATTGATTATTGATGTTTTTTAGATTAATCGTCTGAACTGAAATTCTTTCAAAAGACAAGATGCACTACGTTGCAAAAGATGAAGACAAGGATGATTGAGATAATCAAAGAAAAGTCCAAAATTTGACTTTCTTGTTCTCGATAAATAGAATGCAAAGATAGGGAAATTAAAATAAAGTGTTTTTTTCGTAATCTAAAAGCTATTTAGTGGCACGTCATATAAGGACTAATCGTTTTCTTCTAAAATAAAAATTTCTTCAACCGGTTTTTCAAAATAACGTGCCAATTTCAATGCTAGAACTGTTGAAGGAACATATTTCCCTTTTTCCAAAGCATTTATTGTTTGGCGACTAACGCTGATTAGTTTTGCTAATTCTTCCTGAGAAACATTCTTAATAGCTCTCAAAACTTTTAGATTATTGGTCATCGTTTATCGATTTACTTAGTTTATAAATTGAATAATGGAATCGTATCATAAAGAAAATTAAAACAGTGTAAACATTATACACAATTACGTTTAAAAAGGGCATTCCGTATAAAAATAATGTAAAAAATAAGATCAAGAAATAATTAAAATAGGTTGCCCAAACCAAACTTTCATATCTTATTTTGGAAATATATTCGTCCTCATTTTTAAGTTTGGAAAAACAGATCAATAGTCCACCAATAATAATGGAAATCGTAATCAACTCGTAGCTGAAACTATCTTCGATTATTTTAAAAAAACTTGGCTTTTCACCAATTCCTTTTTCATAAATGGCAAATACTTTTATAGTTAAATAGTTGTCAATGTCAATTTTGGTAATTGAGGTTATTACTAAAGCTAGTAAACTCGGAATAAATAGAATCCATCCTATGATTTTGAATTTGTTCGGAAGTAAGAAGTGTGTTTGCATGACAAATGATTTTTTAAATTCAATTCAAATGTATACTATATTTTACAAATAGACAAACAAACTTTACATAAAGTTTGTTTTGTTTTACATTTAGTAAAAATAAATAGCTAAAAAATGTACACTTTTTGCCTACCTTCTATTAACAACTTTCTCTTATTTTTATAGTGTAAAAAATGTAGATGTTAGTAAAGGTATTTGGAAGTGCAGTATTTGGAGTAGAAGCCACTACCATAACGGTGGAAGTTAATATTGATAAAGGAATTGGCTATCATTTAGTTGGTTTGCCCGATAATGCTATAAAGGAAAGTAGTTACCGAATCGCAGCTGCTTTGAAAAATAACGGCTACAATCTACCTGGAAAAAAAATCACAATCAACATGGCTCCGGCCGATTTGCGAAAAGAAGGCTCGGCTTACGATTTGACTTTAGCAATTGGAATTCTTGCTGCTTCGAATCAGATAAAAGCAGATGAAGTGGATAAGTATTTGATAATGGGAGAAATGTCGCTTGACGGCGGTTTGCAACCCATAAAAGGCGCGTTATCAATTGCTATTAAAGCGAAAGAAGAAGGTTTTAAAGGTTTTTTTCTTCCGATACAAAATGTAAAGGAAGCCGCGATTGTTTCTGGACTCGATGTTTATGGAGTAGAAAATGTAACTCAAGTTATTGATTTTTTTGAAGGAAATGGAGCATTGGAACCTACAATAATTGATACACGCGAAGAGTTTTATAAAACGTTAGATTTTCCAGAATTTGATTTTTCAGATGTTAAAGGTCAAGAAAGCATCAAACGATGCATGGAGATTGCGGCTGCTGGTGGACATAATATTATTTTAATTGGTCCGCCAGGTTCAGGAAAGACAATGCTTGCGAAGCGTTTGCCAAGTATTTTACCGCCAATGACGCTGCACGAAGCATTGGAAACTACAAAAATCCATAGCGTTGCCGGAAAAGTAAAAGATACGGGTTTGATGAATCAACGACCCTTTAGAAGTCCACATCATACAGCAAGTAGCGTTTCTCTTGTTGGTGGAGGGAGTTATCCGCAGCCTGGAGAAATATCATTAGCGCACAATGGCGTTTTATTTTTGGATGAATTGCCAGAGTTTAAAAGAGAAGTTCTCGAAGTAATGCGTCAACCTTTAGAAGATAGAGAAGTTACGATTTCGCGAGCTAAGTTTACTATTACTTATCCATCGTCATTTATGTTGGTTGCCAGCATGAATCCTAGTCCGAGTGGTTATTTTAACGATCCCGATGCTCCAGTCAGTTCGTCACCAGCTGAAATGCAGCGGTATTTAAGCAAGATTTCAGGACCATTATTAGACCGAATTGATATTCATATTGAAGTTACACCAGTTCCGTTTGACAAACTTACTGAAACCCGAAAAGGCGAGTGTAGCGTGGAAATTCGAAAACGTGTAACGGAAGCAAGGGAAATTCAGTCCGCTCGTTTTGCGGATTTTGATACCATTCATTACAATGCGCAAATGAGTTCAAAACAAATTCGAGAATATTGCCCGTTGGATGAAACTTCGCTACAGCTTTTAAAAACAGCAATGGAACGTTTAAATCTATCTGCGAGAGCCTTTGATAGAATCCTAAAAGTCTCGAGAACTATAGCTGATTTAGAACCTTGCGAAATTGTAAATTCCAACCATATTGCAGAAGCCATACAATACAGAAGTTTGGATCGCGAGGGTTGGTTGGGCTAGATATAAACAGCCTCTAGTTTTCGTTGGAGGAAAATGAGATTGATTTTTAATTGGCTTTAGCCAAAAATTATAGGAATGTCCTATTTGAAAATCTATATTCATTTTGTTTGGAGTTTAAAAATAGACAATCATTTTTGACACCTGAGGCGAGGAAGCTGGTTTGGCAACAAATCAGAGAAAATAAAGATATTTTTGTTGATTTTGTTAATGGTTATGAAGATCATTGCCATTGTTTAATTTCACTAGCAGTTAATCTTGTCGCGAATTCTCATCAACTTCTCCACCGTAAGCGCGCCTCATTTTTCGTTCTTTTTCCGTTTCTATTATAGGTGTTGGTTCAGAGAAAATTCGGAAGCTACAGTTAGCAATCACACCGTCGACTCCATCAATATTTCCAACCATGTCGTTGTTTAACACACCAATAATTTCCCAATTATTTTATTTGCATATTTGAAATAGATTTGTATTCAGATTTAATCCATTGTCTTGCGGCTCCAATGCCTTTAGTAATTTGTGTCGTATCACTAAATGTATTTCGTGTTATAAAGTTGGCTAGCCTAATACCATCTTTTCTGTTCTTTTTGCTGCGACGGCATCAATAATTTCGTAAAGCTTTGAGGTAGTTTGAGCGAAGAGAATTTGGCAGAAAAGGAATGAAGTTATGAAGAGAATTTTTTTTATAATTTTTTATTTCATAGATAAAGAATAACGAAGATATCAATAAACCAGATAGGAAATTAATTTTGTGTTGCGCTTTGATAACGATTATTATCCGTGCTTTTTCCAATATTGTTTGCCGTAGCTACAAAATATTTCATCGCTGGGCTTGATGTTCTTTGTAGCAATTAGGCAAATATTATTTTCATCATCTAATCCTATTTCTGCATTATTTTTAAATTCAAAATTCTGAAAACCTGCTGCATCATTGGCATATTTGGCAAAACAATCGGTGTTGATAGAATCCATAATTGTGCCGTCAATCATGTTGATAAAATAGCGGTCCATATTTTTTTTAATGCGAATTTCAGCTTCTATCTTGGATAAAATTTCTCCTCTAAAAATTGAAATAATTTCGCTCTTATAAATTTTTAATGCTGTATACAAACCTTGACCAGCATTTAACAATTGAGAGGTGTCAATGTATAAATAATCTGATTCTAAGGCGTCAATTGTAAGTGGATAAGTTTGCAGTTTTATATAATTTATTTTGTTTCGCGAATATATGGTGGAATATGATAAGAGCGTTACTTAATTTGTAAACGCCGAAAAAGTATCACCTTGTTTGATGTCGCCTGAATGATATCCTTTCTTAAACCAGTACATTCTTTGTTCCGATGTGCCATGAGTGAAAGATTCTTGATCAACTTGACCGTTCATTCGACTTTGAATCGTATCATCACCAACAGCGTTTGCAGCGCTCAAAGCTTCTTCAATATCGCCATCTTCAATCAGGTTTTTGTTGTAATGCGCCCAAACTCCAGCATAAAAATCGGCTTGTAATTCGATGCCTACCGACAGTTTATTTGCTTCAGCTTCACTTTTTCCTTGTTGCAATTGACGCACTTTGCTTGAAGTTCCCATTATAGTTTGAATGTGATGTCCCATTTCATGCGCAATTACGTAGGCAATTGCAAAGTCTCCACCTTGAGCGCCAAAACGTATTTTGAGTTCTTCAAAAAAGCGTAAATCCATGTATATTTTTTTATCAGCAGGACAATAAAATGGTCCAGAAGCAGATGTTGCATTGCCGCAACCAGTGGTCACATTATCATAAAATAAAACCATTCGAGGCTCTTCAAAATCTAAATTATTTTCGCGGAATATTTTTGTCCAAGTTTCGGTATTGTACACAAAACACGATTCTGTAAAAGCTCCAAGTTCTTTTTCTTCTGCTGATAATTCGCGTGTTTGTGTTTGTTCTGTTGCTGTTCCTTGTGATTGTTCCAGTAAAGTACCTATACTTTGTCCGGTTTCACCACCAAACATATTGAGCAATAGCACTATAATTCCTATTGCGCCACCACCAAGAAGGGCTTTTCCACCTCCTGACATTCCTCTTCGATCTTCAAAATTACCGCTCTGTTTTCTGTCCCATCTCATAACGTTCCGTTTTAGTTTTTAATTATCCATTGGCCTATGATTTTGATCAAGAGCTCTTTATCGATAGGTTTCGGGATGTAATCGTTCATTCCGTATTCAATACATCTTTCCTTTTCTCCAATAATTGTTCCAGCCGTTAAAGCTATAATTGGAATATTTTCTGCATTAGGAATTTTTCTAATTTGTACAGTTGCATCGTACCCATTCATTATGGGCATTTGAATGTCCATCAAAATTAAATCGGGCAGCTGTTCTTTTGTTTTTTCTAGAACTTCATTTCCATTTTCAAATTCGAGAATAGTCGCATTTGGAATAATTTGCTGAACTAAAGTTTTAGCCAACAGCATATTTATTTTGTTGTCTTCCACAATAAAGATCGTTTTTTCTTTAT
>Ga0105047_10007149_pt1 | contig 18869 bp, 17 predicted proteins | sample MAT04_FD_78384 | JGI IMG/M metagenome (GOLD analysis project Ga0105047, IMG submission 78384) | Freshwater microbial communities from Lake Fryxell liftoff mats and glacier meltwater in Antarctica - MAT-04 (megahit assembly) | ecosystem: Environmental > Aquatic > Freshwater > Ice > Liftoff... | reverse complement strand
CTATTATAAACGGAACAAAAATTCCTATATTTAAGCTCTGCAAACTCTGTCCTAAATAATCTCCAATTTTTATTTCTTTTATAACATTACCAAGAGCACCACCCGCTCCAGTGATTACGAGTATTATAGCTGCATCCTTAAGCGCTGTTCCCACCCATCCATTTAGGGTCTCCTCATTAAGCTTTGGAACTAGCATAAACGCAAATATTACACCAACGAATAATGCATTAACTGGTGTACCTAGAAATGCAAATATATCAAATACTAATCCTTTACCAAAAGGGTTACCTGGAAACTTTGCAACGGATCCAAATGCCAAAAGAATGATAGGCACTAATATTGGTGCAAAAGCTTTTCTCACTGATGGAAGCTTACCATAGCGCTTCATTTCATCTTCATAAGTTCTGCTTTCTTCTGAAATATCAATATTAGATTTATATTTTGAGGCTACTTTATTGGCAAAAACGTTTCCAATTATTACAGCTGGGATTGCAACAAAGAAACCGACTAAAATTACTAAAAATAAGTTATCAAGCTTTAGATTTGCTGCTGCTGCAATAGGGCCCGGAGTTGGTGGTATAAGTGTATGCGTTGCATAAAGTCCAGTAGAAAGCGCAACTGACATAGCTACCAGGGAAGTTTTTGTTTTCTTTGCTAAAGTTTTATTTAACGAAGAGAGAATTACAAAGCCCGAATCACAGAAAACCGGTATAGAAACTATAAACCCAATTATACTCATAGCTACTGTAGGTCTTTTTTCCCCTACAGCCTTGATAACAACCTCTGCCATCTTAATAGCACCACCAGATTTTTCTAGGATAGTACCAATAATGCAACCTGCAAGTATTACCAATCCAATACTTGTTAAGGTACCTCCAAAACCTGCTGAAATAAAACCGGCTATTTTGGCCATTGGTACACCTGCAGCAAAAGCTAATCCATAAGATGCAATTATCAATGACAAAAATGGATGTAGTTTCAATTTTGATGTAGCAACTACTATAAAAACAATTGCTAATAACAAGATAACGATTAACATAGGTCCTTGTAACATTATATTGCCCCCTCAATTTTTTTATATAAGATGCCTTAAAGACATTATCATAGCTTATTGTATAAACTAAAATGAAACAAATTATTTTCTATATATTTAATTTTATAACTCTCATAATTCTTTCTGCGGTCTTTTGTAAAAGCAAGGCACTATTTTCAATTGCATCCTCTAGTGTCATTGGCTTATCAACTATTGAAAAAATACTATCAAAGCCTTTTGAATATAATTCTTCAGCATCTCTTCCTATACCGCCAGCTATAGCTATTACCGGAATATTATACTTTTGGGCGAGCTTTGCTACTCCATAAGGAGTTTTACCATACTGAGTCTGATAATCTATCATTCCTTCACCAGTTATAACTAAATCTGCATCCTTTATCTTGTCTTCAAGTTCTGTAGTTTCTATAACTATATTAATACCTGGCTGTAATTTTGCATTCAAAAATGCAAGAAGCCCTCCGCCAAGTCCCCCTGCCGCACCAGCGCCTGGGTAGTCCACAATTCTAATACCTAAGTACTTCTCTACCATATTTGCATAGTGAGATAAATTCTTATCTAAGGTAATAATCATATTCTCATCAGCACCCTTTTGAGGACCAAAAATATTTGACGCGCCTTTCTCGCCACAAAGTGGATTATCTACATCACAAGCCGCTACTATATTACATAGCTTTATTCTGCTATCAATCTCTGCTAAATCAATAGTTTGAAGTTTATCTAAGTTCCCACCACCAAAACCTATTTCATAACCATTTTTATCTAGAAGTTTTACGCCTAGTGCATGAAGCATACCAGCACCACCATCATTAGTTGCGCTACCACCTATACCAATTATAAAATTTCTACATCCCATGTCTAAAGCATGTTTTATTATTTGTCCAGTTCCATACGTTGTTGTTTGCATTGGATTTCTTTCCTCTTTTAATAATAATGTAATTCCAGATGCAGCAGCCATTTCAATTACTGCAGTGTTTCCATCGCCAAGTATGCCATAAAAGGCATCAATGTTCCTCATAAGGGGATCTTTTACTTTTAAATTTATGAGTTTTCCTCCTGTAGCATCTACAAGAGATTGAACTGTGCCCTCTCCACCATCAGCCATAGGAACTCTAACTATTTCCGCATTATCAAACACTACTCTTATTCCTTTTTCAATATTTTCACATACCTCAAGAGCTGAGAGACTACCCTTAAATGAATCCGGTGCTATAATTATTTTCATATGCATACCTCCTAGGTTTATATTAAAGTTAATACTTTATTTTTATATATTCATATAATATTATTAATTCTACATATTATACTAAAAACCTTCTTAAAACCCTATAAAAATAAAAACACCAGAGAAATTTCTGGTGTTTTTAATCATATCTTACTTTTAGTTCTTTTTTTAGCATCTAAAAATATTTATAACCAAAAATTGTTTAATATTATTATAGTTTATTTAGGCTACCCTATTTTATTTAATAATTTATTTGCTTTTATATTCCTTTTCTAACTTTGAGAATGTGTAAGATATTATTAATGCTATTATCCCCACTATCATAAATACTAGGGTCTTAATTATAAAGCTAAATGAATAGAAATCTACCAACATCAATTTAGCACAAGTTATAAGGGATAATATTAAACCGTATTTTCTAAGTTTAGAACTGTTTATCTTAAATCCTAAAAATACACTACCTAAAGCAACTAACATCAGTGATGTACTAAGTAGTAATTGTTTGAATTCATACATTACATCCACTATAAAACTTAATCTAACTACTATATAAGTTGATAGCAATGCATAGATTAATACCTTGTTTCTTCTTAATAATTTACTATCTACATAATCTTGCGTAAACATGGATACTAAAAGATAAACTATAAGAGCAGTAGTCAAATAAAACTCTGTACTCCCAAATAAGCCTGAAATTATACAGCCTAGAGCTATAAAACATAAGCTTATATAATTCACTGTTTTTATTTTATCATGTTTTAATATATTCACTTTGTTTATTATAATTGTGTAGATAACACAAATACTCAATACTATAAATGCCTCTAAATTATTAAACACATCTTTATCTATTATCTGGTTTAGTACCCAACCTGCTATAGTTAGTAGGTAAAAATATTTAAATGCTATAATTAATAGATTATTTTTAAATTCCTTACTACAATAAAGTATTGAGGCAAACAATACCAAATATATTATAGTAATAGGCTTATTTATATTTATTAAGTAACTTAATATACTTATGAATAATAATCCCATTAAAGTAACTTTTAAAATATCATTTTTATATCTTAACCAAGCCATGAGTGTACTTAAAACTAGAACCGATATTGCAAATATTGTAACTGTATTATATCTTTCACCCCACATTAAGTTCATTCTTAAAAGTATGGCTAAACAAGTTAATACAGTACCCACATAACCCGTCCATTTAGATGAATTTGTCACTCTTAATAGTATCACAATTCCAATAATGCAGTAAGCAACTAGTGGTACATACCAGATGGTTGAGTTCCAGTATATTCCTAATGTTACCAGAGGATATATTAGAAAATAAAGTAATAACCCCACCGAGTTAAGTATGCTTTCTTTTTCTTTGCAAGTCAGCATAAATTGCACACTATATAAAACAGTGATTGCTATTAAAAGCAATATTTGAACATTCTCATCAAAATTCATTCCAATTATAACAGTAGAGAATAAAGCTAGCATCGATGTGTAGAATTCAAATGATATGTTTATATCTTTGTTTTTTATTGCTTGCAGTGGAAAATATATATTAAGTATATTTATAAGCACTAATATTATAACTATAATGTAGGACTGCTGCATGGATATCTCACCTACAGGTACTAAGCATACATATGCGCCTATTAAAGTTACAATTCTAAGCAAATTTGATTCCTTTTTATAACTCAAATAAATTGCTCCACCAGTTATAATTGCGGTGATAAAAAGTGCAGCTATACCTATAAGATTTTCTAATACAAAGTAATTTATTATTACCGCTGTATATAAACCAGATATTCCAAGCGCTGTTATCCCTTTTGAGAAGTTATAATTTTTCTTACTAAAGTATAATTCACCAGCTAATAGAATTAGTGTAGGTATTACAAACAGGGTTACTCCCTTTATCTCTTTTGACATAAAGTTTACATAAACATATCTACCAAATGTAGAAAGCGATATTAAAATTAAAATTATACCAACTAAGTTCAATGCTCCTACCCCGAGTTTTAGTCCCTTCCCTTCTGTTTTCATAGCTGTAGTATGCTTTACAATTGGTACACTTTCGACTAAAACACTCTTACTAGGCTCTTGTAATACTGTAGTCTGTTTAATTTTTGTTTCCAAATTAATTAGCTTACTTTCTAAGTTACCTGCAATTTGGAATAAGTTAGATATTTCTACATTTAAGCCTAGTTTTTTTGTGGTATTTGTATATACAAGTGCATCCATTCTATTTTTAAGCAAAGCAAACTCATTTCTAGATTGATCTGCTATAGTACTATTGCTTCCCTTAAGTTTGTCTAATAATTGTTTGTTTTCTAGGTATAGCACCTCTTTTTCTTTCTTATCTACTGTTTCTAAGTCTAACAATATAAGATAGATTTCTTTATTTATCTCATCTTGTAACCTTAGATATTCATGGATATCCTTCATTTAAAGTCCCCCCAACATATTATTTATAAAGTATACAATCATATATTCACATAATTATAACATTTCTGTACAACTAATATTCTGTTACATAAAAAAGGTGAGTTTTCTCACCTTTTTTATGTTTCATTATTCTCTTGTTTATCATTTAAATTTAAACATAAGAAACATTATACACCCTGCTATGAATACAAGCCAAAATGTACCACCCATTGAGTTCCCAATAAATTTAAAAACATTTTTCATTTATTTCTTCTATTTAATTAATATATTTTATATTATATTATATTTATGAAGTCATGAAGTAATTTAATACTATTAAAACTTAAAAGGTGTAAAAGTATCAAATATATATACTCTCTAAGTAATAGTCCCCAGAGGTCGTGTCATACTTGTTGCTAATATATCTAAAGTAGCGTATAAAAACAAAATGACCACCTATACAGATGGTCATTTCCACTAATTATTCTTCTAATCCTAGAATATCTTCTATAGTATTTTTATAAAGAATTGCCTTTGCGCCATAGATTGCTTGGATTCCACCTCCAACTTCTAGAACAGCAACTGCTCCTATTTTTTTAAGTTCTTCTTTGTTCACCTTACTTACTTCTTTAACATTAACTCTTAGTCGAGTGATGCAAGCATCAACATCTTCAATGTTTTCCTTTCCACCTAGAGCAGAAATAATAGCAATCGTCTCTTCTTTTAAAGATGTTTTTGTGATCACTTTAGTAGTTTCGGATGTTTCCTCGCCTCTACCTGGAGTTAGTATATTAAACTTAACTATAAAAAACTTAAATGAAAAATAGTATAGTGCTGCCCATATAGCACCTACTGGCAGTTCAAGCAACCAGTTAGTCTTTGCATTTCCTTGTAGTATCCCAAAGAGTGTAAAGTCTATGATACCTCCTGAAAAGGTGTTTCCAATGGATATATTTAAAATATCCGCTATAAAGAAAGAAATACCGTCTAAGAAAGCGTGAAAAACATAAAGCAATGGGTTAACGAATAAGAACATAAATTCAATGGGTTCCGTGATTCCTGTGATAAATGAAGTTAAAGCCGCTCCAATGAATAATCCCCCAAAGAGTTTTCTCTTTTCCTTTGGAACAGTATGATACATAGCAAGACATGCAGCAGGCAGTCCAAACATCATGGTTGCAAAACGTCCCGCAAAGAAACGCGTTCCTTCACTGTATAATCCCACATGGTTAGGATCAGCCAGCTCTGCAAAAAATATTTTCTGTGCTCCAACAATCTGGGTACCTGCAACAGTTGCAACTCCGCCTAGCTCAGTAAACCAAAACATTGGGTATATCATATGGTGCAGTCCTACAGCTCCACAAAGTCTCATTAAGAAACCATAGAAGAAAGTACCCACGGGCCCCATTTTTGAAATGGTGTTTCCAGAACTAATAAGGAGTTGCTGAAATGGTGGCCATACGATAAAGAATATAGCACCTAGAAAAATAGCTATAAATGCAGTTACAATAGGTACAAAACGTGAGCCTCCAAAGAAACCCAAAACTTCAGGTAATTTAATATTATAATAGCGATTATGCAAATAAGCTGCAAAACTTCCGATGACTATAGCTCCGATAACACCAGTATCTATAGCTGCTGCGTCAGGCTTAAAAATCCCAATCATTGTACTAGTGGTGCTTGTCATAATCAAGTATCCCACCACTGCGGCTAATGCAGCAGTTCCCTTGTCTTTTTTTGCTAGCCCTATAGCTAACCCAATAGCAAGTAAAAGTGATAGATTACTAAATACAATGTTTCCTGCAGATGCCATAATTTTAAATATTGCTTGTAATATGGCAACATTTAAAAAAGGATACGCTGATACTGTATTTGGGTTAGATAGTGCTCCACCAATACCCAGTAGCAACCCCGCTGCAGGAAGTATGGCAATTGGCAACATAAAAGATTTTCCAATCTTTTGTAATTGTTTAAACATAATTTTACCCCCTTATTTTTTAAAACAGATTAAACAATGTTTTTCCAACTTTCGAAAAAACGTTTTCACGAAATTTATAATAAAACATCATATATATTTTAACCTATCTTAAATTAATAGTGCTTTCTAAAGATAGGAAAAATTTTCATGGTCCATTTTAACTGTTTTTAATAGAGTCAACAAATTTCTTAGTAATTAGTTGTGGTCTAGTAATAGCTGCACCTACAACTACAGCCCATGCCCCTGCATCCAAACATTTTACTGCATTATCTGGCGAGTCAACATTTCCTTCTGCAATAATTGGTATCTTTAATACCTCTTTTAATCTTTTTATTAATTCAATATTTGGTTTTGGTTTATCTAATGTATAATTTGTATACCCACAAAGTGTTGTTGAGACAATATCGAAGCCAATTTTTTCAGATTCTATGCCCTCTTCGACATTTGAGATATCTGCCATTATGAGTCCACGGTATACTTGTTTTATTTCCTTAAAAAACTCTTTAAGTGTTTTACCATCTGGTCTAGTTCTATTGGTAGCATCAACTGCAATAATCTCTGGATTAATAAATAGTAATTTATTAACTTCTTCTATTGTAGGTGTTATAAAAACGTTACAATTGCCATAAACCTTCTTATAAATTGCTATCATAGGTAAATCAACATTTTGTTTAATCTCAGAACAATCCTCTGGAGAATTAGCCCTAATACCAACTGCTCCACCCATAAGAGCTGCTTGTGCCATATGCATCATTATATTTGAACTATGCAAAGGTTCATCCTCGAGTGCCTGGCAGGATACAATTAATCCACCTTTTATACTATTAAGCACTTCCATTGAATTTTTCATAATATCACTCCATTTCTAACAAATTTAGCTAGTAAAAATCATCGCCCCTTATCAAATTAATTCTTAAACTATCTACAAAAATATAATAGCACTATTTTTTATAATTGTCTATACAATTATTATTTTGTATATTCAATTACTTATTTGTATATGCAATAATCAAAGTAAATGAATACTTATATAAAATAAAAATGCAGTCCCACAAAACACATAGGACTACATTTTACTGTTAGTTGTTATTATTAAAAAGAACTATATTAAAAGTATAACGTTCAGCATTATAAATTGTTTTAGTAAATTCAATTGGCACTTCTTCAATATTATACATAAGTCTTTCAGATATTAGTCCGACCCCTTTTCTTTTCCCTATCAGCATTTCTGCATCTATTTTAACAAGGTTTAATGCTCTCATGCTTTGCTTCATATAATTAAAATGTATATTATATTCTTCCTTCATTATTGTATAAAGTGAACAGTTAGTCATATTATATTTTATAATATTAGGATAAAATTTTTCAGGAAGATAACAATATTCAATAGCTATTGGTTCATTATTAGCTAATCTAAGCCTATTTAAAAAATATATTTTTTCACCTTGTAAAAGTTCAAGCTTTTTTTTTATCTCTTCACTTGGATTGATTTTTTCAAATTTTATTATTTTACTGCCTGGAAGAAATCCACGCTTTATCATATCATCGCTAAAACTTTCAATTTCAAGTTTTTTGTCGATTACTTCTTTTGAAACAAATGTTCCTTTTCCTCGTATTTTGAATAATATACCTTTATGCACCAAATTAGAAATCGCTTGTCTTATTGTCATTCTACTTACACCAAACAGTTCAGTAAGTTCTCTTTCCGTTGGAAGTTCTTCACCTGGAAGATATTCTTTTTTTCTTATTTTTTCCTGTATAGCCTCTTCTAGTTGAGTATAAATTGGTATAGATGAAGTTTTATCCATTGTTTTACACCCCTCAGAATTTGATTTTAAGAAACTCTATATTATATAACTATTTGTATTTTTAAGTTTTTTATTGATTTTAACTCTGCAAATATATTATACCCATAAATAAAACTATTGTCTATACACTCAATTTTGTATATAGATAATAGTTATATAAGCTGTTCAATACATTCCCAGCTTAATATACTAAAAGGCTTCCAATAAGTTACTGGAGCTTCATAACCAGGCCCAGTTAATGTTGCCCATATACTTCTTCTATAAATTTATAGAAACCATCTGTATATTTAAAGCTTACATTTTGAGGTTCTATAATTTCTGTATTTAAACAATTTAATCCATTTATCTTATTTTCTAAATTATCTTTATTGTAAACAAATAAATCCGGAGCATAATATTTTTGATCCTTTATAAAGCAAATCATAATACTTATTAAATTATATACATTTTTTTATAAAATAAGTTAATACTAATTCTAATAACTATTTATTAGACTATCTAGTCAAAGTGAAATATTAATTTGAATTCAAAGTCAGATTAAACCATGATATCTTCAGATTTGACAATAATAAAACTAAGAAACGGTTAAATAAAATTAAATTATGACTGATTTATTATCAATGCTTACGACTACATTATACGAGGAGGTCTATATTTATGGGCAATATAAAAGACATACCATTAATTTCATCAGAGATAGGAGGTTTATGGGATTCATACATGAGTGATTCTATGTTAGTATGCATGCTTAAGTATTTTCTAAACCAAGTGAAAGATACTGAAATTAGTGAAATTTTACAGAAAACAAGCGATTTGACAACTCAACATATTCAAGAATTGACTACAATATTTAACGAAGAGAAACTACCGGTACCGAATGGATACACAGATAGCGATGTTAAAATAGATGCTCCACGCTTATTTACTGATGGTTTTTATTTGCACTATTTGGCCTTCATGTCAAGAGTTTCAATGCATAATTACACTCTAACTCTAAATCATATAGCACGTTCAGACATCAGAGCTTTCTTTACAACCCGTATCTATGAGAGCATTGACCTTTATAATAAATCAGCAGATCTAAGATTATCAAAGGGTATATTTATAAGAGCTCCAAGAGTAGAAGTAACTAAGGAAGTTCAATATGTAAAAAGTCAAAGTTTCTTCTTTGATTGGTTTGGGGAAAAAAGACCTATGATTGCATCAGAAATAACCTATATATTTGGTGGTATTTTTACAAATATAGTAGGCAGAGCAATATTAACAGGATTTGGTCAGGTTTCTAAAGAAAAAAAGAATTCTGAATATTATTTTGAAGGTAAAGATATTGCATCGACACAAATTTCTGAGTTAACTTCAATGTTAACAAAAGAAGGTATTCCAATTCCATCTTCTTCTGATAGTTTTGTAAATGATTCTACAGTTTCACCTTTTTCAGAAAAACTAATGCTAAATCATTCTATATTACTATCTTTATCAGGTATAAGTAGCTTAGGTATGGCTATAGCAGGTTCTATGAGAAGTGACTTACAGACTAAGTATATGAAATATGTTGCTGAAGATATGGAGTTTAGTAAAGATGGAGTAAATATTTTAATTGATAATGGTTGGCTGGAACAACCCCCACAAGCTGTAAAGCATGAAAATTTAGTGTGGGTCTAAAAGTATATAATTAATTCATTGCCATTCAGTTAGAAATAAAAATTATTCAATATAATAAGTCTGCAATTTTTTTAAATAGTATTTTTGAAAGATTGTAGACTATTTATTAGGAGGTTCATATTTATGGGCAACACAAAGGATATACCATTAATTTCATCAGAGATAGCAGGCTTATGGAATTCATACATGAGTGATTCTATGATATTATGTGTACTTAAATATTTTTTAAACCATGTTAATGATGATGAAATTTGTGGCATTTTACAGCAAACATGCGATTTGTCTAAGCAACATATACAAGAATTAACTAACATATTTAATGAAGAGAAACTACCAGTACCAAGTGGATTTACAGATAGAGACGTTGACATTGATGCTCCACGTTTATTTACTGATGCTTTTTATTTACAATATTTAGGATTCATGTCAAGAGTTTCTATGCATAATTATACTTTAACTTTAAATCATATAGCACGTACAGACATGAGAGATTTCTTTTCAAAGCGTATCTATGAGAACATTGACCTTTATAATAATTCAGCAAACATCCGCTTATCAAAGGGCATATTTATAAGAGCCCCAAAAATTGAAGTAACTAAGGAAGTTCAATATATAAAAAGTCAAAGCTTCTTGTTGGATTATTTTGGAGAAAAAAGACCTATGCTTGCAAAAGAAATAACCTATATATTCGGAAATATCTTTTCAAATATAATTGGAAGAGCCCTAACAACAGGATTTGGTCAGGTTTCTAAAGAAAAAAAGAACTCTAAATATTATTTCGAAGGTAAGACTATTTCATCGGATCATATCTCTATGTTAACTTCAATCTTAACAGATGAAGGTATTCCAATTCCTTCTGCTTCTGATTCTTATGTAAATGATTCTACAGTTCCACCTTTTTCAGAAAAATTAATGCTAAATCATTCTGTATTAATGGCTTCATCAGGGATAAGTGATTTAGGTATGGCTATAGCAGGTTCTATGAGGAGTGACTTACGGATTAGGTATATGAAATATATTGCTGACGCTATGAAGTATAGTAAAGATGGAGTAGATATTCTAATTGATAATGGATGGCTTGAACAACCCCCTCAAGCTGTAAAGCATGAAAATTTAGTATGGGTCTAAAAGTATTAATTTAAAACTAAATACAAAAGGGTACCCTATTTTATTTAGGGCACCCTTTTAATACTTAGCAATTTTAGACAGTCCCATTTAATTTTAGTCCTAATCTGTATAACTAGATAATTGTTGGGATGCAGAATTAAGAGAATCTATTGCTGACTGAATTTTAGCTTTATTTTCTTCCTTTTCTGCTGAGCTAAGAGCTTGTTGTAATGATGTAACAGTATTTTGTACACTTGAGATACTTTGATCAATATATTGTTTAGCTTTTTGCATAAATAACACCTCCATATTTAATTTCATCATTAGTATGGCAATTAAAAGTAAAATATATGTATTAATAATTAAAAATATTAAAAGACTAAAATTAATTATGAGTCAAATCTATCTACTTTAAAAAGTTTTAGATCTTCATCCACTTCGCCAGCATATAATTTACTGAGCATTATTCCACCGAGCATAGCAAATAAAATACCATTTGCTCCATATCCTAAACAATACCATAATCTTGAATTTTGTGGATCTTTTCCTAAGAAACCTAAATTATCTTGAGTAGATGCAAAAGCGCCACAATATTTATACTCTATATCTATACTTAATTTTGGAAATAAATTTTTTAATCTTTGCTCTAACTTATAATAACTTTTACTACATAATTTTTCATTAAATATATCGGGTAGGAAGTTTATGTCTTCGCCACCAATTATTATTCTATTATCACCAGTTGTTCTTATATAATTGTAAGGAACTTCATTGTCTCTAATATTTACTGACTTGTAGATATCTTCTATATTATTTATTGGTCTAGTTGCAATATTAAAGGTAGTAGATTTAGTTCCGAAGGCCCTTTTAGTAAAAAGCTCTGTGTTGTACCCAGTAGCTACAATAACAATTTTACCTTTAACTTTATGACCATATATAGTTTCTACGTTAACCCCATTTTCACTATAATTAACACCTACAACTTCTGTGTTTTCATATACTCTTAATGCTTTTTCACAGCTTACCTTAAGCAAATCGCAAGTAAATCTATAAGGATCAAATTGAGCTCCTCCGCCTTTACTTAATACACCCGCCTTTACATCAAAAGAAAATGGATTATTCTCTTTCTCAATAAATTCTACAGGAAAACCAGCATCCCTTCTAATCTTATACTCTTCTTCAAGTTCCTTTTTTTCTATATCTTTAGCTGTATATAACAAACTATCTACTCTCTTAAAGTCACAGTTATTTCCATACTTATCTATAAATTCTTGAATTTCATCTAATGCCTTTATTCCTAATTCATATGACCTTATAATATTATCTATAGACGTATATGACTTTAATTCCATGGCATTACTATCAAGTTCATATTGAAGAAGTGATGTGGTTATACTAGTACTACCATGAGCTATTCTCGACTTCTCTAAAATAACAGCATTAATATTATTTCTATTAAAATAGTAACCTAGAATTGCACCGGTTACTCCGCCTCCTACTATTATTACATCTGTATCTATGTCCTCTGTTAAATACTCATATTGCTTGGTAAGTTTATTTATTCTGGTAAAAATACATTCTCCTTGTACATACTGTATATTCATAATAAATACCCGCTCTCTTATATCGCTTAATTTAATCATATCATATTATATCATTTGCTAAATTTACGAATTATATACTAGCAGCACTTAAAAAGAATTTAAAGGTATTTTTATACACTGAGAGCTTGGATTATTACATTGGTCTTATTAAGAATGACAGACCAAAGTTTGGGTGGATATCTAATAAAAGAATGCTGTACTTGGAAACGAGCTTGATTAATGAGTTCTATGGCAGTTCTTTGGGATTATAAATAAACATTAGGGGGTGGAAAAGTAAGTATGCATGGGCTTTTAATGATATGAAATTAGAGATAAAGTTAAATGATAAGATATGGCATTCAAAGGATGTGATTACAGGTCTTTATACTTTGGAGAGCATATAGACCTGTTTCTTAATGAAAGTTAGCTAGAAGATTTGTTTGAAGAGATAGACCTACATTTACATGGACGTACCTTGAAGATTAACATAAGTATATCACATATTTAGAAGGGAGGTGTTTGCCATTATTAAGTTCTATGTATGGATGAATGTTTTGCAATTCATTTCTAAAATTTCCAAGTCAAGTTACCCTAGTGGGGTGTGAGGCGACCCACTTTATATTTACTGAATTTGATTGATCTTTGTTATTTTCCAAACATAGCTAGCAATACTCCTGCTGCCACAGCTGATCCAATAACTCCTGCAACATTAGCACCCATTGCATGCATAAGTAGAAAATTTGATGGATTTGCCTTTCGTCCCTCTACTTGGGAAACTCTTGCAGCCATTGGAACTGCTGATACTCCTGCGGAACCAATAAGAGGATTTATTTTTCCACCTGAGATAACGCACATAAGCTTTCCAAGAAGCAATCCTCCTGCTGTACTACATGCGAAAGCAGTAAGTCCCAAAGCTATAATTTTTAAGGTTTCAGGTCTTAAGAATGTATCTGCTGCTGCAGTAGCTCCTACAGTAGTCCCAAGAAAAATTGTAACTACATTAATTAAACCATTTTGAGCTGTATTCGAAAGTCTATCAACAACACCAGATTCTTTAAATATGTTACCGAGCATTAACATTCCTATAAGTGGTGCTACAGTAGGAAGCAATAGAACTGTAAATATTGTTACAACTATAGGAAATACAATCTTTTCAAGTTTTGACACTTCTCTAAGTTGTTCCATTTTAACTTCTCTTTCCTTCTTAGTTGTAAGTAATCTCATTATAGGAGGCTGTATAAGAGGTATAAGAGCCATGTAAGAATAAGCTGCAATTGCTATAGCTGGTAATAATTGCGGAGCAAGTTTTGTTGTTACATATATTGCTGTTGGTCCATCTGCTCCCCCTATAATACCTATTGAAGCTGCTGCTTGAGGTGAGAACCCTAATGCAGTTGCAATAATAAAGGCAATTGCAACACCAAGTTGAGCCGCAGCGCCTAAAAACAAACTTGAAGGCCTAGCAATAAGCGGACCAAAGTCTGTCATAGCACCAATACCTAAGAATATAAGTGAAGGATAAATACCTAATTTAACACCCATATATAAGTAGTAAAGTAGTCCCCCTGGCTCTGTAGAGTTTTCAAGTGGCGGATTCATAATTCCAGTTAAAGGTAAATTAGCTAGAAGAATCCCGAACGCTATAGGTAAAAGTAAAAGTGGTTCAAATTGCTTTACTATTGCCAAGTATAAAAGCAAACATGACACAGCAATCATCACAAATTGCTGCCAGGTCATTGTTGCAAAACCAGATTCACTCAATATTTTCATTATCGTATCTGTAAACGAAATAGACATATACATTCCTCCCTACTATTGAATCACAACAAGCACGTCATTTGTAGCAACTATCGCACCTTTTGTCACTAAAATTTGCTTCACAACTCCGTCTTTAGATGCCGTAATTTCATTTTCCATTTTCATTGCTTCAAGTATAAGGATAGTATCTCCCTTTTTAACTGTATCCCCTTGTGCTACTTTTATATCTAAAATTGCACCCGGCATTGGAGATTTTACTGGTTCTCCTTCTCCACTTGATTGCATAGCTGGTTGTACTGTTATAGGAGAATTTTCTGATTTAGTATCACCTACTTGCTGTACTACCCCAACAGCAACTTCATCAGTACCTGCTATAGTAGCTTTTCCTTTTTCAACTTCAACTTCAATTTCATAGCTATTATTATTAATCGTAACAATATATTTCATTTGAGTTTTGCCTCCCTATCAAAAATAATGTAATTATGAATTAATTAATTTAATGGATTTAAATTGTAGCTCATATAATGGTATTTTTAATTCATCGCTTAAAATTGCCATGATCAATGCTGTAGTTTTTTCATCCACACCTATGAGCTTTAATTCACCATTTGATTTTTCAATATTATTTATAGCTGAATCAATGTTAGTAGTAACCTCTCCTTTAATTTGTTGACCTTTTTTATTATTTTTAATATAACCAAAAATAAATGATTGAAGTTTCAAAAGTAAGGTTAATGAAATGAGGCAAACGAATACTATACTCATAACACTTAGAGCTACTAATAAACTATTAGACATTGACATAAAAATCCTCCTTTACACTTTCGTGATAGTATAGCTAACCTTGACTTCTTTTAGTTGTTCTTTTTTATTAAAAAACTTTTCTGCAATTTGCGGAAAGAGGATATATGAAATTATATCTTCATCAGTCTTGGCCATACCTTTTATTTCATTCTTTACTTTATCAAACTCAGGTGCTAAAGTATCTGCAAATCTAGTTGTAATTGGCTTTTTATCACCTAGAATTTTTTTAATAAGAACAGGATCAACATCACCTGGTGCCAAACCATATTCACCTCTTACATAAGCTTTAACTTCTTTTGATATACTCTTATATCTTTCACCTAATAATACATTGGTTGCAGCTTGAACTCCTACCATCTGACTCATAGGTGTTACAAGTGGTGGATATCCTAAATCCTTTCTAACTCTTGGTGTCTCCGCTAAAACCTCATCAAGCTTATCCAACGAATTTTGCTGTTTTAGCTGTGAAATAAGATTTGAAAGCATTCCACCTGGAATTTGGTACACAAGTGCATCAGTTTCCGTTCCAAGCACAAGAGGATCAAGTATTCCAGATTTAATAAATTCATCCTTAAGTGGTTTAAAAAAGTCATTTATATCTTTTAATATATTTTCATTGACTCCAGTTTCGTATCCTAATTGTTTTAATGCATAATTCATAGACTCCGTAGGTGGTTGAGAAGTGCCACCAGAGAATGAGGATATAGACGTATCTATTCCATCGCAGCCTGCTTCTATTGCTTTAAGATAAGTCATAGCTGAAAGTCCTGTGGTTGAATGTGTATGAAGGAATATAGGAATATTTACTACTTCTTTTAAAGCCTTTATAAGATCATAAGCTTCCCCTGGCCCCATAATTCCAGCCATGTCTTTAATACAAATCGAATTCACACCCATTTTTTCCAATTGCTTTCCTAGTTCTATATACTTCTCAAGATTATGAATAGGACTCGTAGTATAAGCAATGCATCCTTGTGCGTGTCCGCCACATTTTAGTGTTTCATCAACTGACACTTCAATATTTCTAAAATCGTTTAACGCATCAAATATTCTTATGATATCGATTCCATTTTTTATTGATAGTTGAACAAACTTTCTAACAATGTCATCTGGATAATGCTTATATCCTAATAAATTCTGTCCTCTTAATAACATTTGAAGTTTAGTGTTTTTTACTTTAGATTTAATTTTCCTAAGCCTTTCCCACGGATCTTCATTTAAAAATCGAAGACAGGAATCAAATGTCGCACCACCCCAACACTCAATAGAATAGAATCCTACACTATCCATTTTTTCTAGTATAGAATCAAACTCATTTTCATGCATTCTAGTTGCGATAAGAGACTGTTGCCCATCTCTGAGTACTGTTTCTGTAATATTTATTTTCATGTTTTTCCAACTCCTTTTGTTAGAATTAATATATGATAAATTCTTTACTTATTTTATCTCAATTAATGATAACATACTAATTTCTTCTTAGCCATAGCTAATTCTCCATTAATTTTATTATAGTTATATTATTCGCACTTTTTTTATCTTTATTCATTCTATAATTCGATATTTTTCGCAAATCACAGTTATCCTAGTGGGGTGTAAAGTAACCCAATTAATTTTATGATTGTAAACCTAATTTAAAATATAGGTTGACATTTTATAAAATAAATTTTATACTAAATTGAAATTTCTTTTGCAGATGGAGGGTCAAAAATCTTTCTATCTAGTGCCAATGCAATAATTACTGGCGATATGTTAATTACTGTAAGAAATAATACTGAGCAAGATAAAATTATACTTACAATGCTTGGTTTTGATATTCAAAAACAGAAGGAGTATGAAGTTATGAAAAACACGAAGAAAATTAATACTCATCAATTAACATTGATTGGGGTTATGGCGGCGGTTACTTGTATATTAGGACCACTATCACTGCCTATTGGAATAGTACCAATTTCAATAACTAATCTTGCAATTTATTTTTCAGTATATGTACTAGGACAAAAAAGAGGAACCCTTAGTTATATAGTTTATCTTTTAATAGGCCTTATAGGGCTACCAGTCTTTTCAGGATTTTCCGGAGGATTTACTAAATTATTCGGACCAACAGGTGGTTATCTAATTGGATTTATTTTTATGGCATTTATTAGTGGTATTTTTATTGACAAATTTTCAAATAAAATTTTCATGTGCTTCTTAGGAATGATACTAGGTACAATTGTTGCATATATATTTGGAACAACATGGCTAGCCTATCAGGCAAATCTAACATTTAAAGCAACCTTAGCAGTTGGAGTTCTTCCATTTATTCCTGGAGACGTAGTAAAAATGGTAATTGCATCATTGATTGGACCTCAAATTAAAAAGAGGCTTATAAGTGCTGGATTATATTAAAACCCTACACATAAGTCTATATCTGAATTTATATTTTCTGTTCCTTTTGCTCTTGAGGCAAATATTATTATTTTCTCTATATTGTTATTATTCATGAATTTTACATAGACTTAACATAACCATAATATATTCATAATAAAATTAGTTCAAAGTGTTAAGTAAACACAAATAAATTTATATGTACAAGATAATTTAAGCTAATTAGGGTAAAAGAAAAGTAGTTTCTACAATAAAAAGTTAGGCTATGCTTATGAACATTTTTAAAAAAATAATAATTAAGATAAGGAGTACAATTATGATATTTAGTCCTAAGAAAAGTAATATATTTAATAAACTTATGATTAATAGTGTAAAAACTAAACACGATTCGTTTCAATTTGAAGGAGATCGATATATGGTTTGCTCTGATGGTGTTTGTGTCCAAACCTTAATTAATGGTAGGATTTTATATCGTATTTTTATTGAATAAGATAATTATAATACAATCTAGATTGTAAGAGGTGAAAATAATGAAAACTGTTGTCCTATACAAGTCAAAAACTGGTTTTGCAAAAATATATGCAGAATGGATTGCAGGTAAGTTATCTGCGGATATTTTTGATGTTTCAGAGGTTAATATCAATATACTGACAGCCTATGACACAGTAATTTATGGTGGTGGCTTGTATGCTGTTGGTATCAATGGGGTAAAGTTTATCACACAAAACCTCGACAAACTTAAAGATAAAAAAGTTGTTATTTTTGCAACTGGAGCGTCACCCTCTACAGCAAAGGCGATAAGAGCAGTGAGAGATAAAAACTTTACTTCTGATGAACAGAATTATTTACAGTTTTTTTATTTAAGAGGTGGCTTTAATTATTGTAAACTTAAACATTTTGATAAAATCCTTATGACATTACTAAAATGGAAGTTGAAAATGAAAAAGGAATTAACACCTGATGAAAGAGGTATGCTGTCCAGCTACAATAATCCAGTAGATTTTACAAGAAAGAAAAACATAGATGAAATAATCACTTATGTTAATTCATAACATTCGTATATGTCATCATAAGTAAAATCACTTTCTGTAAGTGATTTTTTTAT
>Ga0105047_10007144_pt1 | contig 18874 bp, 17 predicted proteins | sample MAT04_FD_78384 | JGI IMG/M metagenome (GOLD analysis project Ga0105047, IMG submission 78384) | Freshwater microbial communities from Lake Fryxell liftoff mats and glacier meltwater in Antarctica - MAT-04 (megahit assembly) | ecosystem: Environmental > Aquatic > Freshwater > Ice > Liftoff... | reverse complement strand
GAAGTGCGCGGCGTCAACCGTGTCGTCTACGACATTTCGCAGAAGCCTCCGGCCACCATCGAGTGGGAGTAGCCTTTGCGGGTAAACGCGAAGTGACTCCGCAAGAACCGGGCGCCGCGACAATGCGCTTGCTATCCTATACCGCGAAATCTGCGGCCGAGGATTTGGCGCTCGAAGAGGCCATTCACACCAGTATTGAAGAGGGGCTCTCGCCGAACACATGGCGCGTCTGGCAGGCGGCGCGGCCGGCGCTGATTCTGGGGACCGGGCAGGAATCGGCCAAAGAGGCGCATCTGGATGCAGCGCGCGCGGAGGAAGTTCCGGTGCTGCGGAGGCACTCTGGCGGCGGGGCGGTGGTGATCGGGCCGGGCACGTTGAACTTTTCGGCGTTCTTCCGCATCGCCGATATGGCGGGCTCTGAAACGATTCAGGGCGCGACAGCCGGTGCGCTGAAGCCGGTTGTGGATCTGCTCGCGCGATGGGGCGTGCGCGCGACAGCGGCGGGGCTTTCGGACCTGGCTGTGATCGGCGCGGATGGCACGCTGCGAAAGGTCGCAGGCAATTCACAGGCGCGTAAGAAGCGGACGGTGCTGGTGCACGGAACGATTCTCGCCGACCCGGATTGGAATCGCATCGCGCGGCTGCTTAATTTTCCGTCGTCGGTTCCCGCTTACCGCGCGGGCCGCGATCACCGTTCCTTCTTGACAAGTTTGAAGGAAAACGGCGCGCCCAGCGACATACAAAGTTTTTCCGAAGGATTGTTTCAGACACTTGCATCTGGTATTTATATGCAGGCGGCCCCAAGTGAGGACGAAACACTTCGCGCGAAGCGGTTGCTCGATGAAAAGTATTCCAGAGACGAATGGAATTTGCGGCGATAGCGTGACGACACAGAAGCAAGGGCCAGAGAAAAGGGGAGGGGATCGGTTGGATCGTACGCTCTGCCTTTCAGATCTTCATCTGGGGCGCGTGACAACATACGCGCATGCGCCTGAGGTTATTGCGCCGCTGGTCGAAGGCTTCGACCGCGTGCTGCTGCTGGGCGACATCATCGATCATTGGTACACCCACCCGCAGCAGGCGCGCGATCTGGAAGAGCGCATTTTTGCCACGTGCAAAAAAGCCGGCGTCAAGAAAGTTATGTACTTCCGCGGCAATCACGATGCCTGCACCGACGACGGCGAAGAGTTCGCTCTGATCGACGGGGTGCTCTACCTGCATGGCCACGCGGTGTATCACAAACTGGCCGGCGATGGCTGCGCCAAGACGCGCATCAATGCGCTGAACACGAAAAAGTTCGGCACGTTCCGCATGAGCTCCCGTGTCGACCGGCAGGTCTGGACGGTGATTGATCGCGTGTACGGCTCGATCCCGATGGCGATGCTGAGCCCCATTGCGTGGCCCTGGCCGGTGACGAAGCGCATCCAGGCGCTGGTGAAAGAAGTGTCGCCGCAAGGTGGAATCTCCGGCGTGGTGCTGGGTCATTCGCACAGGCCCGGCGTCAAGAAACTGGATGGCATGACGCTCTTTAATCTCGGCGGCTGGATGAAGAACACGCGCGCGTATGGATTCATCCGCGAGCGCGAGCAGATCAAGCTGGTCCATATTGAAAACAGAAGCCACCAGTTGCGCTGGGGCGAGGTGCTGCATCAGTCCCAGTTGAAGAAGCCGGTGGTCAGCGGATCGAGAAACGCAGCTTTGAAGATTTAAACTCTTGCTGTTAATTCCTTCATCGATGAATTGCGTTCGCGCGCGAACTGTTTGACGACTTCGCGTTCGAAAAGTTGTTTGGCCACGTGCGGGCGTTTTGAGAGCAGCAGTTGTTGCGCGTCTTCGGCGCTCATTCCTTTTGAGATCAAATAGCACATCACGATCGTGGCGCTGCGGCCGCGACCGGCTTTGCAGTGCACATAGACTTTGCTTCCGCTGGCGATGTGGCGGTCGATGAAGGCGACGCCGTCGCGGATGAATTCGATCGTCGGCGGGACGAAATCCGTAGTGGGCAGATAGAGCTGTTCGATGCCGGCATTTTTGTAGTGATCAAGCGGGCCGCAGTATTCGCGGCAGGTGTTGATCACGCCGCCGATGCCAAGCTGTTTCAGTTGCGGGACGTGGCCGGCGACGGGGAGCGCGCCGAGCAGCACGTGGTCGTCGACCCAGTCCCACCAGCGCCGCTCTTTCAGGAGAAGATTGAGCAACCGATTCCACCACAGGGTGGCGTAGAAAAAAGCCCAATCTCCTATTCGTAATTTTGTATCGGGCGGAGCTTCGCTCATTTGCGCTTCACTTTTGCCTTTTGCAACCGTATGGTTTCGCCGCATGAAACTGGACATTATCCAAGCACTCTTATCGCCGCACCGGCCCGCGGATGCCAGTGAAGCCGACTCACTGCGGCGCATTCTTGAGTTAATCGCGGGGCGGGGCAATCCATTCTCGCGCCAGCATTTTGTGCCCGGTCACCTGACCGCCAGCGGGATCGTGCTGGATGAAAAGCGTGAGCGGACGCTGCTTATATTTCACTCCAAGCTCAAGCGCTGGCTGCAGCCGGGCGGGCATTTCGAGCCCGGCGAAAACGATCCGAGCGTCGCGGCCGCTCGCGAGGTATTGGAAGAGACGGCGATGGCGACGCGATGGCCGGGTTCGGCGCCCGTACTGCTCGATGCCGATGTGCACGAGATTCCGGCGCGCAAGACGGAGCCGGCGCATTTTCATTTCGATCTGCGCATGCTGCTGATTGCCGAAGAAGGCGAGGTTAAGGCTGTCGAGGTTGCGGAAGCGCGCTGGGTGCATCCGTCGGAATTTGGGGCGCTTGATCTCGATCCGGGTCTGCAGCGGGCACTGAAAAAAGTATCACTTCTGTGATGCGGGTTGAGTCTTGAATTTGTCGCCGTAGCCGCGCCGTTTGTAGCTGCGCACAAAATCGATCAGATCCTTCCAAATGTCGTTATAGCCGAAAGCCTGCATCTCCTCGATGGCTTCGTCGGCGCTCCAGCCGTCGACTTCCATTCTGTAGATAGCGCCCATGGTTCCGGTGCGGTCCTTGCCGTGCGCGCAGTGGAAATAGACGGGCTGGTTTTTGGGGTCGAGAATGACTTCGAAAAATTCTTTCAACTGTGCGTCGGTGGGCGGTTCAGAGCCGCGCAGGTCGGCTTGAAGAGAAATGCTTACGGCCTTCATTCCGAGTTTCTCGACGTCGGCCTTGCTTTCGCCAAACCACGAACGCAGGCTGACGACGGTTTTGAATCCCTTCTGCTTGAGATACGAGAGGTGTTCGGCCGAGGGCTGCGCGCCGCGAAAGACACCCTCGCAGCAACAAGCCGAATTTTGAGGCGCGCTCTTATCGGCGATGCGCGAGGCGAAGAGTTTTCCGGAGGCACTATGCCATTTAAGATCGGCCTGCAGCGCGGGTTTTTCTTCGGAGTGAAGCGTCCGCGTGGCGCAAACGATGATAAGAAAAAATGGAAGATGCCGCATAGACGCTACCCCCGGTTTACTTGATCGACGTCTCGCGGCCCTGCGTCCTCAGATCGGCCGGGGAGCGCCTGCCGCCGCGGTCGGCGGGAAGCTTGGCCACGTCGCCGCCGAGCTGGACAAAGCGGTCGTAATGTATCTGGGCTTTGATTTTGTCCGAGAGATAATAATCGTAAATCAGTCCCATGTTGTAATGCGCGATCTTCAGCGATTCGTCGGTCTTGAGGGCGCGGTGGTAGCAGTCGAGCGCCTTCTCGTATTTGCCGCGCTTGCGCCAGACCACGCCCATGCCAACCAGCGACGCGGTGTGCTCGGGCCTCTCCTTTAGAATGACGTCGTACTGATCCTGCGCGTCGGCGAGGCGATTGGCTTCGCTGTATAGATTGGCGAGATTCAGCCGCGAACGTTCGTCGGCGGACTCCAATTCCAGGATCGTTTTATAAAGCTCGATCGCCTCGTCTTTTTCTTCCGGCGTCTTTCCATTCTGCATTAATCCAGCGAGTTGGCGGCGCGTGTCGATTTCCTGCGGCCTGATTTTGATCGCTTCGCGCAGTGCCTGGCGCGCTTTTTCCTGCTCATCGCGTTTCAGGTGCAGCGTGGCGGCGTTGCGCCAGGCGTCAGCGTCGCCGGACTTGCCGACGGCCTCATAAGCGAGCAGCGCGGCGTCTTCGGAACCGATTTTCTTGTAGCATTCAGCCAGATGGGTCTGGGATTCCAGGTCGCCCGGCTTGAGGCTCAACACACGCTGCCAGCAGAAGATTGCGCGTAGCGGCATTTTCAATTCGTCATAGAGGCGCCCGGCTTCGCGCAGCGCAGGAATGTTGGTGGGCTGTTTTTCCAGGATGGCTTCGTACAGGCCGGCTGAGGAACGCGGCTTGCCGATGCCCTTCTGCAACTGGGCCAGTTCCATTAAGGCGCCGGCCTCGCGGGGCTTGAGCGCCTGGATGGCCTCGTACTCTTTCATGGCCTCTTCGCGCCGGCCCAGATCGCGCAATGTATCGGCGAGCAGGCGCAGCGCCTCTTCTTCAAGCGGCTTGTTCGCAAGGTACGTTCGCAGCGGCAAAATCGCTTCTTCCTTGCGGCTGAGGCTGATCAGAACTTCGGCGAGATTGAGCTGGGCGACAAAAAGCTTGGGATCGCTGGCCAGGGCCTGCTTGTATTTTTCCACGGCATCGTCGAAACGATTCTGCTTTCGAAGAAGTTCGCCGAGATTGTTAAGCGCCTTGGCATCGCGCGGAGCAACGGCCAGCGTGAGCTGAATGTATCTCTCAGCTTCATTGAAATTGCGCGCGAAGAGATAGAGCTCACCCATGCGGCGATTGACTTCGGGATCGCGTGGATTTTTTTCGAGCACCTGCTTGAGCTGCAGAATGGCGCTGCCCTGGAAGCCCGGCAGTTCGGCGTAAAGCATGCCCAGGCGGCGGCGCGTGGCGACATCGTCGGGCACGCGATTGACGATCTCCTGATAGGCCATTGCGGCTGAGCGCAGAATGCCCATGTTGTCGTAGGCCTGGGCAAGCTGGCGACGGTAGCGGACCTCTTCCGGATCAAGGCGCACGAGGCGCTCGTAAATCGCGATCGCACCGGATTTGTTCTGCGTCTGCTCGGCGTTGCGCGCGGCCTCTTCCTGCAGTTCGCGATCGGAATGGTCGAGCTCGGCGGCTTCCAGGCGCGTCTTGGCGGCGAGTTCGGTCTGGCCGTTCTTCTGATACAGCCTGGCCAGGCGCTTGGGAATTTCGGCCATCAGATTTTTATCTTTGCGCAACAGGTCCAGCGTTGCGATCGCGCCGCCAGTATCGCCACTGGCTTCCTGAAGACGGGCCTTGAGAATCTCCACGTCGGCATAACCATCGGCGGTTTTAAGTGTGAGCGGCTCGGCTTCGACGATGGCGGAGAGCGCTTCGCTGAACTGGCCCTGAGCCTTCAAGCAGATCGCCAGATTGAAGAGAATCTCCGGCTTGTAGTCGCGCGACTTCACTTCTTCCTGTCCGGTGGGAAGAAAATTATCGAGGATGCCGGTGCCGCGTGTTTCGCGCGCCATCAGCGTGGTCTGTACTTTGGGCGAATTGGTGAGCGCGGCGCGGCAGGTGGCTGTGGCGTCGGCGTATCGGCGCACACTATAAAGGAGGCGCCCCTTCTCAAGCTGCGCCGGAATGTACTCCGAGTCAAGCGCGATGGCTTCATCGTACTCTTTGAGAGCTTCGTTAATCTGATCGAGCCCCGCCTTGGCCTGGCCAAGCCTGTGACGTATGCGCGCGTCGTCGGGGCTAAGCTTCTTGGCCTTGGTCAAGTGTTCGATGGCGGTGTTGTAGCGGCCCTCGTAGAGCGAGATCAATCCGAGATTGTGATGCGGCTCGGAGAGATTGTCGTCGATGTCGGTGGCTTTGTAGTACAGATCTTTGGCGAGCTGGTAGTTGCCTTTTTGCTGGAATAGGAGGCCCAATTCGTTGTACGCGACGGCGTCGCGGGGATTGACTTTTGTGGCGTAGCTCAAATCGCGGATGCGCTGGTAGTAGGCGACCTCGGACTTTGTCAGGCGGCGCCCGCCGACGGTGACGTACTTGGATGGCGGAAAAAACGGTATGGCCTCACGAATCTGCTCCGTGTTCACGCAGCCCGCGATCATCGTTACGGCAAGCCCAAGTGCCGGATATTTCAGCCAGGAAAGGTTCTTCATCGTTTGCATAGTATAGATCGACGTTTCCAGATTCCAACCGACAACTATTTATTGAAACTTAATGTTTTGCACATTTGTGGACGCGTGAGCCGCCTGAAATCGTCAAAAAATTGGCTGCCGCGTATGCAAAATTCAAAATTCAAAAATGCAAAATGAATGGCTGAGTCGCCGTTCTCCCCTCGCCCCCGCTGTTTAGGGGGAGAGGTGCCGGGGGTGAGGGGCCGTCGTTCATTTTGCCTTTTGCATTTTGAATTTTGCATTCGCGAAGCGCCTTCACCCCTTACTATGTCCGCATGAAAACCATTCGTCCCGGTGAGCTCGTCGATTTTCTCCTGCATGTGGCCAGCGTGCGGCCGGTCTTTATCTGGGGGCCGCCGGGAATCGGCAAATCCAGCCTGGTGGAACAGTTTGCGCTTGAGGTCGGCTTGGACGTAGTGACGCTGCTGGGGACGCAGCTTGCGCCGGAAGATTTGATCGGCGTGCCGCAGATCATCAATGGCAAAAGCCGCTTCTGCCCGCCGGAACAGATCGCCCGCGAAGACGCGTACCTGCTCTTTCTGGATGAACTGAACGCCTCGTCGACGGAAGTGCAGAAGGCGTTTTACAGCTTGATTCACGACCGCCGCCTGGGCAACTATCGTCTGCACAAGAATTCGATCGTCATCGGCGCCGGCAATCGCGCACACGATCAGGCCATCACGCGGCAGATGTCGAGCGCGCTGATCAATCGCATGGTACACGTCGAGCTACAACCGGAGGCCAAGGATTGGCTGGCTTGGGCGCAGCGCAACGAAATTCATCCCGACATCATTGATTATGTGCGCATGAAACCGGATCAACTTTTTTCGTCGCCGCCCAAGACGCAGGAGCCTTTCTCGACGCCGCGAAGCTGGCACATTCTCAGCGACTGCCTGAAGAGCTACCACGAAGCGCCCGACGTGACGCGCACGTGGGTGCTGGCGCAGGGCGTGTTGAGCCCCTCGCATGCAGCGCAGTTCAAGACATTCATCCAGATGCGGCGCGAAAAATTCAATGTCGAGGAACTGCTGCGCGGCGAGAAGACCTGGCCGCGCCCTACCGACGGCGACACCGGCCTCCTTTATATGCTGGTGCAGTCGGTCAAGTCGCAGCTCCTGCGCCGCCTGCCGCAGGATGCGGCGAGCCGCTCGCGCGAGGCCGAACTGGTCCATCACGCCAAACGCCTGATCAAGGAACTGGCCGAGATCAACCTGGAGCTGGCCCAGGTGCTAATCGCCGATGACGACGTCAGCGGCAAGAAACTGCCCGACTGGTTCATGCTGGAGATCGTGCGCGACCTACCCCGTCTAGCGCAGAAAGAATAACGTGCTCGCAAGCTGTTCTTTTTGTGATGCCCGATTGTCGCGTAGTTGTACATCAACCGGTTTGCACGAGCGAGTTCGATGTCATAAGTGCCGCCGGCATCAATTACTTAAATAGTATATATCGCGCAGATTAGATGGCCCTGCAATTGCCTTAACACCTTACATGCAAGCTTCTATCACTCCTCCCGCGCTCTGCGAAGCGGACCTCTTTGCACTTTTGGAACGCGCAGCGGGACGCTTGCGGCTGGCGAAAGCATTGCGCTTTGCACTCGGTGCGATGGGGCTTGGCTTGGTGCTCGCTGGAACTCTGATTGCCGCGCAACGACTGGCCGGCCTGAGTCCTCATTTGATTCTTCCCGCGCTGACGATTGCTCCGGTGTGTGCGCTGGCATTGGGGTTGTTGGTCTGGTTCCGGTATAGGCCGGAGCTGGTTCACGTCGCACTGCTACTCGACCGCTTGGCCGGAACGCACGAGCATCTTGTCACCTGGTATCAATTCCGCGTGCTTGGCAATAAGGCACCTGTCCGACAGGAGATTCTTACGGCGCAGCGTAATGCCACCTTAATTGTTGCAAGCACGATCAATTCGAAAAAACTTCTCCCGCTCCAACTGCCCGACTGGTCGCGCGCACTCTGGTTGGCGCTAGTGCTGCTCTGCTGCGCATTGCTGGTTCCGCCGCACCGCGCGTCCACGCTGATCGCAAAATCGCGCGCCGATTCGGCACAGGAACTGACGCTTGCTCAGCCCGGTTCGTCGAACGGCGATGCGGCGGCGCCCACGCCCAGCGCCCGCGTGCAGCCGCTCAGCCCCACCGAGCTGCTCCAACTCCAGCTTCTGGCCAGCGATCCCGAATCGACTACGGCTCAGAAAGCGGCCGCCTTGCGCGAGCTTCAGCAGAAGATCGGCGCGGTCCCCGAATCGGAGCTGGCTCCAGATGTGCGCGACTTGCTGACGACGCTGCGTCAAGAACAGAGCGGTCCTGAAACCGAAAAGGCCGGTTCGCAAACAGTTTTAACACTACAGGATGGAAAAATGCGTGAGAACCCTGATAATCGCGCTTTGCAGGGAGCGGCAAAAATACCGGTATCGCCGGAGAAAGTGTTCACCTCGATTTCGCACTCCATGCCAGACGTCCAGGAGCAGCTTTCGCGCTATTACGCGTCACTCAAACAACCCATCAATAGGAGCCAGCCGTGAAGCACTGTTTGACAATTCTCGCACTCTTTCTCTCCGCGTTCTCGTTTAGCCTCTCAATATATGGTTTGGAGGCGGGACCGGTCAAGCGTGCCACCGACAAGGCCGGCAACTGGATCGTCGAACAGTACGACACCAAGGGCCGCGTCTTCGGAAAGACTCCCGATTCGACAGACATCATCACTACCGCCCTGGTGATCAAGGCGCTCTGCGACAGCCCGCGTGACTATAAGGAAGCCAACGGCCCGTTCATCACTGAACCGGTCAAGTTTCTGCTCGAACAACTCAACGAGGACGGCACATTTAAGGATGCCAGCAAGAACGGCACCGAAGCCGTAGCCTGGGTCCGCTCCGCGCTGGAATCCACGCACAACGAAAAGTACAAGCCGCTGACGGAAAAGCTCAAGGCGCTCAAAGGCGGCGACACGCCGCTGACCGCTGGCATTCAACCCAAGTACCGCCTCTGGATCGAAGAATTCGCAAAGGTTAAGGAGAAGGCCGACGCCGAAGCCTTCGCGGAAAAAATGCTGGCGCTACAGCAGAAGGACGGATCCTTTGATCAGAACGTGCATGCTACGGCAGTTGCGTTGCAGTCACTGACTTACGCGTACAAGAAAATGAAGTAAGCCGCTTATGGACCGCGGGCGTACCGCGCCCGCTTTTTCAATTGAGCTACGGTGCAATCGCAGTAGCACACTATCAGGGAGGAAATTATGTTAGTTCGTCTGACTACGATTCTCGCATTGACCATCTGTTCGCTTCATGCGGCCGATGACCCATCGGCCGCAGCCAAAAAAGCCGCCGCGTTTCTGATCAGCCAGCAGAATCCCGATGGCACTTTCGGCAAAGCCAAGAGCGCTGGAATGCCAGGCCTGGTGGGATTTTCGCTAAAGGCTCTGGCCTCCAGCCCGGAGAAATTCCGTGAAGACAACCCCGGCATCAAAAAGGCCGTCGCCTATATCCTTTCCAAACAGAACGCCAACGGATCGATCTCGATGCCCGAGTTCGGTCTGGATAACTACAATACGTCGGTCGCGGTGATCGGGCTGGCTGCACTTGAAAACCCCGCGTACAAAGATGCTCTGGAGAAAGCCAAAAAATACATCCTGTCTTGTCAGCTCGATGAAGAAGCAGGCTACAAGAAAGACGAGCACTCACGCGCGTTCGGCAGTTTCGGATATGGCAATTCCAAACGCGGCGACCTGAGCAATACTGGTTTCTCGCTCGAGGCGCTCAAGGCCGCAGGCCTGGAAGAGAACTCACCCGCATGGAAGAATGCCGTACTTTTCATCAAGCGCTGCCAGGACAACGATGAAACCAACGACGTGCCAGAAATGAAGGGGGGCGACAACACTGGCGGTTCCGTCTACCTGCCGGGCGACAGCGAATTCGGCACCGTCGTGACCCGCTCCGGCAAGAAGCTGCCCAAGCCTTACGGCAATATGACCTATATGGCCGTCAAGGGCCTCATCTACGCCGGCGTCAAGAAGGAAGACCCCGCGCTGCAGGCCGCCTTTAAGTGGATCAAGAACAACTATTCCGTCAAGGAAAATCCAGGTGGCTCCGGCACACAAGGCTACTTCTTTTATGTAAACGCATTCGCGAAAGCATTCACTGCCGCTGGCGTCAAGGAAGTGGAACTGGCCGACGGTCGCAAAGCCAATTGGGCGCAGGATCTTTCAGTGCACCTGATTTCTTTGCAAAAACCGGACGGCTCATTCGTTAATGCTGATAAGCGCTGGATGGAAGACGAACCGGTCTTGGCCACCGCCTACGCGCTTGATGCACTTAACCAGTGCATCGCGGCGGGAAAATAAAACGGATTGAAACGCGAAGACGCCAAGAACAGCAACGGATTCAGGTTTTAACAGTTGTTCATGGCGTCTTGGCGGTTCAGCAATGAGGCACGAAGCAAATGAGACGAAACACTTTCCTTATTATTGCGCTGCTGCTGGCTGCCGCCGCGCACGCGGTCGAAGACGACTCGTACAAGCTCCACGTTTACGGGTGGTCTTATGGCCGCGAACGCAAAACGATCACCAGCAGCAACCGCGTCACTGGCAGCCTGCAGATCAAGAATGTCTCCGCAAAAGACCTGAGTGATATCTCGATCTCGATCAGTTACACCACCGGCCTGGGCGAAAAAATCGGCGAGCCCATCACCAAGCAAATCGGTGCGCTCAAGGCCGGAGCCTCGCAGAAGGTCAATATCGTCGGCGATTTCATTCCTGTTTTCACGGGCTACGAAATGACGGTGCAGTACGACGGAAAAAAGAAGGAAGAGTGGCTCTCGACCTCCGACGTTGGCCAGCCGTTACCGAAAAACGGCGAGCCCATACGCGGTACCGCCAGTCTGGTTGTTCTGGGTAAAGAGGCGGGGCCTGATCGAAGCGGAAAATTCGGCGGCGCGGTAAAGGTGAGAAACGAAGGCACCATCGAAGCCAAAAATGTGCGAATTTCGATCACCTTCTACGACGCCAAGAAACTGAGGATCAAGGAATGTAACGAGAAGCTTGGCACTGGAATACTGGCCGGTGGCGCCGAAGAGAGCATACCCTTCAGCATCGCGGGCGCGCCGCGCAACTACGCAGCCTACGAACTGAAGGTTAACTGCGAAGATACCTCGGTGGAGACCGCGCTGGCCGGCGGAGAATTCACGAGTGTGGAAGACGTCGAATTCGCAAAATTCAGCTTCAAGCGCGACGACGCCAAAAAGAGCGACCTGAAAGTCGAAGCGCAAGTGCGCAACGGGTTCAAAGTGCCGGCCGACCACGTCAAGCTCACGCTGACCTTCTTCGGCGCCAAAAAGAAAGAGCTCAAACGCTTCACCTACGAGCTGCCCGGTTCGCTCAAACCCGGCGAGATCAAGCCTGTCGCCTTCACGGTCTCCGAACTGCCGGGCTACGATGGCTTCGAGCAGGCCGTTGCGTATGGCAGGACCGACGGCCCGCCGGCCTCCTCCGCGAAAAAGCCGGAGGCGCCGAAGTTCCAGAAGACAAAGGACCTCGAGATCATTTTCACCGACGTCGAAACCAATTCCGACCAGTCGGTGACGCTCAGCGGGGCCATGCGCAACGGCAAAGCGACGCGAATCAAGGACGTGGCCGTCACAGTGGCTTTCGTTAAGGCCGACGGCTCGACCTTGACCAGCGATTCGACGGTCCCCGGCATCCTCGGCTCAGGCGAAGAGCAAACCTTTTCCCTGACCGCGCCCGGCGCCGGCGGATTCAAGAATTATTCCTTCAGTTTCAAATACGTCGAGCTGGATGGAAAGACAAAATAACAATTATTGAGTCGCGCAATGATAAAGTGAAGTGATAGAAGAATAGGATCGGCTGTTGGGACATATTCTTCTGTCACTTTCACTGCGCGCGACTCAATACCCCAACAGTAACAGATGGAACATTATGGTCGCTTGGCGACCGACAAAATATGCTGGGCGTTCTTATAGAGCGGGCACGATGCAGGCACCTTCTTCAATATGGCGATCGCTTTGTCGAACGCATCGCGCGCTTCGTCCGGCTTGCCCAGAGCCATCTTGAGTTCTGACGCCCTCAACCAGATGCGGGCGTTCAGCACTTCTTCCTGCCCCTCTCGACGGTCCGTGCGCTGCGCGCTGATCACGTCGTTCATCGCCTGCTGGCAGAGCGCCATCTGCGGCGCGACTTCAAGCTGATCTGAATACGATTCCCGCAGACTTATTTCAGACCTCAGCGCAAATGCGGCGGCGAGCCTGCTGGATGTATAGCCGCGCCATTTCACGCCGCGCGCATACTTAATTGTGCGTCCGTCTTTGGTCTTGTCGTTCAGCAACTGCATGTCCGGTGGCGGCAGCGGCCCCAGGGCCGCGCGCGCCGCCGGAAGTTCATTCATGCTGAGCAGAATCTCGGCCATCCCCGAACGCACCGTCAGCGGATCTTTGAAATTTGTCAGATCGGGACAGCGCGCCGCGCTGGCGCAGTGCTTGACGGCGGCGATACCGTTCTCGCGCGCCAACGCACTATCGGGCTGGCTCCCTTTCGGCGAATGCATATTGAAGCGTTCGATATAGACCGCAGCGGCAAGCAGATTGGCTTTGGCCGATGACGGTTGGCATCTCGCCGCTTCAAGCAGGAGCTGATTCTCATCGCTGAACGAAACCGCGCGATCCACTGCAGCCAGCACCAGCAATGCGACGAACCCGCAAGCCGCGCGCTGAATCCACGGCGCCGTACTTGGAAACCGGCGCATCAATCCCAAGCCTGCGCTGCCCGCGCACAAGACCAATCCGGCAGTGGCCAGATATGCGTAACGGTCCTGCATCCAGAAGGCCAGCGCTACAATGTTGCTGTTCGGACCTAGCGCACCCAGGAACCAGAACATCCCGAAGAGCGCGGGGATTCGCAGCTCGCGACCGGCGGCCCAGATGAGAAACGCAAAGAACAAAAGGATGAACAAGCCGTAGCCCCAGAGCCGCGGATCGGAGAGTGAAACGATGGGAATGACGCCATAAAAAAAACTCAAATCAGCCGGATAGAAAACATGTGAAATATATCGCGCGACGATTTCAAAATCAGTCAGCAATGCCGTGCCGATGCTGCCGCCCGGCGGATCGACAAGCTCCAACGTATGTCCGTAAAATCCGGCGACGATCGCGCCCACGGACAGAAGCGTAGGAATGATCAGCCGCATTCCACTCCTGAGCCATGCGCCAGACTGGCGCGGATCGAAGGGTCCATGGAACCCGATGAACTCCAATGCAAAGAGCACCGGAAGAAATCCCAGCGCGCTGGGTTTGCTCATCAGCGCCAGCGCGTAGAGGGTCCAGATCAACGGCCAGCGCCAGACGAACTTTTCTTCGGATGCCCAGGCCAGCAATGCGCCAAAACAGAACACCGCCGAAAGTACATTCTTCCGCTCGGCAATCCAGCAGACGGACTCGCAAGCCATCGGATGCCCGGTCCAGACCAGCGCGACAAATGCAGCAAGACCGCGTGGCAGGCCCAGCCGGCTGAGCGCCAGCCAGAGTAAAAATCCAGCCAGCACATGGTAGACGCCGTTCATCGCGCGCAGGCCATTGGCCCAGCGCAGCGATTGGGGCGTCGTCATGCCGGCGCCATCAAAACACAACTCCGCCTCGCTCGCGGACGGTCCGAACACCACGTAATCCGCTCGATACGAAAGCAAAGTCACCGGAAAGAAAGTCTCATATCGGAGCGTGAAGTATTCGCCGATGCTGCGCTGCACGGCGGGAAGCACGTGCTGTTTGTCATCAAAATAAAGGAAGGGCGCGTTCCAGCAGCGCGACAGTATGGCGATCGTCATCAGCACCATTGCGCCGAAAACAAAAAAATGAGATTGGTGCGGTCGCTGCAAAGGCTTCTCCTTAGCCGGAGAAGCTTCGCGTTTCCGCCCGGAAAATCAATGGCGAAACAGTTGCCATGCCCGCGCGTCAAATCCATAGATTAAGGATTGCAATCCCGGTGGCCTCAAGATCAGTTACGTTGCGCGTCACGACGGTTAATCGATGAACGATAGCGGTTGCCGCGAGCAGACTATCGATCGAGGGCAGTTTTTGACCGCTCTTTTCAGCACGCGCTTGAAGATTTCCCGATTCTCGCGCCACCTCTGCGGTGATAGGAAGTATGCGATCCTCAAAGTGAGTCAGGAGACTTGTGTCGATCCATTGCTCCAATTGAATGCGCTTAGAGGAGCGAGGCAAACGGGCAACACCCTTCTGCAATTCTCCCAGAGTCAGAACGCTGACGTAAAGGTATTTGGGATCGATGTTTGAAAACCATTTTTCGACAGCCGCGTTCGGCTTCGTCTTCGAGAGCTCGGAAATAACACAGGTATCAATCAGATAATTCAAAGATCGACCTCGCGCGGCAGATCCTTGTTGCGCGTGACACTTAATTTCACTCCACGCAGGGGGGATCGGCGCATCAACGCGGCCAGTGACTCTTTAGGTTTCTTGAGTTTGTTGTAATCAGCCTCCGAGACAATGTAGACCCTGTCCTTGCCCCGGCGCGTAACCGCCTGAGGTCCCTTGGTCAAAGCGCGTTCAAAGACCTCACTGAACTGATTTTTTGCGTCTTGCAGCGGCCACTCTTGCGGCATCCGGTTTAACTCCTGGCTAGACTGTCTAGATGGCATCAATTAAATTGCTGTGGGTCAATTTTACATTCTGCATTTTGCCTTTTGCATTAAGCTCCAGCGCATGAATCTGACTCGCATTCTTCTCACGAACGACGACGGCCTCTCGTCGCCTGGCCTGACCACTCTGGTTCACGAACTGCTCCGCACCGGGCGCTATGATCTGCGCGTCGTGGCTCCGGAAAAGGAACAGTCCGGCGTGGGGCATTGCATCACCATTCACTGGCCGCTCTATGCGGAGAAGGTCACGCTGCCCGATCCGCTCGGCAATGTTCCGGCCTTTCATGTTGCGGGCACGCCGGCCGATTGCGTCAAGCTGGCGATGACGAATCTCTTCCCTGAGTTTTCGCCGCAGCTTGTGATCTCCGGAATCAACCGCGGTCCCAACGTGGGCATGAATGTGCTTTATTCCGGCACCGTCGGCGGCGCGCTCGAAGCTGTTATCAACGAGATGCCGGCGATCGCCTTCTCGCTGGATATTCCCGCCAGCGGGCTCTGGCATTTCGCGCTCGCCGCGGAACTGTGCCTCCCCATCATCGACGCGGTGGTCAGTGCCGGACTTCCGGATTGGACGGCGCTGAACGTCAACATTCCCAACCGTCCGCAGGCCGAGATCAAAGGCACGCGCCTGACGCAGCAAGGACGCAGCGGCTTTAAAGAGTACTACATCGAAGAAGCCGCCGAAGGATCGCGGCGCCGCTTCCGGCTCGAAGGGACGATGTTCTATCGCGACGAGAATACCGATATCGACGCCGTTGCTTTGCGGGAAGGCTGGATCACCGCCACGCCGCTCGGACTTTCGATGCAGAGCAAGGAAGGTTGGGAATCTGTTCGCACATGGCCCCTCTTTTCAGGCGCACCGCTTTAAGGCCTGACGTTAAATTGGGCGACGCGGGCCGGCTCAAAATTTTTCGCAGATCGAATCATTTTTCGCGCTGCAAATTGCATTTTTTTTTGTAAAGTCCGTGCAGTAGTCCTTGCGAACGACGCCAAAACCTGTATTCACAAGCATCCGAAAATCTGTAGGCGGAATCCGGTGAAGGAGTGTCATGAAATTCGAAGGTAAAATCCTGGTTATCGGTCTGGGCGCGGTCGCGCGCTGTGCGATCCCGCTGCTTCTCAAGCATATCGAGGCGCCCCCGAGCAGCTTCACGGTTATGGACTTCGCGGACGTGGAGCCGCACGCCCGGGCCGTGCGCGAGCGCGGCGCCAAGTTTGTTTCGGATAAAGTCACGCGCGAGAACATGGGCGAGTTGCTCAGTAAACACGTCGGCTCCGGCGACATGATTATCGATCTGGCCTGGAACATCGGCTGCACCGACATCCTGCAGTGGTGCTACGACCACAACGTTCGCTACATGAACACCTCGGTGGAACTCTGGGATCCCTACGAAGGCGCTCCGACGCAGCCGCCCACCGAACGCACGCTGTACGCGCGCCAGATGATGATCCGCCGCATGGTCAATCAATGGAAGCCTAAACGCGGCGCCACGGCGGTGCTCGATCACGGCGCCAATCCCGGATTGGTCTCGCACTTCACCAAGGCGGCGCTTGAGGATATCTCGCAGCGCTGGCTGGCCGATAACACGCAGGAGAGCGAACGGCGCGCGATTACCGAAGAAGTTTACAAGAAGCGCATGTACAACCGGATGGCGCAGCTTCTCGATGTAAAAGTCATCCATATTTCCGAGCGCGATACGCAAATCAGTTGTGCTCCCAAGCAGATGGATGAGTTCGTCAACACATGGTCGATTGAAGGCTTTTACGAAGAAGGCATCGCGCCAGCCGAGATGGGCTGGGGGACGCACGAACGGACTCTGCCGCCACGTGCGCAGATGCATCTGGCCGGACCGATGAATCAAATCTGCATCGCCAACATGGGCTGCAGAACGTGGGTGCGCTCATGGGTGCCCTGCGGCGAGATCGTCGGCATGGTCATCCGCCACGGCGAAGCGTTTTCCATTTCAGAGAATCTCACCGTGAAGGAAGACGGCATGCCCATTTACCGTCCGACGGTTCACTACGCCTACTGTCCTTGCGACGCGGCCATTGCAAGCCTGCACGAACTGGGCATGCGCCATTATGTACTGCAGCCCAAGCTGCGCATCATGAACGATGAGATCACCGAAGGACGCGATGAACTGGGCTGTCTGCTGATGGGACACGATTACAAAAGCTGGTGGATCGGATCGCTGCTTGATATTCATGAAGCGCGCAAGCTTGTACCCGGCCAGAACGCCACCACGCTCCAGGTTGCCGCATCGGTGATGGCAGCGGCATTGTGGATGATCAAGAATCCCAGCCAGGGCGTCTGCGTTCCCGATGACCTGCCGCACCGTGAGATTCTCAGCTACGCCAAACCGTATCTTGGGCCCTTTGTCTCACAGCCCGTGGATTGGTCGCCGTTGACGAACTGGTACAGCCCTTTTGAACGCTACGGAGCGCCGCGCCCGCCGGACGAAGATGTCTGGCAATTCAATACGTTCCTGATTCGTGGAGGCACCTGATCCGCGAAGGCCCGAAGCACGATGATACTTGACGATGATCGCGGATTTTTATATTCCATCAATGGATCTCGGCGCGTTCATCGGATTGGTACGGGATGCCGTCTAAATCTGTCACTCATCCTGATGAGCGACCATGCGGATATAGCTCAAAAGGCTCGAGACTTTCAAGTCAATAGAATCCTTCCGAAGCCGTTCCAAGTCGGTCAACTCCTGAGCTTGCTTCGAGACCACTGTCCATGAAAGATATGCACATCTCCACGGATACATCTTTTTTCTCAGCCGCTCCCTCTTCTTTTCAGAATGACGTATGGAAAAGCGTTGAAATGAGCCGCGAAATATGGTTTCCCGCGTAAGACGCGGGCCATTGATATTTTTAGTGATTGTGGTCGCATGCTTGCTTATGCCTAACTCGCAACATCGGTCGCGCTAAATGGCGCGACGAGCAAACAAACCTCGGCGTTATGAATCATCAGGAGCTCAATAATGAAAATCGTTGCCACACTCGCACTGTCCCTGGCTCTTTGCGGAATCGCCAGCGCTGCTCCGATGACTTCGGATCAGAAAGCTGTCGATGTCGTCTCCCAAGAGTCTGCTGGAAATGTTGGAAACGGCGCCACAACCGTATTACACGCAGAATGCAATGTGCCTCCGCCAATCGAGGCCGTTCCTGAACCGGCCACCGTCGCGTTGCTGGGAATTGGCTTGGGGTTGGCCGCTCTGCGCCGCAAATCTAAGCAATCGTAAAATGGCTGTGAAAAAACGAGGGATGCCGCCCTCGTTTTTTCACATGATATCATGCTTTCATTTCCGCGCGCTGATGTTATAAGTCCGTACTAAGGCGATCGGAGCGGCATCACTCTGGAAATCAAACTTCTGATTGAACACGAAGCAGCGGAAAATGACGTCTGCATGATTCGGTTTATCGGCGTTGTCGACGCTCATACCGTTGAGCAGGCGCATGCTGTGATCGATACACTTTTCGATAAAGGCAACTGCAAAATCGTAATTGATCTTTCACAGGTCAAGTACATTACTTCTGCAGGCGCTGGGTTGCTCGTGGGTACACAGACACAAGCGCGGCAGCATGGCGGAGATGTGATCCTGATGAACGTTTCGTCGAACGTTCGCGATGTCCTTGATCTGCTCGGCCTAACGCCGCTTTTCAAGCTTGTGGAACACCGCCTCGCTGCGCTGGTCTTGTTCTCCTGAAATCAATTTCGGTGTTCGGCCACACATGAACAGACAGAGTTCTCCAGTGCTTCAATCGAAAACGGTTTCTGAATCCAGTTTTTCAGTTTCAATTTGTGCGCGATCAATTGCGCAGCGCCGTCCGCTGAAATTACAATTATGTTCGGGCGTGGCTTCAACTTCTGGACCCGGCGCACGAACTCTTGAACACCCATCCCCGGCTTATGCAGATCCATTAAAATAACGCGCGGAACTCTGCGGAGAGCCTGTCGCCAGGCTTCGTCAGAAACTTCCGTAACGTAGTCAGAATTTATTTCTACAACCAACCGCGTTACAATAGATTTGCGTTTCATCGAAT
>Ga0105047_10007143_pt1 | contig 18878 bp, 14 predicted proteins | sample MAT04_FD_78384 | JGI IMG/M metagenome (GOLD analysis project Ga0105047, IMG submission 78384) | Freshwater microbial communities from Lake Fryxell liftoff mats and glacier meltwater in Antarctica - MAT-04 (megahit assembly) | ecosystem: Environmental > Aquatic > Freshwater > Ice > Liftoff... | reverse complement strand
TCGGGCTAGACCTCATCGCCCACCCGCCGCGCTTGTTCGAGCGCTTCTGCGAGCTCATCGACGAGCGGATGCGGCGGCAGCGCGCGTGCCGCCAACAGCAGCGCATCGAAGCGCGCGAGCTGCACGTCGCGACCGCGCTTGAACTGCGACCACGGGTCGCCCCAGTCGCGTGCGCACACGACGATCGAGCGGAGATTGTCGATCTTGTCGGCGAGCGTGATCGCCTGCGCCTCCCAAGGCTTGTGTGGAAAGCGCTCGAGATACGCGGCCTTGCGCTCCTCCCACGAGAGCGTCTTGTCGACCTCGCTGGCGTACCTCACGAGATCGGCGACGCGCGCGCCGAAGCGCTGCACGAGCTGCTCGTAGTCGACGCCCTGATCTTCGATGACGTCATGCAGCGCGCCGGCCGCGAGCACTTCTTCGCCGAAGCCGTGTCGCGCGAGGATCACCGTGACGCCCGCGAGATGGCTCATGTACGGCACGTCTGCGTTCGGATACTTGCGCCGCTGATCGCGATGCCAGCTCGCCGCCCAGTCGAGCGCAGATTTGACCAGCAGGCTCACGCGCCGAGCGTAGCGCGGGACCTCAGCGGCGGGCTCGCCGTCTGGCGGGCGGTGTTCGCCAGCCGCTCTGCTGCGCGCCAGACGAGCGCCATGATCGAGTGCTGCGGGTTCACGCCGAGGTTCGTCGGGAACACGCTCGCGTCCATCACGTAGAGCCCGGACACCGCGTGGCTCTGCAGATCGGGGCCGACGACGCTGGTGCGCGGATCGGCGCCAGCGCACGCGGTGCCGAACAGATGCGACGCCATCATGTGAAAGTCCGAGGGCCGCACCTCGCCCTGCTCGAACGCCGCGAGCTCGCTCACGTCGCGCAGCACCTCCGGGCGCCGCGCGATGCCGGGATACACTTCGCGTGCACCCGCGGCGAACATCATCTTGCACACGGTGATGACGGCCGTGCGCGCGCGCTCGAGATCGCGCGGCGCCGGTGCGTACGTGACGACCGGCACGTCGCCAAACCCGCGGCGCACGGTGCCGTGCGCCTCCATGCGGATCTGCGCGCACCACTGCGCGTAGTGGTCGAGCTTCGCGAGGCGCTCCTGCCACTCCGCGCCCGCGCCCGGCAGCCGCGCGGCGAGCGTCTCCGGCGGCAGCGCGAGCGCCTCCATCTTGAAGCGTTCTTCGCGCATCGGGACCTCGTAGCCCTGCGTCGCGCCGAAGCTCATGCCGATCGGCTCATCGAACTCGCCGACCACCGCGACCCCCGGATGCGCCTGAAAGCGCTGCCCGACCATGCCGCGCAGCCCCGCACGCTGCAGCAGCACCGGCGTGTGCAGCACGCCCGCCGCCACGATCACGCCGAGGCGCGCGCGCACCTCGAAGCTGCCGACGCTGCTCCGTCCGTCGTCGCCGATCACGTCGCCCATCACCCCGACCGCCCGACCGCGCTCGAGGATCAGCTTGCGCGCGCGGCAGCGCACGTGCAGGCGCGCGCCATCGGCGATCGCGCGCGGAATGTAGCTGACGTCCATGCTCTGGCGCGCGTCGTTCGGGCAGCCTTGAAGGCAACGTCCCGCGCCCTTGCAGTCCTTCGTGTTGCGGTGGATGACCCGCCCCGGCAGGCCGAGCGCGGCCGCGCCGCGGGCCATGCGCTCGTTGTTGCCGCCGCGCATCTCGGCGTCGGTCTCGTGCACGCCGAGCTCGTCCTCGAGGCGCGTGAACGTGTCGTCGAGCGCGCGCGGCTCGAGCAGATCGCCGAGCCCGAAGCGTGTGGTCCAGTCCGCGCGGATGTCCTCCGGCAGACGCCAGATGATGCCGCTGTTGATCGCCGTGCTGCCGCCGACGCACTTGCCCTGCAGCAGCGGGATCGGATGGCCGCCGCGGGTCATTTGCGTCGCCATCTCGCGCACCGACTGCGCCATCGCGTCGAGCAGCTCGCGTGGTCGCGCGCCGGCGCGCAGCTGCGGCCCCTCCTCGAGCATGACGACGCCGTGGCCCGCCGCGGCGAGGACCCGCGCGGCCGTCGCGCCGCCAGCGCCAGTGCCGATGATCACGAAGTCCGTCTCGTCGACGATCCGCTGCTTCGCCATCACGCAACCTCCTTCTTCGCCGCGCGCTTCGTCGTCAGCTCGATCGCGCCGAGCGCCATCGGCAGCCGCACGCGCTCGCGCTCGCCGGACTCTTCGAGCTCGTCGTGTGCGTCGCCGAGCAGCTCGCTGCCGGGGATGGCGGCGTGGCTCGGCGCCGTGCGCGCGACCTGCGCGTCGTCGTAGTGCGACTTCGTGCGCAGCGCGGCGACGCGGAAGATGGCGAACGACGCGCACAGCTTCAGCAGCAGCGTCAGCTCGCGCACGATCATGAAGCGGTGCGTGAGCATGTCGCCGAGCAGCGTGGCGCGACGCTCCGGGGAGAGCGCGAGCGCGGTCGTCGCGCGGCCCCAGACGACGATGGGCGAGAAGACCGACATCCACAGCGCGAGGCGCAAGCCGAACGCCGCGAGCCGCGTCGTCGAGCGGCACATCAGCTCGAACGCGCCGACGTAGTCCACCTGTCCGAGCGTGGGCGCGAGGCCGGGGCCGCTCGCAGGTGCAAAGCCGCCCACCATCTGCACGGCCCAGCGCCTCTCGAAATCCGTCAATCGGTCGAAGCTATTCATCGGTCGTCCTCCTCGCGGTCGTCGTCCGTCAGCTCGTCTTCGTCGCCCAGCTCGCCGTCGTCGCGCAGCGCGGCGTCGTCGCTCCGCGCAGCGTCGTCGCCCCCCGCAGCCAGCGCCGTCGCGCGTCCACGCGGCCGCTCGACCGCCGCGTCGTCGAACTCGGCGGCATCGCGCGCGCGCTTGCGCTCTTCACGGCGCATCCGCTCCGCGGCCTCGGCGAGCTCGCTCACCACCTCGAGCACGCGTTGATCGAGCCGATCGAGCAGTCGCCGCGTCATCTTGCGGGCGCCGCGCGCGTCACGTGCTTCGACGAAGTCGAGGACGCGTCGGTACGTCGCGAGCGTGCGCCGCGGCTCCGCCATGAACGCGCTCTCGATGCCCGGCTGGCCCTCGATCTGCCGCACGATGGTGTTGAACAGCAGCTCGAGCGCCAGGTTGTGCGTCGCGCGCACCAGCTTCCGCGCGAAGGACAGGTCGGCCGCCATCAGCCGCGCGGGCTCCGCCACCAGCGTCTCCTGCATCTGCACGTGCGCGCGCAGCATCACGAGCTCGGACGCCGAGGCGCGCTCCGCGACGAGTCCGACCACCTCCACCGCGAGCGAGCGCCGCACCTCGAGCAGGTCGGCGAGGAGCGCGACCGGCACGCGCCCGCCTTCGAGCGAGTACCGCGCCAGATAGCCGATGAGGTCGAGGCCGCCAGTCTCGCGGTAGTCGAGGACGCGCGTGCCGGAGCCGTGCTTTGGGCGCAGCAGGCCTTCGCCTTCGAGCCGAGTGATGGCGGCCCGCAGCGTAAGCCGGCTGACGCCGAGCTCCTCGCACAGCTCGCGCTCGGCCGGGAGGTCCGTCCCCGCAGGCAGCGTGCCGCCGAGAATTCGACTGCGAACGCCGCCCGCGACGTCGTCGACTGCCGTCGTCTTGCGCCCCACATCCGCCATCCGAGCCTCCTCCGCGCTGCGTCCTAGACCAGACCAGCCACAGCCAAGAGGTAATACCAGCCAGGTGGCCGGTGCGCACGATCTTTTACGCCAGGTGCGCAAGATATTTCGCAGTGGCGGATCGGCGCACGCCGAGGAGGTTCGCCGTGCGCGGAATAAATTGCTGATATTACTATGGAAAAGCCTCGTCGCGCGACCGACTTCTGCGAGAACTCGGCAGCATACCGGCGGATCCATTCGCGGAGGACGCGACCGCGAAGCGCGCCAAATGAAAAGGACCGCCTCCGGGGGAAGGCGGTCCTCTCGTGTCGCGGTCGCGCGCTGCGGAGTGCTCAGTAGTGGATCGCGTCGTAGATCGGCTGACTCGGCTGCGGCGACGGGTCGCCCGCCGTCGGGCGCGCGCGGTCGCTCGGCTGCGGCGACGGATCTCCACCGGTCGGCGGCGTCTCCATGTTCGTCGTCTGCGGCGGCGCGCTCGGCTGCGGCGACGGATCGCCCGAGACCAACGCGGTGTGCGTGCTCAGCGTTCCATAGACGCCAGGCTCGGCGAGCATCTCGAGGTGCTCGGCCACGTCGCCGACGTCGAGAACGCGCCCGACGAGCTCCTCCGCGACGGAGCTCGCCGAGTCGACACATAGGATGTCGTTGCGCAGGAGCACGACGCGCAGCGACGGCTCGCCGTCAGCGAGGCTGACGGTGAGCGGCGCGCTCACTCCGAGGCGACCCTCGCAGCCGGCAGGAGCGCTGAGCCACGCGGCGCGCGGCAGCGCTTGTCGCGCGGCGAACGTCAGCGCGGAGGCCGAACCGCCGACCTCGTCGCCGAAGTCCTCCGCGCTGCCGGCGCAAGCGCCGAGCGAGAGGAAGAGCAGGGCCGCGAGCGCGGCAGTTCCGAGACTTCGATGTTGCTTACGCGTTGCCATGATCACGCCTCACCCGCGACTGCGAGTCCGTACTGCTTCACGAGCTGAGAGAGCCGCGGCCGCTTCATCCCGAGCAGCTGTGCCGCCCGCGTGATGTTGCCGTTGGTCTCGTCGAGCGCGCGCAGAATGCACTCACGCTCGAGCTCCTTCTTCATCTCGAACAGCGACACATCACCGCCGCGAATCCGCCGGTATGCGCGCTCGATCTCCGACTCACCATCGGCTGCGCCCGCCGTGGTGGCGGGTGCGAGGCTCGGGGTGATCGCCATCTCCGGCTCCGGATCCCCGCCGTGGAACGTCTCGGCGAAGGCCGCGAAATCTTGCGCCCCGAGCACGTTGTCGTCTGCGAACAGCGTCGCGCTACGCAGCACGTTGTCGAGCTCGCGGACGTTGCCCGGCCAGGTGTGCGTGGCGAGCAAGCGCAGCGCGTCGGCCGAGAGCGTCTTCGCAGTCTCGTGGCGCTCGCTCGCGATGCGCCCGAGCAGGTGCGCGCAGAGCTGCGGCAGATCTTCGCGACGCCGACGCAGCGCCGGCATCTCGATGGTCACACCGCGCAGGCGGTAGTAGAGGTCCTCGCGGAAGGTGCCGTCGCGGACCATCTTCTCGAGATCGCGATGGGTCGCGCAGATGATGCGCACGTCGACCTTGATCGGCGCCGTTCCGCCGACGCGCTCGAACTCGCGCTCTTGCAGCACGCGCAGCAGCGCGACCTGCGTCTTCGCGGAGATGTCGCCGATCTCGTCGAGGAAGATCGTGCCGCCATCGGCGACCTCGAAGCGACCCTTCTTGCGCGCGCTCGCGCCGGTGAAGGCGCCGCGCTCGTGACCGAACAGCTCAGACAGCAGCAGCGTCTCCACCAGCGCGGCGCAGTTCACCTTGACGATCGCCTTATCGCGACGCGGCGAGTGGTGATGCAGCGCCTCGGCGACGAGCTCTTTGCCGGTGCCGCTCTCGCCGCGCACGAGCACGATGGCGTCGCTCGGCGCGACCCGATCGAGCAGCGACAGGACCTGCTGCACCGGCGCCGAGCGGCCGACGATGTCGGGGTAGCGCGCCTTCCATGCGACGAGCTTCGCCTCGGCGGTGTGGCCATCAGGCGGCGGGACCGACGCGGGGGCCGCCGAGTTGCGCAGCGGCGCGCGCTCGCGGCCAAACGACGACGCGACGAGGCTCTCGACCTGCGCGAGCTCGCGACGCTCGGGGCGGTCGGTGAACAGCGTCCGCGCCTCCTCGGGCACGCGCAGCGCGAGGCGCGCCTCGGCGTCGCGCGCGTGCTCGACGGCGCTGGCTGCGCCGCCGAGGTCACCGCCATCGGCGAGCGCACGGGCGAGGCGAACTTGGGTCGCCGTGCGCAGCGCGTCGTCATCCGCGCGCTCGGCGAGGGCGACGGCCTCACGCGCTGTGGCGAGTGTGTCTTGTCCCGCCGCGCGCTCGACGTCGTTGCGCACGATCGCGACCTCTGCGCCGCGCTTCGGCGACTCCGGCGGGGTGATGCGCTCGAGGAAGCCGCGCGCCGCGTCGACATCGCCATCGATGAGCGCCATGCGCGCGAGCTCGAGAAGCGTGTCGGCGACGCGCGACATGCCGAGCCGCTCGAACGTGCGGTGCGCGGCCTCGAACGCGGCGCGCGCCGAGCCGATGTGCCCATGCGCCGCCTCGACGCGACCGCGCAGGAGCAGACCTTCGCCCGCGACCGAAGGCGGCAGCGCCGCGCCGCCGACGTGCGTCGCGAACTCGCACAGCGTGCGCGCTCGATCGCGATCGCCGATGCTTAGGTACAGCTCGCCGAGGTTGTTCGCGACGCGCGCCAACATCGCGCGGTTGCCGAGCCGCTTCAGCAGCGCGACGGCCTCGTTGTAGAAGCCCTGCGCGCGCGCGTAGTCGTGGCGGAGATGTGCGAGGACCGCGAGGTTCTCGGTCGCGATGGCGCGCTCGCGCGCGTCGCTCGCGCCGGTCGCAACCTCGATCGCGGCGGTGAAGCTGCGCTCGGCGCCGGCGAGATCTTGCGTGCGCAGCATCGCGACGCCGAGGTTGGTCAGCGCCTGACCTTCTTGGCGGCTCAGACCGGCGCTCTGCGCGAGGGCGCGGTTCTCGTCGAAGAGGGCCGCCGCAGTGCGCGCATTCTTCTGCGCGAGCGCGACCTTGCCGAGCGTGTTGCGCGCGGAAATCGCCAGCGGCAGCGAGCCCAGCGACGCGGCGCTTTCGAGCGCGCGCTCCGCCCACGAGTGCGCCTGCGTATACGAGGCGCGCTGATAGTGCAGCTCCGCGAGGCCCGCTTCGACCTCGGCGGCCTGCACGGGATCGCGGCTCTCCTCGGCGAGACGACGTGCGTCCTCGAGCGCCACCGAGGCCTCCTCGAGCATGCCCGACAGCGTCAGCAGATCGCCGACGCGCCGTGCCGCGGTGGCGTCGTTCGGCGCGGTCTCGCGCGCGAGCGCGGCGTGGTGCAGCGCACGGCGGTAGTCACCGGTCATGCGGTAGAGGTCGGCGAGCTGCTCGCGCAGCGCGAGCGGCACCGCGCTTCGAGCAGCGCCTGCATCGCCTGTTGCGGCGCCAGCGGCATCGATGACGCGCTCGAGCAGCGTCGCGGCCTCACCGTGCGCGTGACGCGCGGCGAGCGACTGCGCCGCGTGCATCGCGAGCGGCACCGCGCGGACCACGTTGCCAGCAGCGAGGGCGTGATGCGTCGCTTCCTGCACATCGCCTTCACTCGCGAGCGCCTGGACGCAGCGCGCATGCAGCTCGCGCGCGCGCTCCGAGCCGAGCAGCGACGCGCAGCCGTCGCGATCGGCGTCGCGGGCGAAGTCGAACAAGATCGCGCCGTCGACGATCGTGCGCTGTACGATCTCGGTGCGCATCGGCTCGGAGCGCACGAACTCTGCCCGTGCCGCCGCATCGACGGGCACACCGCAGACGCGGGTGAGGCGATCGACGTCGCTTGGTCCGCGCAGGATCGCGAGCGCCTCTACAAGCGCGCGAGCGGGCGTCGAGAGCTGCGCCATCCAGCGCTGAAGGCGTGCCTCACGTGTCGGCGGCTCGGCGTCGAGCAGCAGATCGATCGCCTCGGGCAAGCCACCGGTGCGGCGCAGCACGCGCTGCACGGTGTCCGGCGACTGCAGCAGCGCGCGCACGCCGTCTGCGTCGAGCGTGCCGACCGGGACGCGCGCCGACGCCGGATGGCGGATCAGCTGCGCCAGCGCGCTGCCGGTCTCCGTCGCGCCGAGCGGCGCCTCGAGCGGCGAGCGCAGGCTGCCGATGAACAGCGCGCGCAGCGCGTTCTTCGAGGCGTCGCCTTCGCCGAGCGGCGCTGCCGTCTCGAGCAGGAACGCGAGCACCGCGAGCGTGCCTTGATCCGCACGCTCGAGATCGTGGAGGATGATCACCGGGGCGCGCACCCGCGCCACGTCGCGCAGCAGCCCGCGGATCGCGTCGAAGAATCGTATGCGCTTCTCGAGCGCTTCGGCCTCGGAGATCGCGCCCTGCGGCGGGGGCCGCGCGAGCTCGAGCGAGGCATCGGCGTCGCGCTCGCCGTGCAGATGCCAGAAGCGATGGCAGCCGTCGTGGCAGGCCAGATCGCTCGCCTCGATGCTCGGCGTCGCGCCCACCTCGCGGAGGAAGCGCAGCGCCTGCTCGACGACCTCGGCGAATGGGCCGAACGCACGCCCGGGCTCGCAGCGCCCATCGAGCACGACGCCGCCCTCGAGCCGCACGCGCATGCGGAACTCGGAGAGGATGCGCGACTTGCCGACGCCGCTCGGCCCTTCGAGCCAGGCGACCCGCTCACCGTTCTCGCGCGCTTCTCGATAGAGCGTCGCGAGCCGACCCAGCTCCGCCTCGCGGCCGACACAGGGGGAAGACGTTCCGTGCTGCTCCATGCGTTCGCACTCCCGGGCCGCGCGCTCGGCGCCGCCAGACCCGTAACCGTAAGGCTCACAGGGCGGCGACACAAGCAGGCGCAGATGACGTGAGCTGGGCACGCCTCCACACACTGCAAGCGGCGTGCGCGCCACGCACGCTCGTGCACGTTCGGACATCATTGAGAAAATCGCCACGCACGCAGCCCGAGTCCGGCTCCGCCCGTCGCGCTGTGCAGATCTTGACGACCGCGATCAGCGCGCCGACGGCTCGGTCATCGTGCGCACCTCGAGGAGCCACTCGTCGATCGCAGCGCGCGGCACGTCGAGCCGCGTCAGCACGCGCGCGACCACCTCGACGCCAGCCTCGAGCTCCTCGGCGACGATCTCGGTAGCTCCGAGCGCGAGCAGCTGCCGACGATCGCTCAGGTAGTGCGTCCGCAAGATGATCGGCACCTTCGGCGCGGTCCGATGCGCCGCTTCGACGACGCGCTCGACCGCCTGCGGATCGTTCATCAGCAGCACCAGCGCCGCGGCGGTCTCGAGCGACGCGTGGTGCAGTGCCTCGACGCTCGTCGCGTCCGCGTAGAAGACCTCTTCGCCCGCAGCGCGCGCGCTCTTCACCGTCTCCGCGTTCAGCTCGAGCGCCACGTAGCGCACGCCCGAGCGTGTCAGCGCGCTGGCGACGAGCTGCCCTGCGACGCCGTATCCGACCAGCACGACGTGCCCGCTGCGCTCGGTCCCGTCAGGCTGTTCCAGTGACTCGATGCTCTGTGCGCCGAGCAGCTTGGTGAGCGGGGCGAGCAGCTTTTCGCCAGCAGTCAGGTGTGGCGCGAGCCGCACCAACAGCGGCGTCACGAACATGCTGGCGATGCCCGCGGCGAGCAGCGTCGAGCTGGCGCTCGCGTCGATCACCCGGGAGCTCTCGCCGAGCCGCACCAGCACGAAGCCGAACTCGCCGAATTGTGCGAGCCCAACGCCCGCGAGCCACGCGGCGCGCGCAGGGAAGCGCATCGTCGCTGCGGCGAACGCCGCGAGGACGCCCTTGCCGAGCACGAAGCCGGTGAACAACACCGCCACCGCGAGCGGATGTTCGATCACCGCGCGGATGTCGAAGAGCATGCCGAGCGAGACGAAGAAGACGCTGAGGAACGCGTCGCGGAGCGGCAGCACATCGCCCATCGCGCGGTGGCCGAACTCGGTGTCGGCGACGACCATCCCGCCGAGGAACGCTCCGAGCGCGAGCGACAGCCCGGCGAGCGAGGTGAGCCACGCGGTGCCGATGCAGATGCCGAGCACCGTCAGCAGGAACACCTCGCGGCTGCGGCTCGCGTCGACCCACTTGAAGATGCGCGGCACGACCAAGCGCGCGATCGCGACGACGGCGACGACCACCAGCGCCGCCTTCCCGAGCGCGATGCCGATGTCTCGCGCCGCCGCCCCGCCGCCCGCGCTCGCGCCGAGGAGCGGCACGATGAGCACCATCGGCACGACGCACAGGTCCTGAAAGATCAGCGCGCCGATGATGAAGCGGCCATGCGGCGCGTCGAGCTCGCGCCGCTCCGACAGCGCGCGCAGCACGATCGCGGTGCTCGAGAGCGCGAAGACGAAGCCATAGAAGACGCCTTCACCGAACGGGCGGCCGAGCGCGACCGCGACGCCCGTGACCACCGCCGTGGTGAGCCCGACTTGCACCGAGCCGCCGATGGCGACCTGCGCGAAGATGCTGCGCAGACGCGCCAGCGAGAACTCGAGACCAATCGTGAACAGCAGCAGCACGACGCCGACCTCGGCGAGCATTTCGATCGCGGAGACCGAGCTGACGAGCTTCAGGCCGAACGGCCCGACCAGTGCGCCCGCCATCAGCAACCCGGCGACCGTCGGCAAGCGTAGCCGCGCGAGCAAGACCGAGACGATGACGCCGAGCACCGCGATGATCGCGAGCTCGTCGAGCAGCGGCACGTGGGTCATCGAACGACCTCTGCCTGGCGCGCGCGCGCAGGCTTCACTTTCCACCCGGTCCGAGAAGCGAGAACGACTCCTTCACTTCGTACGTCTTCCCGCAGCTCGGGCATCGATGGGACGAGCCGACGAACACGCGCACGCGCGACATCACCTCGTAGCGCTTGCAGTGCGCACAACGGATGCGCACTTGCGTCCACATCGCGTAGGGGAGCGACATCAGTCGACCCTATCCGCGGCACACCGCTCGGGCAACTGCTTTCCTGCTCAGTGCGTGTTGCGATTTGCGACGTCTGTGCGCGATCCGAGTCGCGCTCAGCGCTGCGTCGCGAGCTCGGCGAGCAGCTGATCGAGTTTGGCGAGCAGCGCGCGATTGCCATCCTGCGTGTGCCGCGCGAGCGCCAACGAGTAGTCGTCGACGCGCTGGAGAAACGCGTCGAGCTCCTGCCTCGACACCTGCTCGTGGTGCTCCCCGTAGCCGAGCAGCTCGAGGTAGCGCGCGCTGACGATCTGCTCGAAGTGTTTGGCGATCGGGATGCTGTAGACGGGCTTGCCGAGATACACGGACTCGCCCATCAGCGTGAATCCCCCGCCAGTGATCACGGCGCGCGCGCTGGCGAGATCGTCGATGAAGCCCTGTTCGGAGAAGCGGCGCAGCAGCACGTTCGGCGCGTAGCGCAGGTCGTCGCCCTCGGGCACTGCCTTGTCGGCGATCTGCGGCGGCAGCTCTGCGTCGGCGCGCAGAAATCCGTAGACGTGAAAGTGTGTGTCGAGCGACGCGAGCACATCGAGCATCGCCAGATTGCTGGCGCTGGTCTGATAGACGAGCACGTGCTCGCCGCAGGTCGCGCGCGCCTTCGCCGCGAGGATCTCTGGGCGCAAGATCGGCGGGAAGAGCGAGGTTTGCTTGTGATACTTCGGCTTGATCGGCGGGAAGAAGAACGTCGTGATCAAGTAGTGCCGCGCGCCGGTCATCTTGGTGCGGATGATTCGCCGCGCGAGGTCGAAGTCCGCGTGGTAGTCGCGCACGACCTCGCCCGCAGCGTTCTTCATCTCGAGCACTTCGTCGGGGTGCTGCAGCAATGGAATCGCGTGCTGATTGTCGATCGACAGCAGCGGCTTGCCGTGCGCCTTGGCGTAGAAGTAGGCGAACGACTCGAAGTCACTCACCACAGCGTCAGCCTCGAAGCTACGCACCTCGCGCATGTACGCGTCCATGTTGTCGAGCGCGTACGCCGGCGAGCTCGACAAGATCTTGAGCGCCGTTCCGTCGCGATCGACGGCATTGTCCTCATAGAGGAGCGGCAGCCCGCTGATCTCGACGACGTCATCGAAGTGCTTCGACAAGAACGCATGCGCGCGGCCGCTGACGACGACCTTCAGGGTGTGGCCGCGGCTCGCGAGATGTTCGAGCACGACGCGCGAGCGCACCGCGTGGCCCATTCCTTCACCGACGACTCCGTAGAGAATTTTCATGTCGACTCCGCGTCAGGGTGCCAGTCGAGGACGCGCGCTCATTCGCGGTAGTCGTCGATGGCGATTCCGTAGCGCTTCATGTAGCGATGTATCTGCATGCGCTCTTTGCCGAGCTCGCGACCGACGGCTGCGATGTTGCCTTTGTGTGCGGCGAGCAGCGCGCGCAGCTCGGCCTCGCTCGGACCGCGCACGGAGCTGCTCACCGGATCGCTCACGGCGACTGGCACGCTGTCCACGCGGTGGCTGCGCGCGGTGCTGTCGCGCCGCGCGTGCGTGTCGACGGCGTGGCGCACTTGTTCCGGCAGATGCTGCAGATCGAGCTCGGGGCCATCGGCGACCGCGAGCGCGACCTTCACCGCGCTCTCGAGCTCGCGGACGTTGTACGGCCAGTCGTAGTGCGCGGCCGCGAGCATGAACGGGAACGTCACGCGCACCTCCGGCCGACCCGCGCGCGCGAGAAAATGACGCACCAGGCGATACGCATCTTCGCGCCGCTCGCGCAGCGGCGGAAGCGTCACCGTGAACTCGCGCAGCCGCGCGAGCAGGTCGCCGCGGAAGCGCCCGTCCGACACCAGCGCGTCGAGATCCCGGTGGGTTGCTGAGACGACGCGCACGTCGACGCGCTCAGGCTGCGTCGCGCCGAGCGGCGTGACCTCGCGCTCCTGCAGCACGCGCAAGAGCTTCGCCTGCGCCTCGATCGGCATGTCGCCGATCTCGTCGAGAAAGAGCGTGCCGCCGTGCGCGGCGCGGACGAGGCCGATCTTGTCGACGGTCGCGCCGGTGAACGCGCCGCGACGGTAGCCGAACAGCTCGCTCTCGATCAGATGCGCGGGCAGGGCGGCGCAGTTGATCGCTTGGAACGCGCCTTTGCGCCCGCTCTGCCGATGCACTTCACGCGCGACCAGCTCTTTGCCGGTCCCGCTCTCGCCGCGCACCACGACGCTGATCAGCGTCGGCGCGATCTTCTCGACGGCGGCGAGCAGGACGTCGACCTGGTAGCCGCCGATCAGCAGCGGATCGGCGATGTGGTGCGCCGGTCGGTACGCGCCTGGGACAACGCTGCCGTCGATGCGGTACGCGCCATATGCGTAGATGCCACACGAGGCGTAGCGGAACGTCGTATCGCCGATTCGCACGACGTCGTGCGGCGCGAGCCGATGCGCCTCGATGCGCCGGCCGAAGACGATGACGCCATTGGTCGAGCCGTTGTCGACGATCCACCAGCCGTCCGCGCGCCGCTCGACGCGCGCATGGACGCGCGAGACCGCGGCCTCCTGGATGGTGAGGCTGTTGCCCGGCTCGCGGCCGATGGTGACGCGCTCGCTGGCGAACGCGAGGTAGGTCGGCAACGACTCGAATAGGCGCGAGTACACCAGCACGAAGCCCGGTGTGGGATTCTCGGGGCTGGCGACCTTGTCTGCGCTGATCGTCTCGAGCGACGCAGTCGTCCAGCCGCTCTGGGAGTCTGCGGGGCCCATCGATACGAGCGAGGCTAGCAGACTCGCGAGCGCGCCGCGCACTCAGAGCCCGTCACCGCGCGAGGCAGTAGACCCGCCATCACGGCGCGAGGCAGTCGACCCGCCATCACGGCGCGAGGCAGTCGACCCGCCATCACGGCGCGAGGCAGTCGACCCGCCATCACGGCGCGAGGCAGTCGACCGGCTCCATCTCGCTGATCCACTGTGTCAGCAGCGCGAGACCTTCCGCGTGGACCAGACCGTTGCCAATCTCGGGCATCCGAATCTCCGCGTCGGAGGAGCCGACGCGACACAGCAAGATCGACTGCTCTGCGTTGCCCGGCACGACGTCGAAGTTGAGCCCGCAGGTACCGCGGCCAGCGGCCGGCGGCGTCTTGCAGATGCCGAGGCGTGCCGGGTCGGTCACGTCCCACGCGAGGTACAGGCCGCTCGAGCTCGCGCGGCCTCCGGCGCGATGGCAATGCGCACAGTTCGCGTCGAGATAGGCGCGCGCCCGCGTGTCCGTGGTGATGGTCGCGTCGGTCGTGAACGGGTCGATCATGGCGCCGCGCATCGCGCGCGGCGGCGGCGTGCGATCGAGCAAGCCGAGCATCGTCAGGTGATCGATCTGGTTCGTCGGCCCGCTGCCGTAGTCGAAGTCGGATTCGAGCTGCCTCGTGCGCGGACCGAGCGGCACGATCTGATCTTCCCCCGCGTGACAGGTGCGGCACTGATTCGTGTTGGGCACGCGGTAGGTCGACTCGCGCGATGCGCCGGTCACGTCGAGCCACGCGAGCTCCACGGTCTTGCCGGCGATGGTCCGGACGGCGCCGGTCTGCGCGTCGTTCCAGACGTACGTCATCGCCTCCCAGCTGTCCGCGCGATGCCAGAGCAGGCGCGTCTCGATCAGGTGTTCGCCGGCTTCGGGTGTGCGCGGATCGAGCGGGTACGAGAACGTCTTCACCAGCACGGTGTCGACGGGGTAGTCCCACATCTCGACATCGTCATAGGCGATCTGCGTCCCCGCGGGCACGCGCATGAAGCGATGTTTCGCGGCGTAGTCGGAGAACAACGGCGATATCGGGCGGTACGGCACCACGCCTGCGACCGGCGTCTGCGTCGCGCCGTTGCCCTCGAAGAGTCCCCACGCAGACAGCTCCGCCGGCCAGATCGACGTATCGGGCGGCGGCGTGATTGGCGGCGTCTCGGTGCCACACGACGCGAGCGCGAAGACGGCGCACACGGCGAGCAGCGCGGCGCGCATCGTCACGGGATCACGATCGGCGTGTGCGCTGGATGCGTGCAGTCGTGCGGCGTCAGGTCACGCGACTCGTCGACGTCGATGGTCATGTCGGCGACGAAGCGCGCGACGTCGGCGGCGTTGAAGTCGATGAACGTCTGCGTCGTGTTGCCGCGGATGCACAGGCGCTTGTCGTCCATCCCGACGAGCGCGGGATCGACGTAGCCGTCGTAGAGGATGTCCTCGAGGACGATGGGGTCTTCGGTGTGCGTCGCCGCGGCCACGATCTGCACCAGAGGGCTGTTGCTCGGATCGGTGCCGTTGTTGGTGAACGTGTTGTCGTGGACGTTGATCGTCTCATTCCAGGTGTCGTACGGCGCGGCGGGGCGCGACTCGTCAGCGAGCGCGATCAGCGACTCGTAGCTGACGATGAGCACCGCGGTCGTGCCGTTGTCGTGGACGTTGTTCGCGTCGACCTCGACGTCGTTGCCGGCGAGGATCATCACGCCCATGCCGTCCGGCACCAGACCGATGATGCCGCTCGCCGCGAAGTTGTTGCGATTGTTGTCGTCGATCTCGTTGTCGTGCACGCGCGTCGTGCGTCCGTTGGGGATCGTCACCAGGTTTGGCAGGTCGAAGACGAGGATGCCTGTGGTGTTGTCGTAGGCGTGGTTGCCGTGAACCTCGGCGCCGATGCAGTTCTCGATCTCGAGGCCGGCGACGTTCTTGAAGACGTTGTTGTTGCGCACCAGCACGTTGCGCGACTGGCCGACGTAAATGCCAGCGTCCGCTGCGCCGACCACGTCACACTCTTCGATGAGGACGTCGGTGCACTCGACCGGGTAGAGCGCGTAGGCACCGTTCGAGCCGAGCGCCGCGTCCGGCGTTCCGTCGGGAGCGTCCCACGAGACGCGCACGCCGCGGAAGGTGACGCCGACGGCGTTGGTGACGCGCACACCGTCGCCGCGGGTGTTCTTCACGTGAATGTCTTCCATCACGAAGTCGTCGCCGGTGATGTCCATGCCCTGCGCGCCCGCGGTCTGCGCGCGAAAGTCGAACACCGTCGTCGTCATGCCAGCGCCGCGCAGCTTCACGCCGTCGACCGACAGCGAGATCTCTTCGGAGAACGCGAAGGTACCCGGGGAAAAGCAGATCGTGTCACCCGTGCTCGCGCCGATGAGCGCTTCTTGCACTTGCGTCTGCGCCGACGCGCCAGGCGAGAGCACGGTCGTGCAGTCGGCGGGCGCGACGTACGGGGCCGCGTCGTCGTCGTCGCCACCACAGCCAGAGAGCGCGAGGAGCAGAGCGGGGGCGAACGTGGCGAAAGCGATGCGAGTCCGGCGCATGAACACCTCGAGAACGGCCAAGATATCAGACTTCGCGCGAGGCGCAGCGGCTCGCTCGGGATGCGCGCGCCGTCGTCGCGCGATGCGGCACTGCCCCCGCGCCGTCAGAGAACGCGTCGTGCGCTGCGTGTGGGCGGCGCGTCGATCAGCTCGGCGACTAGCTCGGTCATCTCGTCGATGGCGAACGGCTTGCGCAGCACCGCGTCCGGCTCTGCTTCGAGCAGATCCGGTAGCGTGCGACCGGTCGCGACGATGGCTGGACCACGGAGCGCTCCGCGAGCGCGCAGCTCGGCGAGCACGCGATCGCCACGCGTGTCGCCGAGCGTGAGGTCGATGATCGCCAAGTCGAACGGTCCGCTCAGCGCGCTCGCCGCACGACCGGACGCAACGGCGGTGACGCGCGCGCCGCGGAGCTCGAGCGTCGTCGCGACTAGCTCGCGCAGCGCTGTGTCGTCCTCCACCACGAGCACGACGCGCCCGGCGAGTCCGGCGCGGTTGCGCACGCCGCTGTCGCGCGCGGGGCCCGCACCGCCGCGCGCGCGCACCGCTTGGCTGCGCGACGTCTCCTTACGCTGCGGCGCTGGGCGCAACGACGCTGGTCGAGCGGGCGCTGGGCGCAACGACGCTGGGCGAACGGGCGCCGGGCGCAACGACACTGGGCGAACGGGCGCCGGGCGAAGCGACGGCGCGCGTCCGCCGGCTGGGCGCGCTGGCGACGCGCGCGGCGGTACCTCCGCCGCTGGCAAACCGCGCGCAGTCACCGCCCGCGCCGTGATGGGTCGCGTCGCGCGGCCGCTCGCCTCGTACGCTGCTGGCAGGCTCACCACGGCGCGCAGACCTCCGCCGCGCCGACCTTCGAGCACGATGGTTCCGCCGAGCGCCTCCACCGCGCGCTTGACCAGCGGCAGGCCGAGCCCGGTGCCGTCGGGCTTCGTGGTGAGGTACGGCTCGAACGCGCGCTCGCGCGCCGCGACGTCCATGCCGGGCCCGTCATCGGCGATGATGACGCGCACCGCGCGCGAGGCTACCTCGACGCGAACCTCGACGAGGCCGCCGTCCGTCGCTGCTTCGATGGCGTTCTTCACCAGGTTCCACAGCACCGTCCAGAGCTTGCCCGTCGGATCGGCGACTGGCGTGACGCTCGCGGCCGCGGCGTCGATGCGCACTCCGCGCAGCGCGGCGATCGGCGTGAGCGTCCGCGCGACGTCGAGCGCGAGCGCACTCGCGTCGACCGCCATCACGCCGTCCTCGATGACGGCGCTCCCGCGCGCGGCGCCGAGCAGACCGCGCGCCGCCTCCCGTGCGGCGCGCGCGCTGGTCTCGATGCGGTCGAGCGCCTCGTCGACGCGCTCGCGCTGCCGTTGGCTGCGGCCGATCTCTGCCCAGCCTGCGATGGCCGAGAGCGCGTTCGCCACTTCGTGCGCGACCTCGGCGGCCGCGTCGGTCAGCGCGGCGCGGCGCTCGATCTCGGCGGAGCCAGCGACCACCATCGCGCGCAGCCCGCCGCTCCCATCTGGCATCAGCGCGACGCGCGCCGTGTCGAGCACGGCGGTCGCCGCACATCCACCGCGTGCCGCGCCGAGCGCGCCCAGCAGCCGGACGTCGTCGATGGCGCAGCCCGCCGCTCTGGCCACGACCGCCGCGAAGTCATCGCCGACACCGCCTTCCCCAAGACCGCCCTCGCCCACACCGCCCTGGCCGAGCGCGCGCGCCGCATCGTTGCGCTGTAGGACGCCATCCGCGTCCTGCTCGAAGAGCGGGAGCGCCAGCAGGGCGGCGGCCTGGGAGAGGGCGTCCATGGTTGCGAGAGCGTTCTTTTCCAACTGTAACGAACGCCCACCGAGGCGTCAAAGCGCGTCGCCGGCCCGCTCGCGATCGCTCCGCCCGCAGAGTTCGCGGTTCACGATGCGTGATAGCGCTCACGCGATGAGCCGCCGCCAGCGCCGTTGCCTGCGCGTCACGTTTGACCGATACGCGCGGAGACGTTTAGGCTGAGCGCTCGGCCGCCCGTAGCGCGCCGCTGAGGAGAGCCGATGTATCGTTTCCGACTTGCCACTGTTCTTTCGTGGCTCCTCATCGCTCTGGTCGCGCCCGCCTGTGCAGCTGGCTCCGGTGACGACGGCGATGGCGACGGCACCGCCACCGACCTCGGCGTGCGTGTCGACCTCGGCGGCGGTGGCGCAGACCTCGGGCGCGATCTCGGCGTCGCGCCGCTCTGTTCGCCCGCGTGTATGGGCCTCGAGTCGTGTTGCGGCGGGGCGTGCGTCGATCGCGGGAGCGACGAGACGAACTGCGGTACCTGCGGAACGGCGTGCGACGGCGGCCAGGAGTGCGTCGCCGGCTCGTGCATGACGGTCATCGCCTGCCCGACGCCGTGCAATCCAGGTGAGATGTGCATCGCTGGCGTGTGCAAGTGCGGCGCCGGCGGTGCCTGCTCCGCTGGGCAAAATTGCTGCAGCGGCGCATGCGCGGATCTGCAGACGAGCGAAGTGCACTGCGGCACGTGTGGCCTGATGTGCAGCGGCGCGCAGCAGTGCACGGCGGGCGCCTGCGCAGCGACCTGCACGCCGGCGTGTACGGGCGGCTTCACCTGCTCTGGCGGCGCGTGCCTCTGCGGCGGATCCTCGTGCCCGGTCGGCAACACATGCAGCGGTGGCACGTGTACCCCCCCGCCGACCTGCACGCCTGCCTGCACCGGCGGGCTCACCTGCTCGGGCACCACCTGCGTGTGCGGCTCGACGGGCGGACCGTGCCCCGGCGGACAGACGTGCAGCGGCGGCGTCTGCACCGGCGGCGGCTCGTGCGGCGGAATGACGTGCTCTTTCCCTAACTCGTGCTGCGGCGGTTCCGCGTGCTGCGTCCTCTGCCTTCTCGGCACGTGCGTCTCGTGAGCGCGGCCTACTGAGATCGCGCCGCCGACCCGGCTGACACAGCGCGTACAAGCGCGAATCTGCTACCGTCCGCGCGCCCATGAGCACCGCTTCGTCCCACTCCAAACCATCGACCGCCGGCGTCGCGCAGATCACGCTC
>Ga0105047_10007142_pt1 | contig 18878 bp, 13 predicted proteins | sample MAT04_FD_78384 | JGI IMG/M metagenome (GOLD analysis project Ga0105047, IMG submission 78384) | Freshwater microbial communities from Lake Fryxell liftoff mats and glacier meltwater in Antarctica - MAT-04 (megahit assembly) | ecosystem: Environmental > Aquatic > Freshwater > Ice > Liftoff... | reverse complement strand
TCAGCGGAAGTACTAACCCGGTGAACCAACGAGGCTATGGAATCGCCGTCGGCGGTCCGAGCAACAAGGTCTATGTCGTCGGAATGTTTACGGAGACCCTGGATTTCGATCCCGCAGATCCGTTGCACCTCCATTATCTGGATGCCGGAGTCTACGCTGACGGCTTCCTGCTGGAGTTGCTTCAGTAGACGAATTGCACACGCCCCCCTGTGACCTTGCTGGTTACAGGGGGCCGGGACAACGACGATTTCAAGGACGACAACAAACGCGCCACCGACCAATAAGAGTCGATTAGATTTTGCCCCGGCGAGCGGAGCGACGTCAGTCGCCCGATTCCACGCCATGACGATCCCGCCGCGCCCAGGCATCGGAGGACTAACGTCCTGCCGCTCGCCTTTTGTAAGAACGAACCATCCATCATTGCCAGTCGATTGTGCGCAACAACGGAACAGAACAACGGTGCCACCAACCATTCACAGTCTTCCAGGGAATTCGACTCCTGATGTTTTCTCTCCCCTTACCCCTGACGAAGGCCATACCGATGTTCCCCCGGTTTTTCCGGAAGCGATGGCTTCGATCGTGTTTTTTGAGCCAACAAGCCATCAGAACACGAAGATGGCGATCGTCGCAGTCGGGCACCACGTCTGCACCGATCATGCAACTTAAGTCGCGCTGTTTGCTGACCACCATCGACCTCGCAAAGTTGACTGCCGCCCAGGGGTCCACGATCTTTGGTGCGGACGCGGGTGATATCAGCGGCGGTTCGGTGAGCAGCGCGGGGGACGCGAACGGTGACGATTTCTTCAAGGGATACTGGTACGCCACATGTTATTTCTGTCCGACATACGCTGGCGGCAAGGACTACGACACGAACAAATTCATTCGCTTTTTGTCATAGCAGGATTTTGAGAAAGGAAGCTGGGACGATCTCAGCGAGTCGCTTCCGAGTAAGGTTGTCCCGTATTACCTGACTCCACGTCAGGAAGCACTCTACATTGCCGTTTTCAACCACGAGTCTCCGGGCACGTCTGACAACGTCTACCAGTTTACAATCGCCGACGAATGATTCGTGGAAAGTCCGACATGCACGTAAGCTGCGAATGCCAAACAAGGAGATGCCGGAATCAAACGCAATGGAAACTGGCGGCTTGCCTTACAGATTCGCCGAATGTGATTCCTGTACGGCCGATCGCCTAACAGTTTTTGAGTCGTGTTGGAAATATAGTTCACGACGACGCGGGCACGTTCACCTGCAAGCCTCAGACTGGCAGCTCAACCGATTCGACGTGAGCCACCTGTGATCAAAGATGGCCCGGCCCTTTGAAAGCGATGGACGCGAATCGTACTTCTCAATACGCCCTCCGATGAATTCAGTTTCCCAACTTGCGAACTGCGAGTCGATGCCGTACGCTCCCTCGCCTGTTAGTTTCGATTCAGGAGTGATGGATTGACGTCAAACGGTGAACCTCACGCACCTGTCGCTGCGGATTCCAGTCCGGAGATCCTTATCCGGCGTGGTCCTTATCCCGAATTTACATGGACCGCCGTATTCCTTGGCTGGGTGATCGGTGCCCTGATTGCCGGCTCGATTGGTTACGCGGCCCTGATTCTCGGGTTCGCAATCGAAGGATCAGAGCTTGCTGCGATTCTTGGCTGGGGTGTACTGCGCGGTGTGATGCGCCGCACCAGCATTGTCGAAAACAACATCAACCAGACGATCGCATCGGCAGTCAACGGTGCATCATCGGGGATCATGTTCTCGGTCCCCGCGCTCTTTATTCTCAGCCGCACCGAAGGTCTCGAATCGGTCGCTCATTTCAACGTTCCGATGATGATACTGGCCTGCATCACAGGTTGCGTGCTGGGCCTGGCCTTTGTGATTCCGCTCCGCAAGCAGATGATCGACTTTGATCGTCTGGCGTATCCCGGTGGAATCGCAGTGGCGACGATTCTAAAATCGCCCGGTGCAGGCGTAAGAAAAGCGGTGTTGCTGCTGGGTGGAGCGTTGACTTCGAGCATCTCGACGCTGCTGGTTATGAATTACATGGGTGACCACGGCGATTGGCACGCCGGTGACCAGGTAGGTTTGCCGTCAATGCTGAATGTTGTTTTCTATCTGTCAGTCATGACCATCGGCGTTGGTTTTCTGTCGGGTAAAGGTGGATTTTGGTTCGGCGCGGGTGGGTTCATTTGCTACTTCGTGTTGTCTCCGCTGTTGAGCACTTTTGCCGTAGCCGATCCCGGTGTTGTCGCATCGGCTCCGTCGGGGGGCGAGTACGCTGATGTTGCCAGTGTGGTTACTGAACCAGCGGTCATCCGCGGGCTGATTTACAAACCGCTCGGGATTGGCATGTTGGTCGGTGCGGCCTTTGGTGGAATCCTCGCCGCATTTCCGTTGATCGTCAGCGCGATGAAATCAATGCACGCAGCAAAAAACCAGGATTCGGGCGCAGGGCAGAACGACGAAATGCCGATCGGAATCCTGTACGCTGCGATCGGCCTTGGCCTGTTGACGATGATCTGGATCGCGTTCAGTTCCACTGAGAACATGACTCTGGGCCGTGCAGTAGCAATGGCGGTACTGGGTACCGTCTGGATCTGGATCGCTGGCGTTGTGGTCGCTGAATGCGTCGGCCGAACGAACTGGTCACCGCTCTCGGGCATGACCTTGATTGCCGTCACCATCCTCATCCTGATCGCGAAGGGCGGTCTGAACATTGCCGAAACAATCACCAGTTCGATGCTGGTGGGTGCCGCAATCTGCCTGGCCATTTCCCAGGCCAGCGACATGATGCTGGACCTGAAATCGGGATATCTTGTCGGTGCAATTCCCCGCCGACAGCAGTTGGCTCAGTTCGCCGGAGCCTGGCTGGGACCAGTGATTGTAATTTTCCTGATGATTCTGCTCAACAACCAGTACCAAATCGGATCCGATCAATTGCCTGCACCACAGGCCAGCGCGCTGGCATCGGTGACTGAAGGGATCCTGAACGATGATGTTCCCGCCTATCGTTACGTTGCGGGCGGAGGTCTGGGCCTGATGCTGGCACTCAGCGGATTAGGCGGAATCGGTGTATTGATCTCGCTTGGTTTCTACATGCCCTTTAACATTGCACTGACTTATACAATCGGGAACATCCTCCGAATCGCGGCCGATAAAATCTGTGGGACCCGGTGGAGTCACGAGACCAGCATTCCGATTGCCGCAGGGCTGATTGTGGGTGAAGCGTTAGTTGGAGTCGGCAACGCACTTTTCAAGGTCTTCTTCGCGGAACCTGAGACCGTCGCAACGGCATTCAACTGGGGCAAAATCGGATATCAGCAACTTTCGAACTTGATATAAGTGAATCACATGCGTCCTCTCGGTCAATTTTTGCTGTGGGCTGGCTTTCTGGCAGCAGCGTACTCATCAGTCTGCCGGCTTGAGCAGACCGATGATAAGTGGGCTACGATACCCTGGCTGTGGTATACCGCAGCAATGACCGGCGGAATCATCGGAATCGTGCTGTTGCGGACGGCAAAACGTCAGCATCAAGCGGATGACGTGAAAACAGAAGCAGAGTATTCCGTGGTTCGTCAGAGCCTCGAAACAATTGCGTTGGTCGTCGGCAGACTCGGTGATCAAACGGAGTATCAACCTGCTGCAGTGCTTCGCTGTATCGATGACAAGTGTGCTCAACCATTTTTTGATTTCGCTGACTCTCGTTCTTCGCTGGTCAAAAAATTCGGCATGAAAGTCTACGCAGATGTGATGACCGAGTTTGCATCGGCGGAACGTTACGTGAACCGATCATGGTCCGCCGCAGCCGACGGCTACGTCGATGAAGTGAAGGCGAGTCTCGTGCGAGCCAACCTGCACCTGCAAAAGGCGAAAGAACTTTTAGCGGTGGCCGAAGGCGGGTGCAAGCATCCGTTTTAAAAAGGTCAGGAGCCAATCGCCAAATGGCCCGAAGGGTGCTGCGCAATATTGGTTCCTGCCCCCTTTTTTAACGACGATGCCGGGCCGGTCCGTTGTATCCCTGCCGACGGTCGAGTAGTCTGACACTGCTTTCGTGCTCTCCGTTGTCACAATTCATGGAGTCCACCATGACTATCATCGCTCAAATAACAGCGCGACGTGCTTCCGCAGTCACGATCATCGGATTTATGTTTTGCAACGCAGCGTGGTTGCCCGCAGAAGACTGGGCGCAGTTCCGTGGGCCAAACGCGACGGGAATCGCCGCAGAAAGTACGAGTCCTCCGATCCGGTTTTCGCCGGAGGAAAACCTCCAATGGTCGGCCGACCTGGGCAGAGGTGTGGCCTGTCCGATCGTTGCCGACGGCCGCTGTTTTGTGACGACGATGACCGACGCTGGAAAGTTTTCGGTCCTGGGATTCGATGCTGCCACCGGAGAACAACTCTGGAAGTCCGAATTCGATGTCGGGGATGCGAAACTGCCTGAGATCACGTCGCCGAACGAGCATGCGTCGTCAACACCAGCCTCCGACGGCAAACGGGTGTTTGTACACTTCAGCACGATCGGCATGATCGCTCTCGATGCGAAGACTGGTGCGGAACTGTGGCGACACAGTTTGCCGGAACCATTTTATCTGATGGGCTGGGGGGCTGCGAATTCGCCGATTATTTATCAAGACATGGTGATCTTCAATCTGGACGACGATCTTGCATCTTACCTCATCGCACTCGACGTCGAATCCGGCAGTATTCGATGGAAGACCGAACGCCCGGAGATGCTCGGCGGCTACGCTGTGCCGGTACTCTGTACGGCAAACGGCCGGACCGATGTCGTTGTTGCCGGCAGCGGCAAGCTCAAGGGTTACGACCCGGCGAACGGCAACGAGTTGTGGACCTGCAATTCGTTGCTGAGAACAATCATGACGACGCCGGTCGTTCACGAAGACCGGATGTATATCACCGTGCAGAGTTTCGGCGACACGAATCGACTGCTCAAATCTGCACTGCTCGAATGGCGGGATACAAATCAGGACGGTAAGCTCGCCAAGGATGAACTGGAATCTGCGTTTCACGAAAAGTTTGATCAGGGTGACCACGACAAAGACGGATTCCTGATCGACGATGAAATTGACGACGCATTTCAGGCAAAAACGAATCGGGTGGGAGGCGGCAACATCATTCAGGCGATCCGTGGCGGCGGGACTGGAGACGTGACCGACACGCACCTTATCTTCAATCTGGACTTCCCAACGCCGTCCAACATTGCATCGCCGCTCGCTCATGACGGGCGATTGCTGATGGTTAAGAAAGGCGGCCTCTCAGCCGCGTTTGACCTGAATGACGGAAGCACCGTCTGGATGAAGAAACGCATCGATAATTTTGGCAACTATTATGCCTCACCGATCGCGGCTGGAAATCTTATCTACGTACCGGGCGAAAACGGCGTCATCGTTGTGCTGAAAGGCGGTCCCGAAGTTGAGGTTTTGGCAAAGAACGATCTGGGCGACAGCATTGTCGCTACCCCTGCTATTGCCAATAATCGCATTTATGTTCGTACGCTTCAGAAAATCTACTGTTTCTCGGAGAAGAAGTGATGAACACTGAGATCAACCGTTTTACGATTCTCCGAGTCATCCTGATGCGGGTCTGGGTTACAGCCTGCTATTTTTCGGCGGATTTCCCCAGGCTCACTGCCCGGGCCGCAACTTTCGCAACCGTCATTTTTCTGTGCTGCTGCCGACCGCTGTCCGCCGCAGAACTGGTACAGATCGTTTACGGGGTCGATGCACCACTCATCGAACAGCATGCGGCAAGAGAACTCGGCGAACAGTTCGAACGGTTATTTGAGAATCTTGAAGCGGATGTAGTGGCCTCGCCTCGACCTTATTCCGGTACCACCTTGTTTGTTGGAAGCCCTGCCACCAACCGGAATATCGCACGTCTGTTTGTGAAGTGGCCTGCGGTATCGGACCAGGGGATTGTGATTCAGTCGATTCCTGACCAGAGAATCTACGCCGTTGGAGGAGGGAGCCCGTCAGCGACACTGTGGGCAGCTTACGAATTGGGTCATCGACTGGGCATCCGATACCTGCCGCGCGGGGACATGTATCCCCGCCAGAAAAGGGCATTCAGCCTTGCCGGAATCGATACCGTCATGGAGCCGCAGTTGCGTTCGCGCACATGGCGCACGATCAACGATTTCGCAATCGGCCCCGAATCATGGGGCATTGACGAACAGCGAAGCCATCTGCGGCAACTGGCAAAATTGAAATTCAATCGCGTGATGCTTTCCGTCTATCCGTGGCAGCCGTTTGTGAGTTACGAATTCGGCGGTGTCACGAAATCAACAGCCACACACTGGTTCGACGAAAAGTTTTCTGTCGATGGCGATACCGTTGGAAAAAAAGTGTTTGGTGGCAAACAGTTGTTTGAGAATCCGGATTTTGCCGGACTCTCAACAACCGCCGAGCGTCACAAAGCCGGACAGCGGCACATGCAGGCGATCATCGACACCGCGCATGAACTCGGGATGACGGTTGGTGTGAGCATCGTGGTGTGTGAGTTTCCACTCGAATTCCAGACGACGCTGCCGGGGTCGCAGATTGCGCATCAGTTGAAGAACCTGACCATCACACCTGCGGGGGAGCAGGGTCCGACGGACAGCATTCTCAGAAAACTTGCAGCAACAAAAATTCGCGCGTATCTGGATACCTATCCGACTCTCGACAGACTCTACGTCTCAATGCCCGAGTTTCCTGATTGGGGCCAGCACGCTGAACAGGCTCTGAAACTGCTGAAGGAACGCGGGCTTTCCAGTGATCTCACGGTTGATGGACTGGTTCAACTCGCGGCTGATCGGAACACGATCGTTTCAGGAGAGCGAGGCAGGCAGGCCATTCGAGCGAACATCGTTGGGCTGGCTTTTTTCCAATCGCTCTTTGACGACCAGACGCTGCTGCAGCGAGCCGACGGTAAGTCGGTCGAACTGGTGATCACAAGTATCGATCCGGCATTATTTCCGGTGCTCGATCAGGTTGTTCCGAAAGGTGCCGGAACACTGAACTTTGTGGATTACACCGCGCGGCGATCTGTCGAAAGTAAGGAGCTGATCGCACAGGTTCCGGCCGAGAAAGTACACAGCGAACTGATCATGACACTGGCCGATGACAACGTCGGAATTCTGCCACAATCCGCGATGAAGAGTCTCAGCACGCTGACCACGACAATTAAGGAGCACGGCTGGTCCGGATTCTCAACGCGGTACTGGGTGCCGGGTGAACTTGATCCGGCGATATATTTTCTGGCACGGACATCATGGGAAAAAGACCTGTCTGCGGAGCATGCTGTCCGCGAACTCTGGACCACGGCGACCGGAAATGCAGCAGCGGCCGACCGTCTGTGGAAGGCGTGGGAGGATTTAGAACGAGCGACAGATCTGATCGACAGCCACGAAATCGGATTCACGTTTCCCGTGCCGGGGATGCTGATGAAACACTACACGCCCGCTCCTGTACCCGACTGGTGGCAAGAGGCGAATGACGCCTACACCGACTACATGACCGAACTCTACCGTGCTCAGGGGGCGATCGACGGCGATGCCATGCCGATCCTGTTTTACTACGCAAAACGCAGTGAGTTTGCGCTGGAATACCTCGCCGCCGTCAAGGCTGTGAAAGAGGCCGCGATTGCAAAATCGGCCGGCGATTCCGAGAAAGCTCTCGAACATCTGGAAACCGCGCTCGAGCAGACCCATAATTGCATCAACACTCTCGCTGATGTCGCAAAGGACCAAAGCGACCGCGGCGTCATCGCAATCCTCAATGCTTATGCCTGGCGGCCATTGCAGGCGGAGCACGAGGCATTGATGGAAGCAGAATAGCCCGGAGCCGATTTCTGTCAGTCTGAGGCGGCCAGCGAAGTGGGGCTTTGAGCAAAGCCGAACGCAGGAACACGCGATCTGCTGCCGTTCCATTTCGTCGAGTTTTAAACATACAGGACCACGCTATTCCAGCCACCAGGCATAGAATCGAGCCTCTCGCATCATAAAACGCAGGCTGACTTGTTGTCCCTGCAGTGACTCGGGGAGTACCTGACTCCAGCGAAACTCGCCGTGTGGCTGATTGCCTGTCACGGGCTGTGAGGTTGCAATCACAGTTCCAGCATAATCCAGAACTTCTGCCCGAAGTTCACCTTGTTCTTTGGTCTCGACGTTGACAATGAGCTTGCTGCCTGCCCATTTGAACGGCTTAGTAGTGATCGTGCCGCGCATGACCTCCGCATCAAGTGACACGAATCCGTCTCGGCGCAATACTGCGAGACAGATGGCACCACTTCCGCCTACGACTGGTTCGGCAGGTTCTGCCCGATACTTAAGTCCCGTATAGTAGAACCAGAGTTCATCACCGCGAACGACCGGTGCACTGGGCGGAAGAATCTGTGTCAGATTAGATTCGTCTGACGACGGCAGCATGGGAACATCGAGCTTCGTCCAGTGAATTCCGTCAAGGCTGATAATCGGCTGGCGTCCATGGGCGCTCAGGAAGCCTTTGAACCTTCGCTGCGGATCGTTGTCGTCCGGATCATACACAACGTTCTCCATCGCGTTGGCAGGCCAGGACAGCTCCGGTTCAACAGCGATAAAATTGTTCTCTGAAGATCCCTGAAAATCCCATTGGCGCAGAATGGGCTTAGTCCATGTCACCCCATCCTGACTTTCTGCATACGTGGTGCCCGCAACGCCGTCCACGGGAGTGGATGTGATCAGCCACAGTTTGTAGCGATTCGCCGTCTGGTCCCAGACAGGCGCACATCGGGTCTGAAGTGCTGTTTCCCACGACTGATCCGGCACAATCACGGCCCCGCGTTTTTTGGGCTGATGCATCGTCCGGTGGATGCCATCGATCTTCGCGATTCCTTCGTCATCCAGGAATAGCTGTCGCTGACCGACCGATAATTCTAATATGTCGTCGGCACGGGCCGCTTTGAATATCAGCAGGAGCAGCAAAGCCAAACGAAACCTGTTCATCCGATTAGTTCCTGGCTGTTTTCAATGTATCAGGACTGTGACTACGTCGGCGGCACAGTTCATTTCGAATCATTCCGTTCGCGAACTGTTCACGGCGAGAGTTCTGTCATTCCTGGGCTACGTGGCACAGGATGCAACTGGCCGTCAATGACTGGCGGTTGATATGATGGTCGCCTTCCCGCCACGGTGCAAGTTCACCATGACAATGCCGACAATCCAGTCCACGCTCTGCGATCGCTCGATGCACCTGAGTAAAATGCCAGTATCCTTCCTTTGGCGTCGCTGACAGTTGGCTCATGTCATGACATTCCAGACAGGATGACGACTCCGGCGGAGTCAGCGTTCTGCCGACCGATAATTCCTTCAGCAGCGTACGCGCGGCGACGCGCCCTGTCACAATGCACGGTCCCAGAAACGTCCCTTCCAGCGCCGCCTTTCCGTTGACTCCCGCCAGACCAGCCAGTTCTCCGACGGCGAATAGTCCGGGGATTGGCTTTTTTTCTCGATCCAGCACGCGAGACTGCAAATCGATGGCAACACCGCCCATGCTCTTGCGTGTCAGTGGCCAGGTCTGCATTGCGTAGAAAGGTGGTTGAGCGATCCTCGGTGATGCCCGGTTTGAGAATTCGGGTTTGCCCGGACCAAATCGTCCGAAGTCCACATCGATACCCTGTTCAACCAATTCGTTGTAACGAACCACTGTGGCGACCAGATTCTCAGCGGGTAGTCCGACAATTGGAGCCAACTCTTCCAGCGTCTGAGCGCTGCGAACCAGTCCCGGGTTCTGCAGAATCTCGCGATCTACTTTCCGGAAATCGCCCCAGTCGGATCCCGACACATTGAAATAATGCTTGCTCGCTTCATCAAATATCGCCCAGACCGTGACTCGCTCCTGCTTCAGCAGCAATGGCATGACTTCTTTCGCCCAGCCATGATCATTGGCGAAACGGCGACCCTCCGAATTCACCAGGATTCCGTACATATTCGTGACGTTGAGTCCACGATTCGTACCCGGATGACGTGGATCGGGTAAACCAGAGTAATAGTTCCATTGATGATCCATGTGGACTAACTCACCGCCGACGGCCTGCACCATGCGATGTCCTGAACCGACGGAGTTCGTGCCGGAGCCCGCAAGGACGCGATCAGGAAATCGAAATTCAGCCGGCCAGTATTCTCGAACCATGTCCAAATTATTCTGAAACCCGCCAGTCGCCAGCACGACTCCGCCGGCTCGCAGTTCCGTTTCGTCTCCATTGCGCAAATCTCTGACACGGACTCCAGCCACGCGCTCGGACTCGATCAGCAGTTGTTCAACTTTCACGTTCCACTGAAACTGGATATTGTCCAGTTCGAGACAAGCTCGGTAAATCGGTGACACCAGCCCGATTCCGCGCCCCACGGGCTGATGTTCTCGTGGCACTGTATTGCCGGACGACGCGACAACTTCCGAAAAACGCACTCCCAGCTCAATCAGCCAGTCATAGATTTCGGTGCGGGAGTGATCAACGTAATATCGAACCCACTCGGTGTTGGGATCTTCTCCCCACGTATGAAAATCCTGAAACGCCAGATCCGGAGAGTCGTTGATACCAGCCTCCTGCTGTGCAGGTGTGCCAACAATACTGGTACTCCCCTGCGACATAACCGCATGGCCTCCAAAGACGGAAGCCATATCGACAACCATGACTTTCGCGCCGCCGCGTCCCAAGTCCAGTGCTGTGGCCAGCCCGGAAATACCAGCGCCCACAATGATCACGTCGGCATCTGTTGCGAACGTCTCAGCGACATCTGGATTCTTCGAATCCGCGCTGCCGACGAACGTTTCACTGCGGACGCGCAACTGCTCATCCGCATTTGCGTGATTCACGGCGACAATTGCATCCGGAGCAGATCCGGGAACACCCAAAGCCGCCCCCAGCCCGACCAACAGCAAGATGAGCAGCAGTCCTGGCCACACCCAGTGTTTCTTAGTTACGGTACTCATCTGTCAACATTCTCCAGTGTTCGGCACACACTACCAAAACTCAGAATCTGTTGCCAATCATGCCCTCATGGTCAAACACTCATGCGTGCGTGAAATGCAAACGCAACAGGCGTTCCCGGTGTCCATAGCTTTCAGGACACCATTTGTCCTTCACATCCACTCATTTGCCGACGAGGGAAATTCGTACCAGCAGAATCGTTTTTTTTTATTTTTCCGGCCGGACGGCGCGGCTGTCCGGAAAGCCATGGACACCATCGTTTGCAAGCAGATCGTCAGGGCGTTATCAATTCAGCCTTGTTTGAGGATCAACTTAGGGACAAAAACGAAGCGTCAATTCAAAACCCATAACAAAACCTGCGCGATTCGCGACGTTTCTGTTTGCGTTTCAGTGCCGGGTTGTCTGACTATTCTTAACGAGGACGATAGCGATGCTTCAATCTCGCCGCAGGTTTTTGGCAGACACCATAGCTGCACTTGGTTCGTCAGCCGCACTCACGATGGGTCAGACAGCCTTCGGCGCTGGTAATATCAAACGCAGGCCGAGAATTGCAGCGCTGACCACGATTTTTCACAAATACTCCCACTCAGAACATATCATCGACCGATTTCTGGAAGGGTATGGCTGGGAGAACGGACATCATCGTCCCGAAATGGATGTTGTCGCGTTGTATGTTGAGCAAGTGGGGGCCAATGATCTCAGCCGTGAACGGGCTTCCCGGCATCCCGGTATGAAAATCTACCCCACGATTGCTGAGGCACTCACACAGGGAGGCAACAGCCTCCAAGTTGACGGAGTACTCCTGATCGGTGAACACGGCAACTATCCGCACAATGAAAAGGGCCAGCACCTGTATCCTCGGTATGAATACTTCCAGCAAGTTGTGGACGTCTATCGCAGCACGGGCCGGACGGCACCGCTGTTCAACGACAAGCATCTGTCGTGGAGCTGGAATCACGCCAAAGAAATGGTGGAGACCTCAAAGAGCATGGATTTCGGATTGATGGCAGGATCGTCGTTGCCGGTGACATGGCGGCAACCGTCCGTGGATTTGCCACTGGGGGCCGAGGTGAAGGAAGCGGTTGGAATCTGGGGAGGCGGAATCGATGGCGGCGATATTCATGTGATCGAAGCAGTGCAGTCAATTGTCGAGCGCCGGCGGGGTGGTGAATCGGGAATTGTGGCTGTGGAAGCATTTCGCGGTGAACGATTCTGGACGGCACTTCAAGCAGGCTCATGGCAGGCCGGTGGGTGGGATCCGGAGTTGCTGGAAGCGAGTCTTTCCCGCAGCAACCAGCTCAATTCCGCGCGTGCGACCTACAGCAATGTCCTGCCGACGACGGAGGATCTGAAACGACTGGCTGGCGGATCTTATGCGTATCGCTTTGAGTATGCTGATGGACTCAAAGTCAGTATCGTTCAGTTTCAGGCCGGTCCAGATCAGCCTGCGGGTGGAGTTGTCGGTGACTGCAATATGGCCGCACGTCTGGGCGACGGCGAAATCTTTTCAGTCCAGTTCTACCTGCCCTATTATTCGATGCGGAATTTTTTCAGTCCTCAGGTGCATTATATTGAATCTCTGTTTCAGACCAATAAGTCTCCGTATCCGATCGAACGAACTCTGCTGACAACCGGCATGACAGCGGCCGGGATCGAATCCTTGTTTCAGGACCAGAAACGCCTCGAAACTCCGCACCTGGCGGCTGTGAAGTACCAACCCACCTCTGAATCCACCTTCCGGAGAACATGATGCCGACACGACGCAGATTTCTGGGCGCTGCCGCTGTCACAACGTTCGCCAGTCTTGCAGGTGCGAGGGGTTTGACTAAAGCCGCTGCGGGCGATCCGGCGCCTGATTCGGCGCGGCCGATTCGCATCGCCATTGTGACAACCGTGTGGACCTATCAGTCACATGCCCAGCATATGGGCGATCGTTTTCTGATCGGATATCCACGGCACGGTCGCTGGCATCGGCCACCGATTCAGGTCGTGTCCCTGTACGTCGATCAAAAGCCGGAAGGCGACCTGAGCGCACAGCGCGCTGCTGACCACGGATTTACTGTTTACCCGTCGATTGCCGATGCCCTCCGCTGCGGTGGCAGCAAACTGGCTGTCGATGGCGTCGTTATCATCGCGGAACACGGCGAGTACCCGATCAATGAGAAAGGACAGATCCTGTACCCGCGTTTTGAATTCTTTCAGGAGGCTGTCAAAGTCTTTGAACAGGATGGCCGCGCCGTTCCCGTCTTTAATGACAAGCATCTGTCGTACAGTTGGCAGAAAGCACAGCAGATGGTTGAGGATTCACGACGGCTCGATTTTCCCTTTCTGGCGGGTTCATCATTGCCCGTGACCTGGAGACTGCCTGCGGTTGAAGTGCCGTGGGGTGCAGAACTCGAAGAGGCATTGATGGTGGGAGTGGGTGGGTCCGATCCGATGGACTACCATGCACTCGAAGCCATGCAGTGCATGGTCGAACGGCGAAAAGGGGGGGAGACGGGCATCCGGTCTGTGCAACTTCTGCAGGGAGATGCCGTCTGGAAAGCCGGCGAAGACGGCCTGTGGTCCCGACGTCTTCTGGAAGCCGCGTTCGCCCGTAGTGATTCCATGCAGGGGCTGTCTGAGCTGGACTCACGGCCGCAGGAACTTGCGAACAACGGAGAATTGCCAAAGCTGGTGAAAGATCCAGCGGCGTATCTGATTGAACGCAATGATGGTCTGCGGACCACATTGCTGATGCTGAACGGCGCGGTTCAAGACTACACATTTGCGGCAAGGATGAAGAACGGCGAGCTGTTGTCGACACAGTTTTTCCTGCCGCCCACACCCAACGTCACTTATTCGGCCTGCCTTGTTGCACAGATCGAACGTATGCTGGTGACTGGAAAAGCACCGTATCCGGTGCAGCGAACTCAAACAGCTTGCTCCATACTGGACCGGTGCCTGGATTCCAAAGTCTCCGGGAACATTTGTCTGGAGACGCCCGAACTGAATATCACCTATCTGGCACCGAAGGAATCACTGTTCGGCGGCTGAATCAAGCACTTCATTGTCATGTGGCCGCAATGGAATCAGTCGTGGCGTGTTCAACATGCAGCATTATCGCGTGATATTCACATCTGTGCTGAATGCCCAGTCGTTGTGTCCGCCGAGAATCTCGATGAATCGAGCGTTCGAGGATTTTTGGGCAAGATTTCTCGCGTGTTCGATCGGTATCACGGCGTCCTTCGTAGCACCATAAATATTAATTTGGCCATTGAAATGTTTCAAAGCATCAATGTTGTCCCAGCGATCCAGGAGCAACAAACATACGGGAAGTAAGAAGAATCGCTTTGATGCTACGCGGGACAAAGTATCAAACGGAGTGATCAATACGATTTTGTCCGGTGGAAGCCGCTCATTCGCCAGCATGGACGCCGGACCACTGCCAATCGATTCACCGATCACACACAGTGGAACATCCGGATATTGTTGCTGCAAAACGCGGTATGCATCCGACGCTGCCTTGTCGATGGATTTTTTTGATGGCGATCCGCCGCGAGAGCCATATCCAGGATACTCGAGCACATAGAGAGCATCCTGGGCAGACATGTGCTCAAGTGTGTATCCGCGATCTGATGCCTGACCAGCATTTCCATGCATCATCAGCCATACTGTTTCTGGCGAATTCACTTCGCGGCAGAAACCAATTGTCTGCCCCTCATGCAACCACGGGATCAGGGCTGTCGGCGTAACATTGTGCGTTGGGAAAAACAGCAACGATCTTTGAAAAAGGAAGACCACAAGACAGAATACCGCGTACAGGATCCCGCACCGAGTCACAACACGCAAGACCGTTCTCTTTTTCATCGATTCATTCTCATTGTTACCGAATGTTTCTTTGACGGGGAGATTTGATAGTGACTCAGTCCAGCGACAAGAATTCGAACGACAACCACGCGATCCGCAAACATCCGCAGATGTAGTCGGCAACGCGGAAGACACCGGCACCAGCGTTGAAGTCCCTACACGAAAGGCGAGCGGGGCAGGACGTTAGTCCTCCGATCCATGAACGCGCCGAGGCGTGTAATCGGGTGACTGACGTCGCTCCGCTCGCTGGGCCGAGATCCGATGAACTTTCTGTGGCGTCCACGAAAATGCCACACATTTTCGGCACATGCGTAGCCGCAGACGTCATTTCGCGCAGAACCATTCTATCCAGCATTGGGGAGAGAAAGTTCTGTCCACTCTCACCCTTGCGTACTGATTCCTTGCCTTGCTGATCGTGTTTCCCGCGATCCGTCGATGACCGTCGGTCGGCACCTTGCGATTGAACTGATTCCGGTCCAGTACGGCTGATTCCCAATGGTACGGACACGACACTCTGACATTTTGAACAACAATTTTGTCGGACATCTGGGCGGTCTTTACAATGTTGCTGAACTGTCTCTGAGTCAGAGCGTACGTGCATTTAAGTGGGAGGAAAAGGGGCGGGGGCGGCGTATTGTCTGGCGATGGGCGAGTAGAACGGCGTTTTTCGAATCCAGCATGAGGATTATGTTCCCTGTTCTCCAATGCCTTTTCTGGATGTTCGTCACGAGTATTGCAACGCCATCCTGAGACGTATCATAACCATTTATCGCAATACCAGGACGTGATCTGAAGATGGAGTTCAGTTAGAAACGGGTTTTCGACCCACGATGTGGACTGTGGCTCCACTTCGCAACATCGCTGCGATGATGCTGATGGAAAGTGCAGGGAAGGAGAGAAGCCAGAAACACAACCAAAGTTGTAAACGAGTACTCAGGGAGAATGGCTTGCGGCGATGCAATTCAATGCGATGCAGCATCGAGTACAGGCCATTGCGTGGCAACCACGCGAGTTTATTCTGAATACTTTGAATCCAGCCAAACGGATTTTGCCTGAGTGAAAAATGGTGTTGCGAAACAGGCGTGAAACCAACGTCGATGATCAGTCGTTCCAATGCCGCGACGGGAAAGTGAAACAGATGTCGCGGTGGGTCCAGATGGAACCATTCGGGTCCAGACCATTTGGCCTGCAGACTGCTGTAGTTGGGGACAGCAACGATCACGACTCCGCCTTGTTTCACAATTCGCCACGCCTCGGCGAGTGTCTGACGCGTGTCGGGGACATGCTCCAGCACGTGCCACAACAAGACTCCATCAAAGTGGTTGTCCGGGTAATGAGCCTCAGCAAGTGAATTCGCAACTTTGACCTGGACCCTGGGATCGATGCCGCGCAGGGCATGCTGCGACACTTCGAATCCGTGTGTTTCACATCCTGCGTCTGCCAGTGCTCGCAATGTCATTCCCCGCCCGCAACCCACATCGAGAACACGGCCTTTGCGTTGAATAGATCGTGCCATAAACCAAGCGCTGCGAGCTGCGATCAGGCGAACCAAAGGCTCAATGATTGAAGAAAACTTTGATCCGCCGTCGCCGTAATAATCTTCAGGATAGAACGACTGAATTTCAGCGGTCGTTGGCATCGGCCACAATGAACCAAGCTGGCAGGCCGTACAGTTCACGATCTGGAATCGTGTCCCCTCAATGGCAAACTCTGGACGAGCGTCGTCGCAACGACAGACGGGACATGGTTTGGTCTGCACAACGTCGGTTTCTACCGCGACTCGCGACACTGTCAGCGAATACAGATTCTGAACCGTTTGCTGTCTCATGGATCGCTGCTCATCGTATAACGTTCCAGTCGGACGTTGGGCCAACTGCGATGCTCTGTGAGGATGTATCCGGCGGACGACGCCACCTGCTGCATTCCACGGAGTGAATTTCGGTTCAAATCTGTGTCTGTTGCTGCCGCGATCCAGAAGGTCGCGGCACCTCCGTCTGCCGAGCCAGGAATATTGATCCGGACTATGACGTCCCGAAAGAAATCCTGCACGCCGGATTGAGCATCCCAAACGAACGGCAAGCCATAGCGAGGATGAGGCGATTCAAGATAGAAGCGGCTCACGCGGCAGGCCACATATTCCATAAACATCGTGTCTTTGGCGTACAAAGGAACCAGATTAGATTCAACCAGGCCACTCTGCACAAACACTGGTTCGCCGGGTTTCGAATGTTCCGCCAAATGCAGTCCCACGTCACGCCATTCGGCATCTGTTGCACTTCCCAATCGGCCTAATTGCCAGGGCGTTAGCGGCGACATCGTCCATGCAGCAGCTAATGCCACAACGGTTCCTGCAAATGCTACGGTCCAGTGTGTTCGAAATCGTAGAATCGCTGCAATCAAGCACGCACCCGCCGGCGCATACGCAACGCGATATCGAGGATTCGCGAGGCTCGACAAATCACCGGACGCCAAGGCTGAAAGGATCAGCATCGGCAGCAGCGAACCAGCAATCAGAACAGGTGCGTATCGCCAAAACGACGGCGATTTTTCGCGAGCTTTCAAGCTTGCCGATCGGCAGATCACACACAGCAGCCATCCGGCCGGAATCCCGAGCCACCAGAGAGGCCCGATAAAGTTCCAGATGGACTGGTCGCCCGACATATAGTTCAGCGCCGGCCCCCATTCACGGAGTCGCAGAACGGGTGGGATCAGTGGCAGGCATAAGATCGTCAGTCCGATCATGTTCATTAGCCACAAGATAAGATTCCTGCCGACGTTGCCTGATCGAAGACAACCGAAGCCGATCCATGCTGCAGTGATCATTACAAGCAGTGCGGACGTATAGTGAGTCCACAACAGGCCTGCGGCGGACAGCGTCCACAGCAGACTCCATTTCTGCGAAAGCTCAAACGTGAGCCAGTGCCATGTCGTCCACAGCACCAGCGACGACATCAACAGCACCAGTCCATAACATCTGGCGATCCGAACTTCATCCATCGCCTCAGGATGCCACACCAATATCAGCGCCGCAAGTCCACCCAGTATCCGATCATTGAGATCGGTCCCCACGCGATAGATCACAACCACTGCCCCCAGATAACAAAGGACAGAGGGCAACCGAAACACGAATTCGCTTTTGCCAAAAACTATCAGAAACAAGCTCTGCAACCATCCGGACAGCGGTGGAATGGCGGCATAATCCAGACTGCGAGTCCACGAGCTGCCCGGCAGATCAGAATCGACGATCCAATACGATCCATGTTCGTCAAGCACCAGCGGACCGGCAAAGACCATCGGCCACATCAGAAACAGGCTGCTCAGACACGCCATTCCAATCAAACAGCGACCAACCAGAACTAGCTGCGACGATCCCTGCGATGCTCGAACTGCCGATGGTTGGCTGTTTCCTGATGGAACGGATTGTGGATCTATCGACATGTGGCGCAGGTCATCGTTGGTTACTGTTCTTGATTGAAATCATGCAAGAAGTCCGGCAGAATTCGTTACTCGAAGCTCCCCCACGAATCAATTCGATTTTAAGGTTCAATGGTTAAACGTGCGGCGTTCGACCATCCGATCAAATTCTTGTGCTGTTAAATGAAGTCCGGTACTCATTTCTGGTCACCCCTGCATCAATCGAGTTTTTATAGTCAACGAGCGCAACTCCAGGATTCTTAAGCACTTTGCCTGCGTTCCGGAGTTTATTCGCACTAGTCTGATGTGTCCAACGGTGTACTGGGGGGCAGTTCCGAAACAAAATCGTTCGATTCCTTCACCAATGCCTGATCAAGTCCTTTCGCCTGCCCCTGGCCCGCGGCTATTATGCGGCCACATGATGATCGTCAGCATTCTCGGGATTCTTTTCTTTAAAACATTAGCGCATCTTGCGAGTATTCCTGGGGTTGCCTGTCGAACCCGCGCCATGGAAATACAGTTCAAATCTCCCGGAAAACCTCTCCTGCTATGGGCCGAACTCGTGTCGTGTTTTCAATTGGTGCCATGCACGGTGGCGGCTCAGAACAGCAGATCGCTCTGCTATTGCGGCATCTTGACCGACAGCTTT
>Ga0105047_10007141_pt1 | contig 18879 bp, 13 predicted proteins | sample MAT04_FD_78384 | JGI IMG/M metagenome (GOLD analysis project Ga0105047, IMG submission 78384) | Freshwater microbial communities from Lake Fryxell liftoff mats and glacier meltwater in Antarctica - MAT-04 (megahit assembly) | ecosystem: Environmental > Aquatic > Freshwater > Ice > Liftoff... | reverse complement strand
TCGAAAACTCCGCGACGAGCGCCTCGGGAACCGAGCTGATCGCCCATGCGGGATGACGGTCCCGTCCGCGCTCCCGCGCCTCCCACCGCACCCCGAGCGACCGCGTGAGCGCATCCGCGAACAGGGTCTCGTGCAGTTCGGAGAGTGCAACCACTGCCGCGTGCATCGGCCGGCCATCGAGGGAACGCCATTTGCCGTCGAGTACGGTCTGTACCTTGTTGCTGATCACGACGTGCGTGTGCAGATGAGGGTCGCCGGCCCGGCTGTCGAAATGATCGAAGGCCGTGGCGATCAGCCCGGTCACATCGACCTGGGCCACGGCGCCATCGCGCACTGTCGTACCGGCCCTCGTGGCGGCGACCTCGCGCTCCATGTACGCGAGCACCTCAGCTACTGCGGCATGGTGGGCTGTCACGATGTCCGCCTGCGTCTTTGCGTCGCCAACGCCCCATAGGACGCTTGCTGACTTGGGGATGGAGAACGTGAAGTCGTAGCCGGCGACCGCGCGGCGGCGTCCTGCTGCCGGCTGGCTCTCGGCGGATGAGACGTCCGCCGAGGCTTGCAGGGTGGGAGCGACCTCGAGACCATTCGCACCTCTGCCGGACGACGCTCGTTCCGCCAAGGACCGATAGGCCGGGTACGCGCGTCCGAGAGCCTCGCCGGTGACGGGGTCGCGGCCCAGCCCAATGAGCATTTGCAGCTGCGCCTCAGTGACTTCGTCGCCATCGACCACAGCTCCAGCGCCGAGACCCCGGAGGCCACCGCCCATCCACCGTCCTGGCGGCGTTCCCTGCGCGCTGTAGTAGCGAGTCAGTGGTGTTGCCAGCGAACGATCGCCATCTCCAGCGGCGATCGTGCGCAGCAGGTACTTGTAACCGTCCCCAGCACTCATGACTCGCATCGACACCGTCACCGCGCGCTCCTCCGCTATTGCGAAGGAGGTGCGCCGCCTCGATCTGCAAGAGGCGTGGCACTTTATTCACAAGCGAGACCAGTTCGTGGGATCCCACCTAGGGAGTTCGCGGTCGAATGGATCGACGGGTCCAAAAACGATCTGTGGTGGACGACTGTGGGCCTTTGGGCGGTCCGTCGCATTTCGGCGAACAGGAATCGCGCTTCGACGCTATGTCAGGAAAAGGCGAGAACCACAATGGCGCTGGACTCGTTCGCTCTCCGGCTCGATCCCGAACTGGTTGGCTCCTTCACGTCGTACAGCACCCCCACCGGCGGCGCGTTCCCTCATTGCATAAAGCTTTTAGACCCACCAACCGGACGGATTACTCAGGTAGCGATCGAGGCCACCTGCGTACCGTCTTGAACTCCGAACGGTTCAGAAGCTTAGGGAATTCGAGGATCGCTTGAACGATTGCGCGATTCGTTCCCACTGAACTGCGCGCAGAATCGGTCTGTTGATGACGGCGGTTCCCCCATGATCCCGGACGAACCGAGTGACGCCCCGCTGAAGACTCTCCCAAAGTGCCTGCTGCGCAGGCGCGCCGACCAAGTGCCCAGCCACCGTCTCGAAGGCGGAATCCCATCTATCGATCGCTCGAGTCTTGACCTCCCATCCTTCCTCTATCTCGTTGATTCCAAACGATCGGATGCCGCACAGCGGATGCCTTCCCACCTGCCAAAATCCGGTCCGCATCGTCGCGAATGCCCACCCGCCTCTCTTGTCCCCTGTCCAATGATCGACGCACATCACGGCAAAATTTTCAGGTCCGATGGCGTCTATTTTGACGATCGCTCCCAAGGGATGGTTGGACTGCCACAGCTCCGCCTCGACCGGGTCCAGAGGTTCGAAGGTTGCAAGGTCCGTGTCAATGAAGTCATTTATGTTGAGCCGCACTTTCTCGATCAACGATTCAGGACTGAGTTCTGCGGTGTTCATTTGCGGCAACTTCGTTATCGTGACGGTGAAGTCGTCCATATTGGCGTCGTAGCCGCGTGCATCCTCTATTAGCTGGAGAGGCCAGTACGGCTTCGTTGAAGGGGCTTGGTCTCCCGACAGGCTTGCAATCTTCGCTCTCGGTCGGTTGAACCAGGCAGGCGGCCAGGATTGGTAAGGAGAGTTCGGGAGCTGAAGCAGAGGTGCCCATCCCCGGAGCAGCAAGGTCAGGTGGAATGGTGGTAATTCTCCGTCGGTAGGGGTGGCATTGACATCCCCTTGGGGGGTCGACGCTTCGCCTTGGCTCCCCGGGAATCCAGCCGCAGCATGAGTCGCTTCGGCGAGAGGTAGAGTCACCGCTTGAGCCCCAAACGAGGACACAGGAATGGCAGTGGCTTCGAAATCAGCGCGGGTGGACTCCTGAAATCCAGCAAAATCAGCATCCTCGTCGTCACTTGTTTCGCTGTCGGTTGACTCATCGTCCCCGTACGCCCTGAGCCCGCTGCTCTGCGCCTTAAAAAACTCGCCTTCCAGCTCGTTGGTAGCAGTTCCGAAGCCGGGAGCGACTCCCTGAATCTCCGTCCACACTCGCCTCCAGTCGAAGTACGGCTTGTCTCGGTGCGCTCCGGGATCCCACCCACCCCCAGCGTTCTCGCGCCCACCGAGACCTTTGTACGGGTACGGGCAGAAGTCTTCGTGGCCGAGAAGGCTAATGCTTGGGGCTGCGGATATCGCGAGCCCCTGTCGCCGCGAAACGTCTACGATGAGCCGGGCCAGCGAACGGTACTGCTCATCGGTGTAACGATAGCCGGGCAGCATGACGAGCTCGACCCCGACGGTGCGCTGGTTGGGATGTGTGGCGCCCGCTGACAGAAGATCGATCGGAGAACGGGCTCCGAGCGGGGCCCACGCGCGCGTCCACCAATCGGGCGCTTTCCAGTTCTTGAAGTAGGCGCGACCCCCTGCCCCTCCCCAAGTCGTGTGTGCAGCCTGACTATTCTCGCTCGCCGTCGCATAGATCGTGCCGTTGAAATCGATGACGTAGTGGGCGTACCCTTCCTTGCCCGTGAGGTAGTGGTCGAGTGCGTATTCGACTGCGGGCTTGCTGTAACCGCTCTTGATCGAGCGGGAGGCGGGGCCGCCCCCCGTGGTGTGCACGACGATCGCCCCAAGCGCGCCTGTCCGCGCGGCTGGGGAGGCTCGCAGGCCACGAACGCTCACCGAGAGCGGACTTATGACGGCGGTAGGGGGCAAAGATTTCTGCACGGCGGGACCGCCGTGGATCGGTCCGATTCTTGGACCCGACAAGAGAATCGGTTGCACAAAGGCGTCACGGATCGCGAGCCACTCGCGCTTCAGTGCGTCATCATCCTTGCCGAGTTTGCTGTTTCGTCGGCCCGGGTGACGCAGGAAGAAGACCCTGTTCGTGAGGCCATTGAGGTCGCGTTTACCCGCAACAAGTTCCGCAGCAATGACCGCCTTCTCCATGGTCGACGCGATCCACCTCCGAGTGTCGGCGAACCACTCCTGCTCGAATGCGAAACGCTCGACCGCCTCATCCGTCTGCTCGTATGAACTTTCGTCGTCCTCATCCTCAGATTTGATTTCCTCTTGCTCCCAACCCACCAGCTCTGGCTCCTCGAATGCCAGTTCCTCCAGCTCGTCCTCCCCGGCGTCGTCGAAGCCCCTGTCGTACTTTGGATTCTCTTCCGTCCCACGTTCGAGTTCGCTCGCGGAGGCGCCAGAGGGAAGCACCTTCACCGCATCCGCGGGAAGGTCTTTGGCACGCAGGTCGAGGAAGAACGCGTTCTTACGTTGATCGATGCCGGCCACGTCGCCCACCCAGCTCCACTTTTTCAGAGCGGCCATGTCAATCGTGTATTGCCGCCACTGGCCCAGCGTGGGTTCGGCGCCGCCGTGATTCTGCCGGTAGTACACGCGCGTCGATGCGAACTCGCTCGCCAGCCCGATCCCCGGGTTAGCGAGCCGCCCGGTCAATGCGCGGAGCGCGAGAGCTCTCGCCGCCGGCTTGACCGACCCCCACGGCGCCGCCTGAATTTCGAGGTGCTTCTGCAGCTGGCCCTTCGGGATCGACGGGTTTTTGGCATAGACACCTCCGGTCCTGCGGTAGCCCGGCTTGTTCATGCTGCGTTGCGCGGCCCTCCAGTTGATCAGCACCGGTTGCAGCGTCGTCGAGTATGCGCGCACGAAGCCACTGAAGGACGGGTAGCTGGTGTGTGCGAACAGTCCATACCGGTTGAGCATCGCCGACAGCACAGCGGCGCTGTCGGCGTCGTCGTTACCGCCGGTCTCGTGCACGAGCAGTTTCGCTGTCCATAGCAGGTCGGATGGCGTGAACCGGTAGGAGAAATTCCGACCACCACCGCGCACGACGAGGGTGCCGAGCGGGACGTTCGGTACCGCGGCGCTGGACCCGCTGCCGGTTGATTCGGAGGTTGCGGGGGCGCTGGTAGCCGGCGCTGCAACGCCGGAGCCACCGGCGACCAGACGCGCCCAGGTCTGCGCACCGACGATCCCATCGGCTGCGAGGCCGACCCGAGTCTGGAAAGCCTTCACGGCCGCTTCGGTTCCCGCTCCGAAGATTCCGTCGACCTGGAGGGGGAACCCTGATGCCGTCAGCCTGGTCTGGAGGCGGCCCACGACGTCACCCGAACTGCCGCGTTTGAGCACAGAAGATGCAATAGTACTTGTTTCCTCAAGGGCGGACTCATCCCATTCCGCGACGCTCGCCGCGACAAAGGGCGAGACCAGCTCCTCCATTAGCGGCCCCGAGAGTCTGCCCGAGTGGTCTTCGAACCGCAGTGCCTCGGCGGCGAACACCGGCTTCTCCCTTGCCTGCAGGCGGCGCACCGGGAGTAGTTCGTCGCCGTTTTCTTCTCCGCCCCACGCCGTCATGACCGCGGCACGGGCTGCGCCGTGCCCTCCGTGCTAGCCAGCACCCCTGGGGATGGCGCACGCACCGGCTGGGCGGGCGTGGGTCTGCTGCCTGGTGTGACGGCCGCGCGCTGCTCCTTGACGTAGTCACCCGTCGCCGACTGCCAGTTGTTCACGATCGTGATCATGTCTGCCTCGATCTGCGTTCCCGGCTGATACAGCGCCCGGGCTCCGGCTGCTGTGTCGAACAGTCCCATTTCGATGCCACGGAGGATGGTTGACGTCGGCCGCGCCAGTTCGAACAGCTCGCGGGACCGGGGCGCTGACCTGAGCCCCACGCGGTCGGCGATGGCCGCGAGACGGTCTGCCGGGCTGGACGCGGCGCCCTGGAGATCGCTAACGATGGGTGTATTGCTGTCGACGGTGAGATGGAACCAGTTGAGCATGCTCACGTAGGCGAACTCCTCGCGCGCAAGTGCCCCTCCACGACGGCGGTTCGCGAACATGTCGTGCAATGCGTGGCATAGCATCGCAATGTATTTCGGATCTACCGGATTCGGGCCCCCAGAATTGTTGATGTTCTCGCTGCCGATCCACACCTGTCGCAGCAGATCCGTCCACTTCTGTCGAAAGTCGGGGTTCCATCCGGCACCCATGAGTGCATTCCAGTCGACCGGCACACCTTGAGGGCGCCATGCCTCTGGGATTTCGTGAGGCAGCGGTAGTCCAAAGAAGCGCTTGTAAGCAAACCGGCGGTTCTCCCGCGCGTTCGCTCGGACCTCGCTGACGACACCGGTGATCGCGAACTCGGGCGGATCCCGGAAAAACAGTTGCTCGGTGGCGCGTGCCCAGGCGAGACTCTCCGGTGAAAGCGCGCCGAGAGTCTCCCCACCGACAATCCGCCGCAAGACCTGGGCCACGATGTCGACGATTCCCGTGCTTTCGACGAGGTATGCGTAGATCAGGTGATGCCACAGTATAGGCAGGCCCGCGGCGGAACTCGCACGTGCGACAGCTACGTTGCCGAAGAGTCCGGAATCCGGCAGCTCAGCCATGAAAGGCAGCGTCGGAAATCCCAGGACGTCGATGACCTTTGGGTCGACGAAGGCCAACGTCTGCCCACTTGACGTCTGCAACTGCGGTGCCCGTCGGGCATCAGCCCAGGTTTCCTCCAGCCAGCGCTCCAGTTGACGGGGATGCACCTGAAAAACAAACGGCGCTTTCACAAGCGGAGCCGAGCCGCCGGCTCTGGCGGCGATCAACGCTTCGAGTTGATCAAACATTGTCGTTTCCTTTCTCAGAACTCACGGCACAAGACGACCAAGGGCGACGACCGCGCCATCGAGCTTGTCGAGGAGTTCAATTCCCTCGATGGTGGCTGAGTCGAACGAGAGTTTGACGGTTGACCCTGTCGCCAAAGCCTCGAACTCCTCGATCTTGTCCACACCGTTCAGCCGTGCCCGGACACGTGCGGCAGTCGCATCGCCGAGGTCGTCGGTGAACGTCAGCGACGAGCCGCTGCGCGTCACTGCCACGAGAACGTCTTCCACGTCGAAATCTCCATCCCGGCCGAGCAGACTTCCAAGGATGTTGTATGCGAAACCGACCTCACGCGGGATCACCGGATCCCGGGCCCCTGTCGGCGGCGATGACCTTTCGGCGAGTTCCTTGACCGATCGCGCGAGCGACGCGATCTCCTCGAGGAGTTTCGTGTTCGAGTCGGGCTGCGACCCAGAGCCCGAAGAACCAGAACCCTTTGAAGTCGGACCGGGCGTGCCCGAGGACTGGGTGGGGTTTTGTGTCATGATCTTTCCCTTCGATGGTGGGTTCATGCCACCCGGGCGGGCGAGAGAAATGCGTCGGATGCTGTACCCAGCAGGGCGGTCGAAGCATCCGTCGGGGTGCGGGCGGCGTCGTTGCCGAGGTCGACGAGCCAGCGCTCCATATTCGTTCGATGCTCGGGAGACCGAGCCGGATCGAGTGCGGTGCGGGTGACGAGGATCGCGAGGATGCGTAGGGACTCGCGGCGACGCAGGTATGAGGAGGTGAGAAGCGACGGACCCGCCTGGCGCGCGAAGGTTTCGAGCGCTGCTGGTGAGACGCGTCTGGGATCAAGCAGCGCGGAGAGCGGTGCGCCCCGGAACGCTGCCATCGGGTGGCGGGTGCAGACGTCCGCGATCTCTTCGAGGGCGGCCATGCTCGCGCGAGCGACATCCGCGCCGTCTCCCCGGGCCCTATTCAGCGGGTGCCGATGCATCCACGCCGCCGCAACCGCGTCCCAGGGGCCGTCGCCGAACCATCGACGGCAGAGCGCCACATTGAGCATCACCCGCGCGAAGGCGAACGGGTGAGGATCGCCCGGACGGATGCGTAGCACCGCCTCTGTCGGTCCGTCTACGACGTTGCTCAAGGCGAGGACTGGAGCCCAACCCGCCTGCACAAAGGCATGGACGTCGCCGGCAATTTCGGACGCCCACCCGGCCCACACCTGCGCGAGTTCGCGCGAGCGGGGGGTGAGGCATTCCTCCAAGGCGTCCGCCAATTCGGGCGCCCAACCGGTGAGGTGGCTGACCTGGTGCCCTGTCTCGTGAAACAGGGAGGTCGAAAAAAGGAAATTATGCCTGGTCAGCTTCACGGCAGCCGCCGGCGAGGGATGGCCGGCATCCCAGAGGCGGATTCCCGCCCGGAGGATGGCGGCACCAAGACCGGTGTCGATGTAGACCAGAGCCAGCGGCGGTTCGATGCCCAGCTTGCCTAGGATCGCTGCGAGGCTGTCGCCCGCGAGGGTGTCGTAACCGCGGAGCAAGTCGCGCAGCCGCGGGCTGGTGCGGCTGTTGATCGCATCGCCGTAGAAATCGAGAACGGTCTCGACCTGCAGGTACCGCCGCCTTAGCTCGAGCACGGCGCGACGGATATCTGTGAGGTCGGCGCCGCCGTCGAGTTTTTTCTGAAGCATGCGGCCCTCTGTGTCCAGCTGTGCCACGATCCCCTCGAGCCGGGACCGGACCCGTCTCTGCAGATAGGACTCCATCGCCGTCCACGATTCGGGGGAAGCCACGGCATCCATGTCGGCAAGGCCCGCCACAGCCGTGCGCCAGTGGGTGACTTCGCTGAGTGACTGCCGGCGGTCGGCATCGTCAGACACGCTTCAGCCCCGGTGTGATGCGCAGCGCTGTTGCCTCGGCCGTGCCGCGTTTGCCGAGGGCGGCCCTGTCAGGGAAAGCGAAATCGAAGTCGAGGGTGATACCTGATGCGGCGTTCCGGGCGGCATCGGCCAGCACAGGTGCCGCTTCCGGTAGTCGCGCGGCGACCGCGCGGAGCATCCCTTCGATGAGGGAGCGCGCAAGATCGCGATCCCGACCCTCGGGAAGAACCACCTGACGTCTGCGGAGCATCGCCGTGAGGCGGTGCGTCAGCGCCTCCTCCAGTGCCGGGTCGAGGATGCCGCGAACACGCGCGATCACCTGGACCATGTGTCGCTGGGCAACGTGTGCGGACAGCGCGTGTGCATCCCTTTCTCCAATAAACAACCGCACAGACACTCGGGGGTTCGCTGCGCTCAAATCCGTCCGGAGTAAGAACTGTGATCGACCTCGAACAGCGGCGCCACGTACCTTCAGGCGGAACAGTCGGGTGCCACGTCCAGCGGCCCTTTCTGCGGGTCCCCCGCCGCGAGCCAGTGCGGGGTTTCGGGTGAGAGCGGCTGCGGCGACCTCCGTGAGGACAGCGAATTCACCGAGCGCGTCTGACGGACGTTCCTCGGATTCGAACGCCGCGATCTGACCGGCGGTTCCTCCCGGGAGCAGTTCATAGACTTCGAGCTCCGCAGACACCGGCCAGTTCTCTTCGCCTGACTCCTCGAGACGCCGTTCGAGTGTCTCGCCTCCGCTCAAGACGACCGCTCGGGCCATCGGCCGGGTCACCCGCACCGGGATGATGGAGCTCAGCTTCCGCCAGCGATAGTGTGGATGCCCTGAGGTCCGCGGCATCATCAACCAGACGCCGGCTTCGGTTTCGTCCTCGGTGTCGACGATGTCGCTGCGCAAGACGCTGGCGGGCATATTCCTGGCCGCGGCTTCCGCGAAGGCCTCCTGCACTTCTGCGGCGACGAGCAGTTCGTCCGCAAGAGACTCTGCTGGCAGTGACAGAACGCGGTTGACCGTGTCCTCTGCGGTCGCCACGAGCGCCTCAGTGCCGAGGGTATCTCCAGCCTCGGCTTCCAGCCCGAGGAGTCCGAGGCCGGTGCCGGCGAGGTGCCTCGACAGTTGTGCTGCTGCCTGCTTTCCAATCTTTCCCTCGATGAGCGCGGCGATCGGCCGCGCGATGACGTTGATGATCCGTCGCCTGCCGATCTTCGAGATGGCGAACCGGATCGCGGGTTTGGCTGCCATGACGGCCGGCAGGAACCTTTCCAGTTGCTCCGTCGGCGGTCGTCCATCTGGCAGTTCGAATAGTTCGCGCGCAAAAGCCTCCCGCGCGCTGTCGAGAGCCTCGAGCGGATCTGGCGCGTTCTCTGATCCGGTTGTGAAAAGTTCTTCAAACTGCTCATGCTCGAGGTCGCCGGCATCGGCCAGCCCGGGCGTCTCGCCGACCCACCCGCCGGTGGTCAGTGCTTCGGCTATCTCCCGGTCGAACCATTCCGCAAGTGCTTCGCCGCCGATCAGGTCGTCGGTCTCAGCTTCGGACACGCCGAAACTTTTCGCTAGGCGGAGAGCGATCGGGCGCAGAGCCGGTGGGAGCCTGTCTGCGAGCTTCGAGCCGACGATCTTTCCCATGACGAGCTTGAGGATTGCGGCCGCCTTGCCACGTATGAGCGCGATCACCGGTTTGAGGGCAAGGCTAGCGACGGCGGCGACACCCTTCTTCGCCAGCGCGACAGCCCCGCTGGCCGCCTTCCTGAGCTTGTTGACGATGGAAAAGCCGAAGAGTTCCTGCGCGTCTTGTGGTGACACGAAGCCCGATTCTCTTTCCAAAAGGCCAATCGCTTCGTCAAAGTCGCGTTCACTTAACGATGCGAGTGGGCGGTCGCCGATGCGCGCCTCGAGCTCAGTGAGAACGCGGTCCGTGTGCTGTGCCACCTCCGCCAGCCAGCGCGCCGGTGCTTCCCGGGCAAATTCTCCAGACGACCCTCCAGGCCCGGCGAGGGCCTGGAGATACTTCCCGGAACCCTCCGCCACGAGCGCGTCGATCGCCTCGGCGAACAACTCGTCGTCGAGCTCGGAGAGGAGGGTGTCGGCTTCGTCCGACGTGTACTCGGCGTCGTCCCGGCGACCCAGCGCACCGACAAACGGGGCGGAAAGGTACGGCGCGACACGGGATTCAGCCCACGTCGACGCTTCGGCCTCGAGCTCCATTCGGCCCGCGCTGAACGGCGAGTCGGGAATGTTACCGCCGACTGATTCGCTGTCCGCTTCGGCGGCTCCTGTGAACGAGTCGATACTCACAATGACCTCCACGAAGCACAGCACTCCGAGTTCGTCACTGTGCCATCTAGCTCGGCGCCTGCCGCTGTCGACGCAGGCGCGACTTCACGCGCATTCGAGACCTTTACGGTGCGCTCCACAACCGCAGTGGACGCTTGTAAGACTGCACTGCCGCTCGTGACGACGGCGGCGCAGTAAAGAATGTATACCGCGTCGACCGCCATGACTAGGGGGCAATTCAGGTGGTCTTGACCTCACCGAGACGTCGGGAGCATCCTGATTCTCTACCGTTGCGCGCGTAAGAGGAGCAGTCTGCCGTTGGGCGAGGGTAGTGCTGCGGAGTTCCAGCGGCTTGCAGGACACGACAACATCTCGAGGCACGGACTTGCGACCAAGCCCATCTACGTGACGAGCGCCAAGGTTTTGGGTAATAATCAGGACGCAGCCAAGTCCTGGCTGCTGTGGGCCGAGCGGCGGGGACTGGTCATCAAAGGGTTCCCGCTCCAGTGCGAAAAATGTGGGTCTAAACAGCGGATTCCGGTTGCGGTGTTTGCGCCACCAACCATCTGCCGCGGGTGCGCGACAGCGATGGAGCGTAGAGCGCGAACGCAAGCTCGGGCGCATCAAGGTTCTGTTCGTGTGCATGAACGCCGAACTGCTTATGGGCGATGCCCCCAAGAAAACCGGTAGGGGCAACCTCTTTACGGTGTCCGGCAAGCCCGACATCGACATTCGCCTAAACCCCGCCGGCCAGCTCGAGGTCGAGCTTTTCGGCGTCGACGTATAGAGCCCGTGAGCGGACAGGTGCGCAGCCGTCAGACCGGCCAGCTTGCACTCTGGATGATCGACACCGACTACGACGAGGAGTCGTTCTTCGTTCGCCACTGCTACTTCACGGGCAACAACGACCCGTACAAGAAGCTGAAGGTCGCGCTAAGGCCGACATCGACGCAGACGCCTGGGCGGCGCTCTATCGCACAGTTTCGCTGCCGTTCGACCGGCCAAGGAGCGGCAAGATAGCGGTCAAGGTCATCAACGACTACGGCGACGAGGTAATGACCGTTTTCGACGTGTGAGGGTGGTTCGTTCGACGTTTGGACTTCCGAGTTACGATTTGCGCGGGGATCGATGCGGCGGGAAATGGCAAGATCACGCGGATCCGTACTCCTTCGGCCCGACCCACACCCGCGTTAGCTTCGATGCCTTTCCTGAGTCGGTCATCGGAGTGCTTCTATTCCAAGGTTCCTTGACATCGCACGGTTAGACCCGCGTCACCCAACTGCATCTCTTGCGTATAGCATGCCTGGCGGCGGCGCTCGCCCGTGGCCGCGGCCTCGACACTGCGGGGGTTGATCCGGGGGGTCGCAACTCCAAGAATGTCGACTTCAACCATCGGGTGCCACCGATGACAGCCAAGGGGACAGGACTGCCCGCCACCGCACATGATCCGAGTTCCAACTCATCGTGTGATCGGCACTGAATGCCTCGAGGGCGACAATGTCGGGATGCAGCGCGCTGAGTCGGGTCGAGAGCTCGAACGGCGCGGAGGTGTCGAGAGTGCCGTGGAGAATCAGTGTCGGCACAGTCAACTCTTCGGCACGTGCGATCCAATCGAAGGAGTGCAGATCGACAGAGTCCGCCAGACCGGTCACGCGCGCCATCGGAACGAAGTTGAGCCACGGCGCGGCGAGGGCGCCGGTCCACGCAGGCAGGCCCGACCTTGCGCAGTTCGCCGTGATCGTCGAGACCCAGTCCAGGATGGGCGACTCAAGCACGACGCCCGCAATGATGCCTCGAAGCTCGCGCTCGGCGGCGAGCTGCAGGGCAATTGCGGCACCCATCGACCACCCGAAGAGAACGATGCTCCGTGCGCCATTCTGGCGGGCGAAGTGCACGGCCGCTCGCACATCATCGACTTCCGCGGCGCCGAGCTCTGACCTTCCGGTCCCAACTGTGGGGCCCTCCCCATCGTTACGATATGTCACGACGAGCGACGTGAGGCCGACCTCTGACGCGACCTGCACGCCCCGGAGCGTTCCGGCCCGCGGGCTTCCTAAGCCGTGAATATGGATGGCCCAAGTGGTCAACGGCTCGTCTCGAGGCGCGATGAGCCATGCCGGCGCTCGACCAACGTCCGTCGCTACCCAGACATCCGTCGACTCGAGCCCGGCATCCGCCGGGGACGAGAAGTAGATGCCACTCCAGGATGCTCGAACGCCCGCTGTCAGCCCCTCGCCCGGCTCGCCCGCTACCTCACGGCCAACGAGGCTCGGCCCGCGATCCTCGAATTTGCTCGACAGCCGCACCAAGCCGCCGTTCTCGACCGAACGGAGCCGGACCGATGGGCACGCCACGACCGCAGGCCGCACTCGGCGACGAACTCGCCAACCTCGGCATCGGCATCCTGATCGGCACCACGGCGCTCGCCCTGCTGCTTCGCGCGGCAGGATCAGTGGCGGCGTGGGCGACGGGTATCGCGCAACCGGCAGGCGGGCCGGAAACCGGCCTCGCTGTGCTCGTCGACCCGGGCAGCCCATCGGCAGCCATGCAAGCACCGGGCCTTCACCCGGTCGCTTACTGGCTCACCGCGATCCTGCTACTCGGGGCGGCCGGTGCAGCGGGGATCTGGATGTGGCGGATGCTCCGCGACACCGGCCACACAACAAAGCTGGATCCGTCTCGGATCCCGGGGATCGCGACACGCGCCGACGTGCACCGAGCGGCGTCGACCAAGGCACTCATCCGGCGGGCTGCACATCTCCGTCCGTCCATCACAAGTGCGCGCCCGACCGATGTCGGCTACCGAATCGGACACTCCCGGGGTACTAACGTCTGGGCGAGCGTCGAGGACTCGATCCTCGTCATCGGCCCGCCGCGCTCCGGCAAGGGCGCGCACATCGTGATCAACGCCATCCTCGACTCCCCCGGCCCGGTTGTGACCACATCGACGCGCCCCGACAACCTCACGGCAACGCTCCGGGCTCGGCAGCGACTCGGTCCTGTCGCGGTGTTCGACCCCCAGCAGCTCGCATTCGGGGTGCCAGCGGGTCTGCGCTGGTCGCCGATTCGCGGCTGCGAGGATCCACTGACCGCGATGATCCGGGCGGCGGGACTTGCCGCCGGCACCGGGCTGGCGGCAGGCGGTGTTGACGGCGGCGGCTTCTGGGAAGCCAAGACACGCACGGCCCTACAGGCACTGCTCCACGCGGCAGCACTTGATCACCGTCCGCCTGCCGAGCTGTTCCGCTGGACCCTTGACCCCGCCGCGGCCCACGACGCGGTCTCCATCCTGCTCAGCACCCCGGCCGGAGCCACCAGTTGGGGCGACTCCTTGCAGGCGATGCTCGAGGCCGACCCCCGCACGCGCGACTCCATCTGGCAGGGTGTCTCCCTCTCCTTGGGCGCCCTCGCCGACCCACGTGTGCTGGATGCTGTCTCGCCGGCTGAGGGCGAAGGCTTCGACCCCGAAGAGTTCATGCGCAACAAAGGCACCCTGTACCTGCTGGCAACCGGCGCCGGCTCGAACAACTCCGCCGCACTCGTGTCGGCCTTCGTTGAGGACCTCGTCGAGACCGCCCGCCGAATCGCGGCACGCAGCGCGGGTGCGCGCCTCGACCCGCCCCTGCTGCTCGCACTCGACGAGATCGGCAACCTCGCACCCCTCCCCTCCCTCCCCAACCTGATGGCCGAGGGCGGCGGCACAGGCATCACGTCCATGCCAGTGCTGCAGTCGCTCGCACAGGCCCGCGCGAGGTGGAGCGACAACGCGGCCGGCAGCATCTGGGACTCGTCCATCGTCAAGATCGTGCTCGGCGGAGCATCCAATTCCCGAGACCTGCACGATCTCTCGACCCTCATCGGCGAGCGCGACGAATCGACCGACTCGACGACAATCGGCGACCGCGGCTCACGCTCAGCGCAGCGCTCCGTCCGCCGCGTCACCATCATGCCCCCCGACGCGATCCGCACCCTCCCGTTCGGCACCGGCCTGATCATGCTCCGCGCGGCCCCACCGATCATCGCGAAGCTTCAGATGTGGACCGAACGACCAGATCGGAAGGCGCTTCGTGCGGACCGGGCGGAGATCGAGGCATTGATGCGCACTCCGGTTGCCGACGAGCCCGAGGAGCCCGAGCTCGAGCCCGAGAAGCCACCAGCCACTCAACCGGAGTGACCGCCGAACGCTCGTCGTGTGATCCGCGGCGCACCTCATAGTGAGCGCGGACCAGGACGGTCCGCCCTACCACAGGAGGTCAAGTCCCATGGCATTCCACACCCAGCAGTCGCTGTCCGGGTTCATCGCGTCGGAGGAGCAACAATCGGTCACCGAGAGCGGCGACACCCGCTTCTACGTCCGAGTCGGCCAGCCACACTTCCGCCGCGAAGACGCCGGTGGCTTCACCGAACTCGACCCGAGCTTCCACGACCTGGTCGCCTACCGCGCCACAGCCGAGCGGGCACTGACGCGGTTCGCGAAGGGCGACAGCTTCGTCGCGGAGGGCTACGTGCGCACATTCCAGGTCGAGCGCGACGGCGAGGCTGTCCAGCGCGAGGAGTTTGTCGCGAAGAAGATCGGGCACGATCTCGCGCGCACGAACTACGAGGTCGACCGCGCCCGACGCCCAGGCGCCGTCGCCGACCGAGATGCGCCGTCCCCCGACCACCTCTCGCACGGAGCGGGCTCGGCTCGAGCGGGCTCCGCCCTCGGGATGTAAGGCACGCGATGACAGATCTCTCAACCGAGCGAACACCCAGCGATAGGAACCCGTCAAGCGAAGATGACCCTTATGGTGAACTCGACGGACCGCTCGTGGCAGAGCCGCCACATCCAATCAACTGGAACCTCCTCACCTCTGAAGAAGCCGAGGTGGAATGGATCGAACTCAACCGATGGGTGCACTGGCTACGACGGACCTACGGGCTCCCAGCGTCCGTCATACCGCCGTTCTGGCATCGGCACCCCGAACTCGTCTGGGAACTGTCCGCACTGCACCTCCACTGGCTCAGCGCCTACGACCCCGACCAGCACGGATCCGCACCGTTCGGATGGCACCGCGACTTCGCCGACGCCCGCCAGCGTCTCCGCGACTGGGTAGCAACATCGGGGACACGCCTTGAGCGTGACCGGCCGACGCGCCAGACGTCCTGGCCGGGTGAACCACCTGCGGAAGCAGCCGAAGATGCCGTCGTCAGCGATCGCGAGCAGGATTTCATGGTCTTCGTCGTTGACGACGTCTCTCGACGTCACGATGCCGAGGCAATCTTCTACAGACGCGCCCGAACACCATGAAATCGATGCGCTGGAACAACCCCTGTCCAAGGGGCTATGCGGCCGATACAGTCACTTTCACCGCACTCCGCGGACCGCACGCGCTGAGTTCAGGAGGACGTCGTGCCGCAGCTTGGAGGGTTCTTTGCCGTCACATACGTGGCGGAGTCGCTGTTTCAGGATGGTCTCACCGCCCTTTGGGGTGAGCACTACGACGAAGCTGGTGGCGGGGTCTCCTGGACGTTTGAGACCGGGCGCGGCCGGCTGGAGGCGGACGGCGGATATTGGATGGATCGGCCGAATGTGACGTTCGATGGCGCCGCCGACTCGCTCCGCCTACGGCTCTCCGGAGCGGCGCGCCTATCGCTGCGGCTGGCAGACAACGCGCTCGGTGGCGCGTTCATCGGGTTCAGCTCGACCATCAGGCTTCGGCCCGAGATCGGTCCAATCAAGTTGAAATACATCGAGGTCGACGCACTCGACTTCCAAGATTTCAGCTTCGATGCCGTCGAATTGCAGGTGACTTGGTTCGACGGACCCCACCAAGCACAAGCCGATGACGTCGTCTTCAGCGCCGAACTAAGGAAGGCCCTTGCCGACGAGACAAGGGCCCGCGCAGCAAAGTTTCTCGCTTTCGAGCTGCCGACAAAGGCACTCTACAGCCAGGAAACCGCGCTGATGACGAAAGGCGTTCCGGGAGCGATCATCCTCACACCGAGTATTCGGTTCGACGCTCTGCGCATACTCGACGGCTGGATTGCGGTCGGCATCAATTCGACTTCGGGCATCCGCACCACAAACGGCGATCAGGCGGCAATCGGTCCACCTCCTGAAGCTCCGCCCGATGTCCCGGGCGGAATGGCGCAAGCTCCCCCGGGTGGCGAGAACGTCCGGATCATCATGGACGCTCCTGCGACCCACGCGTACCTGGAAGCGAACGCGAAGCTCGCGATGAAATTCGCTGAAGCGAGAAATCCAAAAATGCATCCAAAAACGGTGAGCGTCGCGCTCGCCGACGATACCTTCTCCGTACACATCACCGGGATGCACGATGCTCCCGATCCGTTTCCGGGCGTCGATTTCACGGCCGACATCGGCGTGCGCGCCTATGTCGGAAACACCTTTATCTACGCCGTAGTCAAGCCCTCGATCCACATCGACACCAATTGGCTCGAAGAGATATTCATCGCGATCAAGGAGTTCTTCGCTGGCGGCGACCTGTTCGGTGCGATCGACCGTGCGAACCAGACGGAGCGGGCCGTAATCGGTCCTAGCAAACTGCTGCACCAGCACTCGGTGCCTGGACTGTCACGAATCACGATCTCGGCCTTCGCAAATCGGCTGAACATCCGCCCGGGGGCGGGGTACATCGGCATTTTCGGCACGATTAAGCTCTCGGAAAAGCCGTACGAGCCGAACCTGGGCGACACCGGACCCGACTTCTGGAAGCAGGCCTCGATCCGCGACAGGTTCCTCGATCCCACCCCTGGCGCTACCCGGCTCCGCGTCGACCCGACCTTCCTGCAGCGAATACGCGTAACTCGAGGTTCGGATGGGAGCGAGGTTGCATCGACCTGGGGATGGACAATTAGGGGGAATCCGCCTCCCGGCATCCTAGGAAACAGGGTCGACTTCTGGGCACCCGAAAACTGGCTCGAGACTTCGTACACGGTCGAAATGACCGTGGAACGTCCGCCGGGCACGATCGCCGGTCATGAGATCGCGAGGGTTGCGGTGGCCGACGTGTTCGACCGGTCGCGACCATACGTGCGATGGCGCAAGCGACTTGTGCAGGCCGATGGGGTCGAAGATCCGCCGCCATGGACCACGGTCCTTTCGGCGGTGCACCAAACCGCTCTCCCTGGTCGATGCAAGTTCAGCGACTGGCGCTCGCGAGGACATTGGCCCTCGATGTACCGCTACGACACCCTCACCGAACTGCCCCCCGCGGACCAGCCCGATGGCGAATTCTCCTCACGCCGGTGCCCGTACTGCTTCCCGGATGCGGACGGATGAGATAACCAGACACCGCACCACGGCGAGAATGTCAGTAGCTCGTCGCGGAGGCGACGAGCCACTGTTGTTAGTCCAATAACTGCTCACCGACGACGAACTGGCTTATGAGTACCGGCGATCGAGACACGCTGCACTAGTCAGACGACACGAACGAAGAACGATCCACAAGAACTATCGCACGACGCTTGTTTCTTGGACTCGAGTTCTTCCGAGACCCGTGCGATGACGTTAACGCGGGGTAACCAGTCTCGTCAAGGGGAACCTCGTCGTCGGTCGGTCCGCTGCGCTCCAACCGCAGGACCATCACTCCGCGCCAAGGCAGAGGGCGGAAGTCGATTTCGATGACAAACACTTAAGCGCAGAAAAAGCCCGGCCCCGAGGACTGCCTCGAGGGGGTCCGCCACCTACGACACGTTGGGCTGACCCGATCACAAAGGGCCGCCCAGGTGGGCTTGTGGAGAGCCGCCGTCGGTGCCATCATCTTCGCAACGCGTCGTCGATTAGGTCAGCCGAGCTCGATCGGTCGATGCCGCATCCCCTACCCGGGAGCGAGAAATGCCGACGTTTTCGCTGATCGACGTGGTGACCCCTTACGTGCTGGGCGGTGCAGCAATCGGAGAGCCGTTCCATGAGCTCCTTTCAGTGCTTTTCGTCACAGAAGTGGAGACTGCCTTCGACGACAACGGCGTCGTCGTCGTCGGCATCGCACGTTTCAGCGCGGAAGTCGCAGCGAATCCGCCCGTTTACACACCACCGGCCAGCATTAGCTGGCAGGGCTCTTTGGCCGTCGATCACGACACCGCCCGGACCCCGGGCGCGTACTGGGACTTCGCTGACATCGCACTTACATTCCGACTAAGCGTTCCCCGCCAATCGTCCCCAACTGCGGACGCGGTCCTGGCGGGCGGGCTTGCCAACGCCGGAGTCCAGTCCCTGCTTACCGGCCTCGGTCAGGGCCAGCCGGGCCCCGGCACACTCGCGGCTGACGCGCCGGGCACGGTGTTCCATCTGGAACTCCTTCTCGATGCGGCAACGCTGCACCTTCCATTCCTGACCGGAGCGAAATTACTCCCCGATGGACGACTTGAGGCGGATGCTGCTGCGCCCGAAGTCACCGTCACGCTTCCGAAGATTAAGCTGTCGTTTGCCCAGACGGCGGGGAGCGTCGGCGTCAATCCGCAATTCACGATCGGGCTGGACTCGTGGGCGGCGCACGACATCGACGACCCCGCCGGAGCAGGTTACGGGGAACTGCTCAGTATGAAACCGGCGTACGCACTTCTGGGGCCGGGGAGCTGGTTTGGATTCGGTTTCGCGAGCGTGATCCTTGACCTGTCCGGCGCGGCCACCCCACCGGAGCTTATGGCGAAGTTCGGAGTGGGCGAGGA
>Ga0105047_10007140_pt1 | contig 18880 bp, 21 predicted proteins | sample MAT04_FD_78384 | JGI IMG/M metagenome (GOLD analysis project Ga0105047, IMG submission 78384) | Freshwater microbial communities from Lake Fryxell liftoff mats and glacier meltwater in Antarctica - MAT-04 (megahit assembly) | ecosystem: Environmental > Aquatic > Freshwater > Ice > Liftoff... | reverse complement strand
GAAGGCAAAAAGAAGATGCGCTCCCGCAACATCGGCGCCGTCGAAGTGCCGCAGGACGCGTTCCTGGCGGTGCTCGATAATCGCGATGATGACGATTAGGACTTTGGGTGGGCAGACATTTCTGTCTGCCTGATCGCAATCGTTGTCCCCTCCCTTTAAGGGACGGGGTTGGGGATGGGGTTGAGTAACGCAAATGTCTGAAAACACTCCCGAAACTGCGCCGAAGAAAGAGCCCTCCTTCTGGGATAGCTGGCCGGCGCTCTGTTTTCTCATCGCCGCGATTTTCTTCGGGCGCATGGCGTTGCTGGAACCGTTCAAGATTCCCTCGGGCTCGATGGAGCCGACGCTCTCTGGGCATGAAGATTACGGCGACCGCATTCTCACCAATAAGCTGGCTTTCGTGTCGGGGAAGTGGGTGATCCAGGTCGTCGCCATTTCGCTAGTGCTGATCGGAGTGGGTTTCTTTGCGTCCAAATCATATCGAAGCCGCAAGGCGATCATCATCACCGTACTCATGGTGGTGGGACTCTGCGGCGGGATTTTGTTTGCGTGGGTGGACAAGGCCGTGGCCAGCGAGCCGAAGCGATTCGACGTGACTGTCTTTCATTACAATACGGTCTGGGCAAATGAGAACGCGCCGGAGCAGGAGATTAATTATATCAAGCGGCTCGTCGGGCTGCCTGGCGACACGCTGACGATCTCCGGCGGCGATCTGTATCTGCGCAAGATGGGCAAGGACGAGATCGTCCGTAAGCTCGATGAGCGTCCGGAGTTTCAGCAGATTGCCTGGTACACGGTGGCCAAAGCCTGGCACAAGATCAAGCATCACGACATCAACGACGTCGACCGGCAGCGCTTGCTTTTTCCTTTTGACGGAGCCGCGATTGGTACGCCCGGCGCGAAGCTCACGCCGCATTCGCTGGAACTGGATGGCACGGCGCCGGTCACGCTGACGTACAAATATCCGGTGACAAATATCTGCATGAAGCAGGGGCGCTGGCCGTTTGAACATGAAAAATGTCCGGCGGTTCTGCCGGGCGTTGAGACCGACGTTGGGATCATGTCCAATCCGAATAGTAAATCGAAAAAGATCACGGCGTACATCGGTGATTCGTGGGAAGGCGTGCAGTGTCCCAACTGCAATCAGGTCATGTTTCCGCCGTCGGCAAATCCGGCGGAGGGTGTGGCTCTTGTTCCGCGGCAGGGGGGGCCGAATGAGACCACCTTTTTTTACGGCTACAGTGATGAGCATCCTGTCGGTGATTTAAAGCTCGCTCTGGAGATCGACGTTCAATCACCCGGTGCGATCACGCTTGAGGTGGGCAGCGACCTGCATAAAGCGGTCTGGAATATTCCATCCAGCGGCAAAGAGAAGATCGAGGATTCGCGCAGCGTTCATCCGGTCATGCTGCAGACGCCGCAACTTTCGGCCGGCAAGCATACGCTCTCGCTGGCTTATCTTGATGGAGCCGTGATCGCGATCCTGGATGGACAGGAGTTTGAGCGGCGCTCCATTGCGGTGAGCATGCCGGGGCTCAAAGCCGAGCAGATCAAAACGATTGTTAAAGCCACTTTCACTGGTGTGCGCGGCACGGTGACGCGTCTGGATATTGCGCGCGATCTGCATCACATCGCGTCGGATGCGCATCATTGGAATCGCCACAAGGCAGGCAGCAGCAAGCAGGACGGCAGTTTGAAATTTAACGTGCCCGAAGATCATTTTTTGATGATGGGCGATAACGCGCCGTCATCGGCGGACGGACGAAGCTGGGGTTATGTGCCGCGCGAGAAACTGGTTGGGCGCGCCTGGGTAATCTGGTGGCCACCGTCGCGCTGGCGAGTTATAAAGTAACGGCGGTTAGCAGTGGTTTTTGGTTGTGGGTTTCGAGTTGGAATCTGTTAACCAGAAACCAATGCGCGAGTAACAGCCGTTCAAGGAGTTATCGGTTTGAGTGAACCTGAAAGCGACGCGCAGGCGAAGCAGTCGTCCATGACTCCAGAGTTGGAGAACACGCTGATCGGCTCGTCCGTCTTCAGCGCCCCGCAGCCTTCGGAACCGCCGCCGCTCAAGCCTCCTGCGCCCGAACCGCCACATCCTGAACCGCCCTCGTCGCCGCAACCTACGCCGATGCCCCCGGAACCGACGCAGCCGCCGATTGAGCCGCCGCCGGTGCCGCAGCTTCCGCCCTCGCATATCGAACCGACAGCCAGCAGCGCGCGGATCAGGCGCCTTGCGCCGCGGCCGGACTCACCGTTCGGCGACAGTTCGCTGGATGAGATCTCGTCGATGCCGGCATCGTCGGGCGCGCAGTGGCGCAAGGTGCTCAGCCTGCCGCCCGCCGCGACGCCTGAACCGGTGCTCGAAGTCAAAGGTTTGATGAAAAGTTTTGGGCGGACGCTGGTGGTCAAAGGCGTTGATCTGCAGGTCGGAAAAGGCGAGATCGTCGGACTGCTAGGCCGCAACGGCGCCGGAAAAACGACGACCTTCCGCATGATCATGGGTTTGCTCCATCCGGACAAAGGCACTGTTGTTCACGAGAACCGCGATATCACGCGCCTGCCGATGTACAAGCGCGCCGAGCGCGGGATCGGTTATCTGGCGCAGCAGCCCAGCGTCTTTCAGAGCATGTCGGTCGAAGACAATCTGATGGCGATCCTGGAGATGCACGAGCCCTCCCGCAAGAAGCGCGAAGAGCGCCTGCATGAACTGATCGTCACCGTCGGGTTGACGAATGTGACGAAGAACATCGCGGCGAAACTTTCAGGCGGCGAGTGCCGGCGTCTGGAGATCGCGCGGGCGCTGAGCCTCAATCCGCGCATCATTCTCTTCGACGAACCGTTCGCCGGAATCGACCCGATCTTCGTCAGTGAAATCCAGGCCATCCTTCAGGATTTGCGTAAGCGCGGCATCGGCGTGCTGCTGACCGATCACAACGTCCGCGAGACGCTAAAGATCACCGACCGCACGTACATCATGGACGAAGGCAAGATCTGGATCAAAGGCCCGCCGCGGGAGATCGTGGCCAATCCCGAAGCGCGCTCGCGCTATTTGGGGCATGATTTTAAGTACGATTTGTAGCGCTGTTTAATATCGTCTATTGAGTCCAGTGTGGATAAAGAAGATTTGAAACGATTCAACTGCCAATCGTTTCAAGTCTTCTTTCCCTTCATTAACAACACTGGACTCAATAAATGGTTGACTCAAAGGATTGACCGTTCAGCCGTTCGTGCTGTTCCTTGCCCCATAGGGGCAATGGCCTCCAGCCCAGGGTTGCGCCCGCAGGCGCTACCCTGGGTTAAGCATTGCACAATTTGCACAACCCCGAAGGGGTTGCGGCCGATGGTGCCGAATGCAGAAAGGCTAACACAATGCCTCAGTCGCTATCCGCCGTTTACCTTCATCTGGTTTTTTCCACAAAGGAACGCATTCCGTTTTTTCGCGAACCTTTCGTGCGCGCGCAGCTGCATGCATATCTCGGCGGGATTTCCAAAACACTCGAATGCCCGCCCATTGTTGTCGGGGGTGTTGAAGACCACGTTCATCTGCTTTGCCGGTTTGGGCGGACTGTTGCCCAAGCAGATTGGGTAAAGGAAATGAAGCGCGTTTCCAACCTCTGGTTGCAGCAGCAGGCGCCCGCCTTTGCGGATTTTAAATGGCAGGGTGGATACGCTGATTTTTCGGTGAGTTCCTCCAATCTCGATCAAGTGCGGCAGTACATCGAGAATCAAGAAGAACACCACCGGAAATTGACTTTCCAGGATGAACTGCGGGCTCTGCTGCGGAGGCATAACATTGAATGGGATGAGCGTTATGTCTGGGACTGAAGACACAACCCCTTCGGGGTTGTCACGTCACCGGCGTCGAGACCCAGGGTAGGCCGCTGCGGCGGCCAACCCTGGGCTTTGAGACATTGCCCCTTTGGGGCAAGTGACAGCACGACGCATCTGACGTTGGCTATTGGATACTGAACTGAACGGTTACGAGCTCCCGATGACGAACCTGCTACTTGAACCCTCTTTCGATTTCGGCACGCATCGCCGGGTTGTTCGCGAAGGGCCGGGCGGGCTTCCTGAAACTGTTCATCAACCTTTGAGTGGCTCGCGCGGCATGGTTTATCTGGTGCCGGGGTGGAGCGGTCCGCGCTCGGGGCCTGCGGATCTTCTTGTTTTTCTAGCCGATCGAATCGCGGCCGCGGGATGGACTGCTGTACGCAGCGATCTTCCGGGACGTGGCGATTCGGCTGGCGATTTCGCGGCGTGCGATCTCGATAAAATGATCGAATCGATCGCCGCTCAGGATGGCGCTGGCCAGCGCGTGCTGCTGGGGCTCTGCTCCGGCGGAAACGTGTCGCTGGGCGCGGCCACGCTGGGAACATTTTCGGGTGGCCTGATCGCACTTTCGACGCTGCCGTTCCAGCCTTCGCGCGGCAAGGAATTCGAGCAGAAGCGGGCGATGAAGAATTTGAAGAACTACGCGAAGAAGGCGCTCTCGCCCAGCACTTGGATCAGGCTTTTCAAGGGTGAGATCAACACCGATCGTATCAAGAAAAATCTGACGGCATCGGAGGGCAAGGCGCCGGGCGAACGGAATTTGAAGGACAGCAAGCGCGATATCGAGAAAGAACTGCTGCAATGGAAAGGGCCGGCGTTATTCATCTGGGGCGATGGCGACGAAGAGGCGGCTCTGGCGCGGCAGCATTTTGAAAAGCTGCATCAGGCCGGCATGGGGGCGCGCGCCGAGACGCGCTTTCACACCATTGCTGGGGCGAACCATAATTTTTACGGGCGGGGCTGGCGGGAAGAGTTGAGCTGGATGATCGTTGAGTTTCTAAACCGCGGTAACGCAAATTTGTAATTTGCGATTTCCAAGTGTTCTGCCTGCATCTGGCAAATTACATATTTGCGTTACTGTCGATAGTCCGATAATTGCGCGTTGAAGCGCCCGCTTGACTTGACCGTCTTTGCATGGTCAAATCGTTTCTTAAGCCTTAAGGGGGAGAACCATTCGTGAGCGTTGGCCGAGCCATACTGTTATCACTCTTTTTTACGACTCTCCTGGCGCTGTGGGGTTGCGCCAAGGATGCAGCGCCGAAGACCGGGCGCGTCGATTACGTCAGCAACCGCAACGCGGCGATGGTGAAGGAGAAGGGCGAGGAAGTGATGCGCTCAAGCTGCCCCATCGGCATGCTCCTAATCCCCAGCGGCCCGGCGCTCTTTGGGCCGGTCGAGGAACGGAACGTCGCCGAAGACAAACAGCCGGCTCAGAAAATGAGCATGAAAGCCTTCTGCATCGACAAATTCGAATATCCCAATCAGCCCGGCGAAGCTCCGATGCGGTCAGTGAGCTGGCTGGAAGCGGGCAAACTGTGCAAAGAAAAAGGCAAGCGGCTGTGCAGCGAGTACGAATTCGAGAAGGCTTGCCGCGGCCCGTCGAGCACGCTTTATGCGTACGGCGACGGTTACGCCAGCAACGTCTGCCCCTCGTCGGCCGACGATTACGGCTCGGGGCAGTTCACCAACTGCGTCTCGGGATTTGGCGTGCAGGACATGAGCGGCGGCGTCTTTGAATGGACGTCCAGTAGCGGTGCGGCGGGATCATCGGGCGAGAGCAGCGAATCACGTGTGCTGCGCGGTGGGTACTCGAAGGAGAACTCCCCGCAGTCGGGGCGCTGCACCTACCGCGTGCGCCACGGGGTGGGAAATGCGGGCCGCGATATCGGGTTTCGCTGCTGCGGTGCACCGAGCAAAGAAGAACTTTCGAAATAGGTATGCAAAATGCGGTGAACAAAATCGATACAAGGAGCGTCTAACAGATAGAAGCAATTTGCACGGAAGCACGGAATGGAGGCACGGAATGGAAAACCATCCTGAGTCCGCTGGGTCCGGGATCAAGCGCTTCTCGTTCTGGAAGCCGGAGCCCATTCCGCCCAAAAATGCGACAATCCTGCCAATCGAACTTCTCTCGCTGGGTTCGCTGCATTCCGTTGCCGAGCAATTGCTTGAGGTGCCGCACATGTCCAAGGTCGCCATGGCGCCGTGGGATGTGGAGCTGGCCGCGACGGGGATGAACCTGATCTGGGAAGTCGACGAGGGCGTGGTGCTGCAGGTGCGGACCGAACAGGGTCCGCCCAAGCCCGGCGAAGTGATCACCATCAACGCCCGCAGCAGCACCCGCGAGAAGACGTTTTTCCGGCTCTATATACAGATCTTCGAACAGTTCGGGGCGACGGTTTTGGATGAAGGGTCGCACGAGTTTATGACGCCGAAGGAGTTCCGCAGCAAGATGGCGGGATAGGTTTAAGCTCGATACATATACGCTCCGTTGCGGCTGGCCAGAGGCGCGCGGGGGGCCGGGCTGTACTTCATTTCTTGAAACTCAATCAATTAAAAATAAGCGCGGATGAGATTCCGCTGCACGCGTTTGCATCGGGCAGACAGGAATGTTTGCCCCACTCGGGCGGGTGGCGCTGCTGGTGTGTTCGAAAGGTTCTTGAACGTATTAATCGGGCAAATCAACGGGCAAATTTGCCGTGCAAAAGTATTTGCGTGGGTTGGGGTGTATATGGAGCAAACGGAGACTCCGCTTTGGCTGAAAAAGATGTTTCGATCGAGCTCGATTACCTGCCCAGGCTTCCGCGCAATAAAGGAGCGGGGATCGGTTGCGTCGGCGCGGGGTTTATCATGGCCGATTGCCACCTCGTGGCGTATCGCAATGCCGGTCTTAATCCCGTGGCGATTTCATCGCGCGATCCGGAGCATGCGCGCAGCGTGGCGGCGCGGCATGAGATTCCGACGGCGTATTCCAATTACGTGGAGTTGCTCGACGATAAGCGCGTCGAGGTGCTCGATATTGCGGTGCCGCCGGATGTGCAGATCGAGGTGGTGCGCGCGGCGGTGAAGCAGAAACATATACGCGGCATCCTGGCGCAGAAGCCGCTTGGGGTGGATTACGCGCAGGCGAAGGAAGTCGTGCGGCTCTGTAAGGACGCGGGGATCACGCTGGCGGTCAATCAGAATATGCGCTTCGACCAGTCGATCCGCGCTTGCAAGGATGTGCTCAACCGCGGCTACCTGGGCGAGCCGGTTTTTGCGAGCATCGACATGCGCGCGATTCCGCACTGGATGCCGTGGCAGGAGCGCCTCGGCTGGGTGACGCTGCGCATTATGAGCATTCATCACCTCGATTCGTTCCGTTATCTTTTCGGCGATCCCGTGCGTGTCTTTGCCAGCATTCGCCCGGACCCGCGCACCCCATTCAAACATCAGGACGGCATCTGTCTTTACATTCTGGAATACGCCGACGGGATGCGTGCGTCATCGTGGGACGACGTGTGGGCGGGGCCGGCGAAAGAAGGCGCCGAGCCCGACACGTACATCCGCTGGCGCGTCGAGGGGCTGGAAGGGATGGCGCGCGGCACGATCGGCTGGCCCAGCTATCCCACGCGCACGCCGAGCACGATTGATTTCACCACCATCCAGCAGCCGGGAAAATGGTTTCAGCCGCGCTGGAACGAAGTCTGGTTTCCCGACGCCTTCTCCGGCCCGATGGGCGAGCTGCTCTGCGCGCTGGAAGAAAAGCGCGCGCCGACGATCAGCGGCGAGGACAATTTAAAGACGATGGCGCTGGTGGACGCGTGCTACCGCTCGGCGGCGGAGCACCGGGCGGTGGAGATTGAAGAGATAATAAAGCAGGACGGGAATGAGGAATAATGCCGAAAGTATACATCGAAACCTCAATATTCAGCTTCCACTACGACGTGCGGTCTACGCCTGCGATTATCGCACGCGGCGCATCAATGCGTTACTGAATCTTTCGGTCCCGGCGATGATTACGCCACTTGAATTAATGGGAGTTGAACCGTGAAAACACCTGATGAAATAATTGAAGAAATTCGTTCTGGCCGAAAGAAAATTTCAGTTGAGTGCAATCATGATCTCGATGGTTTTTTCGAGTTTATGAAGAAGGCTGAGAAGAAATACATTCTGCAAGTGCGACTTTATGAACAATCCCTTGCAACGGATTCAAAGAACGACGAAATGGTAGAGGTTAAGTAAAGTTACTCATCATGGACCTCCTCGTGACTGATCCAATCTCCGGTCGAGCCACGGGCGTGGCCAAAACAATTCGCCAAGCCATCAAGGCCATGGAAGGCGCGGTGGTGCCATATTGCCCGGCCGGTAGCTACGGCCTTTTACGTTTCACGTTTTAATTTAGGAGACGTTCATGAAACTTGGACTGATCAATTCAGCGTTCGCGCAGGCGGGGAAAGGGACGGAGTTCGGCATTCTTGAGACCCAGCGCATCGGTTTTGACACAGTCGACATTTTTGCGGACCCGCTCGATATTGATGCCGCAGAGCGAAAGCTGATCAAGGGGACGGCGGACAAGTGCGGGTTGCCGATCATGAGCATTTGCTGCGTCGCGGTGGGGCTTGTGGATTTCAATCCGAGCGTGCAGCGCTTCAGCGTCGATCGCGTTAAGAAATATCTCGATCTGTGCAAGGAGTTTGAGGCGGAGAATCTGCTGCTCGTCATTGGCGAATACATCTGGGAGCAGCAGGTGATTCCGCCGCCTGAACAGTGGAAGACGGCCGTCCAGAATACGCGCGAGGTTGGAAAGCATGCGCGCAGCCTGGGGCTGGAGATTGCGATCGAGCTTGAGCCGTTCAAGCTTTCACTGGTAAATAGCGTCGATACGATGCTCCGCTTTCTGGACGATGTCGATCTGCCGGAAACAGTGCGCGCCAACTGTGATATTTCGCATCTGCATCTGGTCCGCGCGCCGTTCGAAGATGTGCAGCGGCTGAAGGGGCGCATCTCGCACGTTCATCTTTCGGACTGCGACGGAAAAGTTCATGGCGATCTGCCGCCCGGCCGGGGGATCACGCCGATCAAAGAATATCTCGAGCAGATTCAGAAGACAGGATTCGATAGGACGGTCAGCATCGAACTGGAATACGCGCCGCATCCCGACCGGATCGTGGAGTGGGTCGAAGAGGCGTACGCGAAGACCGATGAGATCATGCGCGCGCTGGGTTGCCGAAGTTGAATAAGTGTGGCACGGGCAGCTTTTGGGCTGCCCGTGTTCGACTTTTATGAGACGGTCTCGGCCAACGGCAACCACGGGCAGTCCAACAACTGCCCGTGCCACATCATGGCACGAGGTTCGATAAAAAAACTGCGCGGCTAGTTCTCCGCGCAGTTCTTGATTGATGAAAGCAAAAGACCGATTACTGCGCGGGAATGTCTTGGAAAAGGATGCTGGAGAGGTAGCGTTCTCCGGCGTCGGGCAGGACGACGACGATCGTCTTGCCTTTGCTGTCGGGGCGCTGCGCGACCTTCAACGCCGCGGCCATCGCGGCGCCGCATGAGATGCCGCAGGTGATGCCTTCTTCGCGGTGCAGGCGCTTGGCCATCTCGATGGATTCGTCGTCGGTGACGAGCACGACTTCGTCGATCTGCTCCATGTCGAGAACGTCGGGCTTGAAGCCGGCGCCGATCCCCTGGATTTTGTGCGGTCCGCGCTTGGGCTGTTCGCCGGCGCGAATCTGCGTGAGGACCGGCGAGGTTACCGGCTCGACGGCGATGCACTTGATCGCTTTTTTCTTCTCGCCCTTAATGTAGCGGCTGACGCCGGTAATCGTGCCGCCGGTGCCGATGCCGGAGATGAAAATGTCGATTTTGCCGTCGGTGTCATTCCAGATTTCCGGGCCGGTGGTCTTGAAATGAATCTCCGGATTGGCGGGGTTTTTAAATTGCTGAGGCATGAAATATTTCTTCGGATCGGCAGCGACGATTTCTTCTGCCTTGGCGATGGCACCCGGCATGCCGTCTTTGCCCGGTGTCAAAACCAGTTCGGCGCCGTAGGCTTTGAGCATGCGGCGGCGTTCCATCGACATCGTCTCGGGCATGGTCAGGATCAGCGGATAACCGCGCGCGGCGCAGACGTATGCCAGCGCGATGCCGGTGTTGCCGGAGGTGGGCTCCACGACGGTGACGTCTTTGGATCCCTTCTTCAGCCGGCCGTCTTTTTCGGCGGCCCAGATCATCGCCGCGCCGATGCGGCACTTGACCGAGTAAGCCGGGTTGCGCCCTTCGATCTTGGCGAGGACCTCAGCGCCTGTTCCCTGCGTAATTTTGTTGATGCGGACAAGCGGCGTGTTTCCAATGCTTGCTGCGTTGTCTTCGTAAATGCGGGCTGCCATCGATCAATCTCCTTTGTACCGAGTCTAGTAGCGCCAGGCATCCTGCCTGCAAGTTCATTGGCTTAAGGCAGGCAGGATGCCTGCGCTAGGATCAAATACTGTAGTCAGGGACACCGCGCTTAGCTTCCGCTCTTTTGCGCACCTCGGCAAGTGAAATGCGGTCAACCACATTGGAAATAGCCTTGTCGACATCCTCCCAGACCGCACGAAATGGATCGACGGCGCGGCGCGATTCGCGTTCGTTGGCGCCATCAATGGCTCGCCAGATTTCTCCGACCGAGATCAGCGCGGGATCACGCGCCAGGCGATGCCCGCCCACGGGACCGCGCTGGCTGATCAGCAATCCGGCGCGCCGCAACTCCACAAGAATCAGTTCGAGAAACTTTTCGGGGATCTCCTGGCTATGAGCAATGTCGGCGGAGCGCACCGCGTGATGGCGCTCGGAATAGGAGGCCAATTCCAGCATCGCACGCAAGGCATATTCAGTTTTCTGAGAGACTTTCATATCCAGCGAAATCCAGTTTCAAATCCTATTTCCCTATAGGGTTTGTATCCCGTTTTCGGAAAGTGTCAATTGATTTGACCGTTCGACTAAACTCACAGCTGTAGATATACTGCGTTTCAATGGCTAAAGGCAATGGACATTCTCAGCAGGCGCCCGCAGTGAATCACGGACCCACACGCCGGGCGCGCGATCCGTTTTGGGACAGTCGCGTCCATGCGATCGCCTGCACGGCTCGAACCTTGTTCAACATTTTGCCGGATGGCTTATGGCGCTGGACGGGGAAAATGCTGGGCCGGGCGGCCTGGAAACTCGACCGAAAGCATCGCCTTCAAGTCGTGCGCAATATGGATATCGCCTTTCGCGATGAGATGACGCACCAGCAGAAAGTGGACCTGAGTCTGCGCTATTTCGAACATCTGGGCGTGGGCGTGATCGAGTTCGCGCGCATGCTGCGTATTACTCCGGAGAACGTCGACGAGATCGCCGACACCTCCGAGCTTGAAAAATTTCGCGATCTACTTTCGCGCGGCAAGGGGTTGCTCTGCGTCCCCGCTCATCACGGCAATTGGGAGCTCTGCGGGCACGTCGTCTCGATAAAAGGATTCCCCGTCAAAGTCGTGGCCCGCCCTCTGGATAATCCGCAGGTCAACGACATGATTACGGCCGTCCGCGAACAGTACGGCAATGAGGTAATCTATAAATGGAAGGTGCTCTGGAAGCTTAAGAAACTGCTTGATAAAGGCAGCATCATCAGTCTTTCGATCGATCAGAATGGCGGCGACGGCGGAATCTTTGTGCCCTGTTTCAACACGATGGCCTCGACCATTACGTCGCCGGCGGAGTTGCATCTGGCGACAGGCACGCCGATCCTTGTCGCAACACTCAACAGAAAAGAAGACGGCATGCGGCACGTGCTGCGAATCTGGGACGTGATCGAGCATCCGCCGACAGGCGACCGCGAGGCCGACGTGCGCACGATCGTCACGCGCATCACGCTGGCCACCGAAAAAGCGGTACGCGCCTATCCTGAGCAATGGCTTTGGGTGCACCGGCGCTGGAAGACACGGCCACCGGGAGAAGTGCCGGGAGTCGACGGCTTGCCGCCGCTGGCGAATGGCGCCGTTCACTCGTAATAATTCCCAAATCGATAGGTGGCGTCGATACTCCGATTCGCTTTTCGCCAGCGCATTCCAAAAGAGGACGATGGGGCGTACCCCGGAGTCACACGTGGAGCGCGGCTCAGCCTGCTGTGTTGGAGTGACCATAAAAACCAATGCTGCTACGTTGCAAAAGAACGCTTCATGGCTGAGTTTGGCCACAACTTTGCGTAAGCTTCTTATGTGGCACAGACAAAATTCGGAGAATGAGGTTTGACATTCAAGCGGCGAAGACGTAAAGAGAAACATCAGACTGGCCTGAAGTTTCTCTCCACAAAATCCTGCGTTCACGGTTCTTCAGCCGCCGGCCATTAAGATTAATGCTTTGCTTTCGCTGCAATTTGGTCGAAACAAATTGCAGTGATACCGCGACTTCTGCGGGTGGGTCTTGAAAACCACATTGCAAACCAAATTCAGGCTACGGGCAGCAGCGCCTCAGAGACGGGTTTGCGCGCGCTTTAGGCCTTTACAAAAGATGGCAGTTCCGCTTCGGACTGCCGCAAGCCGGGAAATGCGCACTCGCGCAAGGAATAGAGAACTCTAACCGCCCCGTCAGAATCCCGTTGGTGAAGCAGGAGAAGTACGTTATGGCAGCATGTTACAAATGTGGAAAAGTCGTCACCGTCGGAATCGACGCCCCGATGCCGCCCGACGCGGTCTGCGAGCAGTGTTCGTCCTGGTTGCACAGTTGCGCCAACTGCGGCTTCTACGACGAATACAGTTATACAAAATGCCGCGAGACTAAGGCGGAGTTCGTCTTTGACCGGTTGGGCAAGAATGTCTGCAAATTCTTCAAGCTCAAGACGACCGGCGGACGCACGGGCGAGCAGCCCGAGAAGCAGCAGAAGAAGATGTCGCCGCGCATGGAACAGCGCGACCGCGAAGGCAAAGCGCGCGAAAATCTCGACCGTCTCTTCAAATAAGTAGCGCGGGCCTGTGCGCCCGCCGGCCGATAAACGCCCGCGTCACTCTGCGGCGTCATCGCTTGCGCCGCTGGATTTGGCTGCCGCCTCATACTCCTGCAGTTCGTCATCGCTCAGCGTCCACAGCAGCGTCTGCCGTTTTTCGTCGAACTGCTCAAACTGCCAGTCCAGCACCGCCGTCTCTTCGGTGACCTGGTCGGGCCCCTCGAGTTTCATGGCTCCTTCGGCACGCCAGAAGGTCAGCAGTTTGATCGTATAATCCAGCGCAATGATTTGCTCGACACTACTCATTTTTCAGTCATCCCCAGCGATTTTCATACGCGCCACCGTAATACGATCGGCCATTGAGATCAAATCGGTCGTACGGACCAGCCCAATATAAAGTCAGCGGCTATGAAGAACTGAAAACACATCACTTTAATGAGGCTATATTCGATATGGATAGAATGAATCATAATCTGAAATTTTGTCGAAAACAATTCCTGTGGACATCGTGATTGCGCCTCTGTCCTGTGAACCGTAGGTGCGGTTCAAAGACATAACTCAGGAAGGTTGGCACGGATGAAACGTGCTAATGGTTCGCGCGTTGTGAAAGCCACAGCGGAAAAGTCCAAACAGCCGGACATTTTCCGCTGTGGCTGTCTCTTTGATTGCGCGCGAACCAATAATGAGTCCCGTGTGGATAAAGAAGATTTGAAACGATTCAACTGCCAATCGTTTCAAATCTTCTTTCCCTTCATTAACAACACTGGACTCAATAAGTCATTAGTGAAACCAAAACTGCAAAACGAAAATTTTTATAAAACTTGGACGAAGAGTTTCGAATCGAAGTCCTGCCCCTTTAGGAATGAACTTCCGATTTCGCACGCGGGCTCAAGGCGGCGACTGATGACTGTAACGTGCAGTTTTAATTGAGTGATAACGACTATAATATTGGGATTCGCTGCTTTGACCTTTCAGGAGCGTCTGTGACCCGAAACACGATCACTCTTCTCTGTCTGCTTTATCTCTGCGCGGGAGCACGCGCGGGCGAAGTGGTGCTCAGTGAAGATTTCGAGACGGCGGAGCCGAACAAGCTCCCTCCCAAATGGGCGACTTCATCGCCCACCGATTTTTCAGTGGCCTCGACCCCCGACCGTGGAAAAGTTCTGCGCTTCACCAACCCAAAGGGCGGCGGACCGTCGGTAAGTGTGGTGCTGGACATCGAAAAGCTGAAGGGTCACACCGTAAAAGTGTCGGTCTTTGCAAAGGCGCCCGCGGGTTACACGCCGGTGACGGGCAAGAGCTGGACCGGGCCGAAGTTGCTGACAGCAATCAAAGGCGCCGACACAAAAGTGCGCTATGCCGGAAAAAATGTGGACCCGGCCAAGCACGACTGGCAGGAGCTTACGCTGACGGCAAAGGTCGAAGCCGCGGCGACGGGATTCACGGTGAGTTTAAAAGTCGATGCAGTGGCCATGGAAGAAATGTTCTTCGATGCGCTGAAGGTTGAAATCGTGGGCGATGTGGCGGCGGCAGCGGCGCCTCCACCTGCAACACCCGGGGCACCGGCCGAAGAAGCGCCCGAGAAGCGCGCGGCCAAGGCTCCGACAAAGAATCTGGAAGAGGGCGGCATTCTTTTTAACGCGGAGATTGCAAAGCACCTGCAGTCGCGTTTCAAGAAGGCCGGGCCGGCGCCCAAGACGCTGGTCTTCGTTGGACCGGGGATGCCGATCAGCGATCTGGAGGGCAAGGCGCCGGGAAGCTGGAAGACATTGACGGCTCCGCCGGCGCTGATGGGCAAGGGGGCGTCGCCGGTGATGCTGATGGCGGGACTGCCGGAGTACATCAATGAACATCATGCCGAAGTTATTTTCCTTGTGGCCGAGAGCACGACGGCGCGCAAGATCGGCATGTCGGAAGATCTGGATTGGTCGGACCTGGCGAACCTCTGCATACGATTCGGCGCGCTGCCTGTTTTCGTGATTCCGGCATCGGCGGGTGATCCGGATAAAGATGCACTGCGCACGGCGATGTTGAATTCGGCGAACGACGTTCACGTGCCGGTGCTGGAGAGCAAGAATCCGTCGCTGCTACCGCGCCGCGTGACGGAGCTGACCACGATTCTGGAAAAGTATGTCTTCTGCCGGATTCCGCTCGACGCGGCGCCGTCCGGTACCAAACCCGCTCAAGAGGAGTAACACCATGCTCACGAGAGCAGTGCTATGCACTCTGGCAATTTGGGCGGTAGCGCTACCAGCGGGCGAATCGCCTGCGGCCCTAACACCGCCGGGCGGGACGTTCCGGCCTTTTCCGCAAATACCGCAGGTGCTTTATTATGAGGACTTCGAGGACGACAAGCCGAATCTGGAGAAAGGCAAACTGGAGACGGAGCTTGCTGGGTCGTCGGGAAAGGGCACCTGGCAGTTGAGCGGCGATAGCAAGCAGGTCGCGTCGACGGTCAATCTGAGCAAATCGAAAGTGACGATGCCGGCGGGATTACCGGTCAACCAGCTCGTTATCAGCTTCATGCTCTGGTCCGATCAGGAAGGTGAGGTGCTGGTCAAGGGCTACCACGCTAAGGGCGATTATTACGACGGCCAGCGCGTCTCAAAAGAGAAAACGTGGGTTCCTGTAAAATTCAAGCTGACCGAAGTCCGCAATACATCCCGCACGTCGGCGTCGCGTGTCGAGTCCGAGCATGTCTGGACCAAGTTTGAGATCATCTTCAAGCCCAAAGAGCCCAAGAAGCCGACGGTGCATATCGACGACGTGCTGATTACCGTGGGCCTGCAGCCGATGGAGGTACTTCCCGCGCTGATCAGCAAGAAGTTTGCGGCGGCGGACCCGGACAAATCCGGCGGCACCTTGAAAGAATTCGATCTGCTCAAGGCGGCCTTGAAAGCGTCGGAGCGCAAGGGCAAACCCAAGAGCGTGCTGGTGTTTGGGACCAAGAGCAATAAAAGCGACGAGCTGACGAAGGCCGTCGAGGCGATCGCGGCCAAGGAGAAGTGCGACTTGAGCTTCGCGGCGGCGGCTGCGCCCGATCAGCCCAAGCTTGGCGGAATTGAGGATGCGAGGTTGCTGCTTCCTTATAATGTGCTGCAGAGCCAGGCCGAGCAGGTGATTCTGGTTTTGACGCGCGAGAACGCGCTGGCTGCGGGGCGTTCGAGCGCCGGTGTGATCGCGGTGGTGCAGCGCGCTCTGGCGATGGGTTGCGTGCCGATCGTGTGCCTGCCGGCGACGCATGCGGCGATGACCAAGGGCGAGCTGGGCAAGATCAAAGGATACTGCAACAGTGTATCGGCGACCTTGACCGACATGGGTGTGCCGTGGGTGGATTCGACGGCAGCGCTGAAGGCCAACGCGGCGGCATTCGACAAAGATGAGCTATCGGCGGTGGGACTGGCCAGTGTAATGGACGCGGCGCTGGACTCGGCAAAGCAAGTAAACACATCGGTATTCGGGCGAAAATAAAGGGCGCCACCGGGCTGCACCCGTGCAAAAGCTTTAGTGCGCAAAATTTTCGATACTTTTATGCAATAAGTTTCGTACGTATCCGTTCTTTATTTCAGGATCAGTGAGTCTACCCGTCTGTCCGGTGTGGAGGCAGTGGCGTTTAGTGCGCGCCACGCCACTGGAATTGCATTGAATTGAAAGGAGCCGTTATGTCATTGAGTAAATTGCTTGCGTTGTTGGTCTGTGCCAGCTTTGCCCTTGGGGCCGTCTCGCGCGCCGCCGAGATGGATGTGAAGGCAACCAAGACGCCTGAAGAGATTGCCAAGGAGAAGAAACGCCGCGCCACTCTGGCTGCCGCTGGAATCGACCCGGATCGCAAGCCGGCTGCGCCGCCCGCTGCGCCCGCCGCCCCTGCCAAGCCAGGCGCTGCCCCGGCAGTGGCCTCTGCCACAGGATTGCAGTCGTACACTTTCAACGTCACGGGGATGATGTGCAACAACTGTGAACAGTCGGTGACCACCAGTTTCAAAAAGAGCGAAGGCGTCTCGAATGTCGCGGCTGTTACGGCAGCGGGCACGGCAGTCGTCACCTACGACCCGGCCAAGACGAGCATTGAAAAGCTGCTCGAAGAATTCAAAGTGAACAAGATGGCCCGCTTCACCGCGATGAAGGCCGGCGAAAAGCCCGCGTATGTTTACTCCGGCAAGGACGAGACCCTGATGGGCGGAATGTCGATCAAGGGCAAGGATGCAGCCGCCGACGTCGTCGCGCGCATTAACGCTCACCGCGAAGGCGAACCGGCCGAACGCTACATTAATCTTCTCGCCACAGGCGAGCTGGCCACCAAGATCGAAGAGATCCGCAAGTCGGGCGTGCGCCGCGTCAAGATCGTCGGCGTGGTCTCCGATGCTGGCGTCAAAGTCAACAGCATCGAACCGCAATAAGAAACACGACAGAACGAAGTGCGAAAGACGTAAGAGGCGAAACCTCTTACGTCTTTTTTTTTTGATTACGATGACAGTTCGCGGAAGCTTTTTAAACGGATTGTTTCACTTTTGCATGGGCATGCAGAAATAGTGGCCGGAGTTGTGTGGCAATTCGTCCCGCCATTACCAGTTTGACGCGCATTCTTTTCATTTCAACAGCGACGCCCTGCCAGATATTCATGGGTTCACACAATCTGTCCTTGGAATACCCAGGATCGCCTCTCCTTCACGTTCCTCCCCATATTGGTCAGGGCTTTGCGATCACTGGGCTGTGATCAACAGTGATCCAAACCGTCGGCCGGGTAACGCCGTTTATCAATAGGAGGAGACGCATGAGTAACGTCTGGTTGAAGCGGCTGTCGGGATTGACAGCCATGAGCCTGGTGGCCAGTCTGGTCGTATTGACGGGATGCCACGATTGCGATGACGATTGCGGCAAGCACAAGAAACACAAGCACGACTGCTGCGACGGCGGCAAGGTGAGCATGGCGGAAGGCGAATGGCGACCGGTCGGCGGGACAGCCAACGTCGATGGCCGCGCTGCCTGGCAGAACGAAGAACAGTACTGGCGATCGAATTATTCGACACGCCCGTATGCATCGCAGAGCGTCAGCTACGACGAGTATGCCCCGGCTTACCGCTATGGCTACGACACGCGGCGCCGCTATCAGGGACAGCGCTTTGACGACCTCGAGAAGGATCTGGCTCGCGACTGGGACCACATGCGCGACAATTCCAAGCTGACCTGGGAGCAGGCCCGTCCGGCAGTGCGCGATAGCTGGGACCGCAACGAAGCCCGCATTGACCTCCGTGCCGGTGAGAGCGGCGCAAACATCAGCGTCGGCACCCGCCCGAGCTGGGATAGCGATGAACAGTATTGGAAGTCGAACTACTCGTCCCGCCCGTACTTCAGCGCCGGAACCACGTATGACGACTACAGCCCCGCCTACCGCTACGGTTACGAATCCCGCACCAAGTATCAGGGCAAGAAATATGAGGATGTCGAAGTCGACATGAGCCGCGGTTGGGATACGGCGAAGGGAACATCCAAGCTGGGCTGGGAAAAAGCCAAGGAAGCGACACGCGATGCCTGGAACCGCGCCGACCGCGCCGTCACCGGCGACCGCCGCTAAGCTTTCTGAAACGATCCGACGCACAGGCGGCCCGGAGAAATCCGGGCCGTCTTTTTATGCAGTGGATCTAAATGGAGTCAGTCCGTCATGCTCGGGCGTGTATACATTCCATCTGGAACCTTATTTAATGGGAGAAGAGCATGAGCATGTGGAACTACTTGTTTGACAGCGAATTTAAACAACGCCGTGACATTCAAAAAATTCGAACACGTCAGGAAGAACTGCACGATAAAACGTTCTATTCACAGCGCAGCACAACGCGTCGCTTGGACGATCTGGAAATTGAACGCGGTGAACTGGCGCTCTATTGTCGCGCAGCCGTTCAACTCATGATTGAAAAGAAACTCATCACAGCAGAGGATTTCGTCAATAAGATGCACGAAATTGACGCTTCGGACGGAAAAATCGACGGCGCATATACTCTACCGTAACTTTGGCGATCGACACGATTCCTCGCAGTGGCGAATATCCAGCCGGCGCGATACAATGACCGCTCAATTCACGCGAGGGTTCCGTATGCAACGCATGCTCGT
>Ga0105047_10007139_pt1 | contig 18881 bp, 19 predicted proteins | sample MAT04_FD_78384 | JGI IMG/M metagenome (GOLD analysis project Ga0105047, IMG submission 78384) | Freshwater microbial communities from Lake Fryxell liftoff mats and glacier meltwater in Antarctica - MAT-04 (megahit assembly) | ecosystem: Environmental > Aquatic > Freshwater > Ice > Liftoff... | reverse complement strand
GGGGAATCTGTCCTCGAAGCTGTTCGAGATGGAGCGGACGGATAAGTTTCGGCCGGAGATTGCTTCGCCGGTATTTGGAGAGTTTGCGAATGGGCGGGAGCTTCCTGTCAGCGGGACGGTGAGCGCGAAGTTTGCGGAGGGGTCGGAGGAGGAGTTGGGGTTGGCCGGGGTGCAGATCGCGGGGGCGCCGTTGGCAGGTCTCCGCAATCAACATTTGAAGCGGGAATGGGAGCACCTTTCTGATTACGAGCGAGGTTGGGACGGAGCTTAAACGGTGCGACTACACACGGGCGGGATTGTGCTAGATTCGGCACCATGACCGAACCGATTGTCCAGATCCGAGAGCTTTCTAAGCTTTATAGTCACGGTGAGATTGAAGTGATCGCGCTGGACCGGATCACGCTGGATTTTGGCGCGGGCGAGTTTGTCGCCTTGATGGGGCCGAGCGGCTCCGGCAAAAGCACCCTTCTGCACATCATGGCCGGCATTGACCGGCCGACGACCGGGCAGTGCCTCGTGCAGGGTACGGACGTTGCAACACTCAGTGAGACGGCATTGGCGGAGTGGCGGAACCAAAACGTGGGTTTTGTTTTTCAGACGTTCAACCTCGTGCCGGTGCTGACGGCGTTTGAGAATGTCGAACTGCCTTTGCTGCTCACGGCGCTCAACGCTCGCGAACGACGCGAGCATGTTGAGACGGCGTTGGAGTTGGTGGGACTGGCGGATCGGCTGAAACATCTGCCCCGGCAATTGTCAGGCGGTCAGGAGCAACGCGTGGCCATCGCCCGCGCCATCGTGGCCGATCCAACTCTGATCGTGGCCGATGAGCCGACCGGCAATCTGGACGCGCATTCGGCGGCGGACGTGCTGACGTTGTTGCAGCGGCTTAACCGCGAGATGGGCAAGACCGTCATCATGGTGACGCACGATCCGCGGGCCGCCAGTTATGCACAGCGAACGGTGCATTTGGAAAAGGGCGAATTGTTGAACGAGGCGTTGTGACCATTCCCGGCTTCATCCTGCGCAATGCGCTCCGTAACAAGCGCCGGTTGATCCTGACGGTGTTGAGTGTGGCGATCAGCTTGTTCCTGCTGACGATTTTGCTGACGGCGTTGAAGTTGATGACCGAGCCGCCGACAACCGATCAGGCGAGCTTGCGCATCGTGACCCGGCACCGGGTGTCGTTGGCGAACGTGCTGCCGGAAAAGTACCAGTATCGAATCGAACGGATGCCCGGCGTGGAGCATGTGTCGAAGTTCACTTGGTTGGGCGGGATTTATATTGATGAGGCCTCGAGCAACTTTGCCCAGTTCGCCTGCGATGCGGACCGGATCTTCCGCATCTTTCCCGAGGCCGTGGTGGATCCCCGGCAGGAAGAGACGTTTGTGAAGGAGAAGAATTCCTGCGTGGTGGGGCGCAAATTGTTGGAGCGGTTCCGCTGGAAGCTGGGAGATCGGATCACGTTTCAGGCGGGGTTGTGGCCGTGTGACGTGGAGTTGGTGATTCGCGGTGTCTATCACAGCGAAGGGCTGGACGAGACGCTGGTGTTCTTCCATCACGATTACCTCGACGAATTGCTGGGCCGGCGCGGGATGGTGGGGACGTTTTGGATCAAAGTGGCCAACGCGGATGTGATTCCCGATTTGATCGCGCGGGTTGATGCGGCGTTCCACAACACAGACGCGGAGACCAAGACGGAGACAGAACGGGCCTTTCAACTGGGCTTCATTTCGATGATGGGGAATGTGAAATTGTTTATCGGTTCCATTTGCACCGTGATCGTGTTCACGATGTTGCTCGTCACGGCGAGCACGATGGCGATGGCGATCCGGGAACGGTTGCGCGAGATTTCGGTGCTCAAGGCGCTCGGATTCACGGGCATGATGATCTTCACGTTGATTCTTGCGGAGTCCTGCGGTTTGGCGCTGGCCGGCGGTGTGCTCGGCTGTTTTGGGGCGAAGATTCTGGCGGAGACGCTGGATGTGTACAAGCTGTCCCGAGGTTTTCTGCCGATGTTCCCGGTGTCAGCGGAAATTCTCACCGTCGGCATGCTCGTCGCGTTGGGGTTGGGAGTGGGCAGCAGTCTGGTGCCGGCTTACACGAGTATTCGGACGCCGGTGGTGACCGGCTTGAAGGAGTTGGATTAGTGGCGGTCCCGCTTAAATACAATTTGCGGAGCCTGCGTGTCCGGTGGCGTTCGACGATCGCGACGACACTCGGCGTGGCGCTGGTGGTGGCGGTGTTTGTGATGGTGATGTCGCTCGATCGCGGCATGCGGGCGACGTACATCTCCACCGGCGATGCGCGCAATCTGATGGCGTTACGCAAGGGGGCCACGGCAGAATCCAGCAGTCAGATCGGGCGCGAAGACGCGCGCCGGATCAAGTACACGCCGGGGATCGCGCGCACGGAAAAGGGCGAACCGCTGGCTTCGGCGGAGATCATCGTGTTGGCATTGCTGGAACGGATCGAGGGCGGCAGTGCCAACGTTCAGGTGCGCGGCTTGGGGCCGGTCGGGTTGGAGTTGCGGCCCCAGATTCGGATCGTGGAAGGGCGCATGTTTGCGGCCGGCCGCCGCGAGGTGATTGTCAGCCGGAAGATCGCGGAGCGATTCGTCCATTGCCGGGTGGGGGAGTCGTTCCGATCGGGGACGACGGCGTGGCAGGTGGTGGGGATTTTCGACGCGCAGAAAACGGCGTTCGAGTCCGAGATTTGGATGGATGCCGATGAATGTCGCGAGGTGTTCAAACGCGATTTCTATGGCGCCGTGCTGTTGCGGCCGGTGGATGCCGTGGCGGCCGCGACGCTGACGGAGCGCTTGCACAATGACAAGACGTTGAATGTGAAGGTCGTTACCGAGACGGCTTATTATCAGGAACAGACGAAATCCGCCGGCCTGTTTCAATTCATAGCGTCGTTTCTGGCGGTGATCATGAGCGTCGGCGCGGCGTTTTCGGCAATGAACACCATGTACGCCGCCGTGGGGGCGCGGACGCGGGAGATAGGGACGTTGCGGGTGCTGGGGTTCCGGCGCCGCGATATTTACACGTCCATCCTGATCGAATCCATGTTGCTATCGCTGTTGGGCGGGGCGCTTGGCTGTCTGTTGGCGCTCCCGATGAACGGATTGGCCACCGGCACGATGAGTCAGACGACATTTGCCGAGGTGGCGTTTGAATTTCGGATCACAGCGGAGCTGCTGGCGAAGGGATTGATTTTCGCGCTGGTGATGGGTGTCATCGGCGGTTTGTTGCCGGCTCGATTGGCAGCGCGCAAGCCCGTACTTGACGCGTTGCGTGCTGTCTGAGAATGATGCGAGGTACCATGAGCGACGCCAGTAATGATAATTTGTCGCGGTTGCGGATCGAGCCGGGACAGAAGACCCGACGCAAGACAGGGCCGGTCGTCTTGCTGGTCGTGATTGCGCTGTTGTTCGTGCTGGGACTCGTGCTGTTTTTCAGTTCCCGCAAACCTGCGCCAGCCGCAGCCGCGACACCGGTGTCTGCCGCTCCGGCACCGGCGGCGGTCAAATCAGGAGAGCCGGTATTAACGGTCAGCGGCTATGTCATCCCGCGGGAACGGATTGAAATCAGCCCGAAGTTCATGGGGACGGTGAAGATTATCAACGTCAAGAAAGGGGACGCCGTCGAGCGAGGCAGTGTCATTGTGGAGTTGGAGGACGAGGAATATCAGGCACGGTTGCAGGAGTCGGAGGGCCGGCTTGCGCTGGCCGAGGCGAATTTGGCGAATGCGGAGCTGAATCTAGTCCGCGCGCTCGACTTGCAGGAGAAAAACGTCGAAAGCAACCAAGTGGCCGATGAAGCGCGCCGGGCCAAGGCGGCGGCCGCGGCCGAGGTGACGGTCGCGCGTGGCACGGTGGCGTTGGCGCAGACCTATTTGAACTGGTGCATCATCCGCGCCCCGATTTCAGGGGTGATTCTCGAAAAATTGGTGGACCCAAATGAACTCGTCGCTCCGCAAAGTTTTGGCGGTTCGCGCGGGCCGAGCACCGCGTTTGTCGCGATGGCGGACTTGAACGATTTGCAGGTGGAAATTGATTTGAACGAAGCCGATGTCGGCAAAGTCCACCTCAACCAGCGTTGCCGGATCAGCCCCGAAGCCTATCCAGACAAATCGTACGGTGGGCACGTTGCCGAAATTGCGCCCGAAGCGAATCGTTCCAAAGGCACGTTGCAGGTGAAAGTGCAGATTGAGAAACCAGACCGGTTCCTGACTCCCGAACTGAGCGCGAAGGTGGAGTTCCTTGCCGATTAACCGTCAACCCGTGGTTTCGAGCGACATCTCGTCCATCGGCTACGACGACGCGAGCCAGACGCTGGAAATTGAATTCAAGGCAACCGGCGCGTATCGGTATTTCTCGGTGCCACGCGAAACCTACGATGCGCTGACCCAGACTTCATCGCCTGGCAAATACTTCCGGCTGCAGATCAAAGGCAAATTCGCGTGGGAAAAAATATAGGCGCGCCTCAACGAGACGCGCCGATATTTTGATCGAATTGGATTACTTGGCTTTGGCGAACTGCGCAGCCACTTCGTCCCAATTCACCACGTTCCACCACGCATCGAGGTAGCCCTTGCGGAGGTTCTGGTACTTCAAGTAATAGGCGTGCTCCCAGACATCCACGCCGAGGACCGGCACATCGCCTTCCATGAGCGGACTGTCCTGATTGGCTGTCGAGTAGGCCTTGAGGGCACCCTTGCTGACGACGAGCCAGCTCCAACCGCTGCCGAACCGGGTCATGCCGTTGGTGGTGATGATCTCTTTCAGCTTTGCCACCCCGTCGCATTCCGCGTTGATCGCCGCCGCCAGCGCGCCGGTCGGTTCGCCGCCGCCGCCCTTTTTCATGATCGTCCAGAACAGGCTGTGATTGTGGTGGCCGCCACCGTTGTTGCGGACAGCGCCGCGGATGGCTTCTGGCACGCTGTTGATGTCGCGGAGCAAATCTTCGATGGATTTGCTGTGCAACTCCGGCGCTTTGTCGAGCGCCGCGTTCAGGTTGGTGACGTAGGCGGCGTGATGCTTGCCGTGGTGGATTTCCATCGTCCGCGCGTCAATGTGCGGTTCGAGCGCGTCAAAAGCGTAGGGTAATTTGGGTAATTCGTGAGCCATACAATTGTTTCTCCGTTAAAGGTTTCTCTGCAACCAACGCAGGCGGATGCTAGCCCGGCTTGCCCGCCGAGTCAACGCCGCACAAACCCTTTGTCAAACTCTCCGCCTTCTCCTATCGTCGCAAGTCAGATGTCTTGGGTCATGCAACACGGCAGGCGGATCGCGCGAATCATCGCGGGTTTTGCGATTTTGATCATTGGCATTGGCCTGTTGTTCCTGCCCGGACCGGGCATCCCGATTTTGCTGGTGGGGCTGACCATTCTCGCCGTGGACTTCGTGTGGGCGGAGCGTCTCAAAAAGCGATTGCACGACGAAGCGATGAAGATCGTGAACAAAGTCCGTGGCAACTACAAACCGGGCTAACGCGCCGCTTGTGTCCCGCCGGGCTTCTCGGCTTCGTCAATCAACATCACCGGGATGCCGTCGCGCACCGGGTACCGCAGCCCGCATTGCGGGTTCGTACAGATGAGTTTATCGCCTTCCTCTTTGACCGGCTCCTTGCATTGGGGGCAGGCCAGTATTTCCAACAATTCTTTATCAATCATGACGGCTCCTGACAGTGGCTTCTTGGATTTCCTTGATGGACACGCCATGCGCCGTGGCGGCCCGTTTACACGACTCAAATTCAGGCGACCACGACAACACCCGCTTGCCGAGTCGGCCCACTTTCACTTCAATCACGCCGTACGGCGTCGGCACCTTGATGAACTCGCGCGCCAACTTCCGCCGCTGTGCCGTTGTCACCCGCACCCCGAAACTCGTGGTGTGCGACAGAATCAGTTCCGTCAGCGCGTCCGTGTGTTTCGGTTCGCACAGGACGGCTAACACCGTCCCGGGGCGGTTTTTCTTCATGTGCACCGGCGTCAACCACACATCCAGCGCCCCCGCCGCCAGCAACCGGTCGAGCACATCACCGAACAACTGCGGATTCATGTCGTCAATGTTCGTCTCGACGACATTGACCACATCGCTCTCTCCGCCGGTGGTATCGCCGAGAATCGCCCGCAACACATTTGGCGACCGTTCCAAATCCCGACTGCCGGCCCCATAACCAATCCGATCAATCTTCATCGCCGGCACCGGCCCAAACTGGGTGCAAAACTCCGCGAGCAACGCCGCCCCCGTCGGCGTGACCAACTCCACTGTCACGCCCGTTGGCTGCGTGGGAATCCCCCGCAACAACTCCAACGTCGCCGGTGCCGGCACCGGAAAACGGCCGTGCGCCGTCTCGACAAAACCAGACCCCAACGGCACCGGCAATGCCTGAACATCCTCCACGCCCAGTGCTTCCACCGCGAGACAGGCTCCCACGATATCCACAATGGAATCCACCGCGCCGACTTCGTGGAAGTGAATCGTCTCCAGCGGCACCCCGTGAATCTTCGCCTCCGCCTCGCCAATCCGCCGAAATACGCTCAGCGCCCGGCGTTTCACATTGTCTGACAACCCGCTGCCGGTGATCATGGCGGCGATTTCTGTATAACCCCGGTGGGAGTGGCCCTGTTTCATCACCAAGTGAGGCGTCTCGATGCAATCAAACTTTGTCGCGGAAATGTTCTGCTTCTCAACCCGCCGGGTAGAAATCGAGTACCCCGGCAAACGGAGCTTCGCGAGTTCCGAGCGAAGCTCGTCTGCCGACACACCAAGATCAATCAACGCGCCGAGCAACATATCGCCGCTGATGCCGGCAAAGCAGTCGAGGTAGAGAAGTTTCACGCCAAACCAATGTTAACAGACCCGGTCACGATGCGGCAATATTGTTCCGCCGCGTGCTCCGGACAGTTCCGCCAACGACCAGCGCCGCAGAGATGATCAGAAGATTCTTGATGATATACTGCCCCGCCATGGTCGGAGCGTAGAGGTAGCGACCGGGTTGAAAGGTGATCTCCGGCAGGATCACCAGCGGCAAGAAAGTGCCGACCATCTGCAACGCGAGCAGGGCGATGGCGACGCGGATGGTCTTGTGAAACAGGAAGGTCACCCCAATGGCCACCTCCCACCAGCCAATAATTGCCAGCCATGTTTCTGGCGGAAAGAACGGCATCCAGTGGACCGTCGCTTTCACCATCGTCGCGGCGGGCGACAGTCCAAGCGGTTTGAGCAGGCCGAACCACACAAAGATGATTGCCAGCGAAACGCGCAATGCCACCGTCCCCCAGCGTCGCATAAACGACGCAATGCGCTCATCAATTTGATTCCAATCAAGCTTCACGGCTGTGCCTGGTCAGAAGAGCGGGCGTTGATCAAGCTGGCGGCGTAGCCGGCGCCGAAGCCATTGTTGATGTTGACTACTGTGACGCCGCTGGCGCAGGAGTTGAGCATGGCGAGCAAGGCGGCGATGCCGCCGAAGCTGGCGCCGTAGCCGACGCTCGTGGGGACGGCGATGACGGGCTTGTCCACAAGACCGCCGACGACGCTCGGCAGCGCGCCTTCCATGCCGGCACAAACGATAAGGACTTGGGCGTCGAGAAGTTCCTCGTTCACGGCGAGGAGCCGATGGAGGCCGGCGACGCCGATATCGTAGTAGCGCTTCACTTGGTTGCCCATGATTTCGGTGGTGGCGATGGCCTCTTCGGCGACCGGGATGTCCGTCGTGCCGGCACAGAGGACGGCGACGATGCCGGGCCGTTTGGGGACCGGCTTGTGAACGACCGTGATGGTGCGGGCGGCTGCGTGGTAGCGCGCTTTGGGGAAGAGGCGTTTGACGGCCCGGTAGGCTTCCGGTGAGGCGCGGGTGGCGAGGAGGTTTTCGTCGTGTTGGAGAATCTTCTTTGCGATGGCGGCGACTTGAGTTGGCGTCTTGCCTTCGGCGTAGATGACCTCCGGGAATCCCTTGCGCAGGGACCGGTGGCCGTCCACCCGGGCGAAGCTGAGGTTGTGGGTGGCGAGGGATTTGAGCCGGCGGATGGCGGAGGGGGTGGAGAGTTTGCCGGTGCGGACTTGGTGGAGGAGTTCGGTAAGTTGGCTTTCGTTCATGGGGTGGAAGGTAGCAGGAGCCGGTGGCTATTTCGAGAGAAGTTCGAGGGCTTTGGCGAGCGGGCGATCGGTGGCGAGAGTGTTGGCTTTCGCGGTGGTCCCGTTGAATTGGCCAAAGCCGGTGGCGGCGAGGGTGTGTTCGATTTCGCGGGCGAGTTCGACGGGCACATCGGGGGTGAGGCCGGTGTTGTGGATGCGGCGACCGCGTGGGGTTTGGAAATAGGCAGTGGGGAGAACGAGGACCGCGCCATCCGGTAGGGGAAAGCGGGCGCTGTGACGACCGTAGCCGGCGGTGGTCTCGCCGATGAGCCGGGCCCGTCCGTAGTCTTGGAGTGCGCCGGCGAAAACTTCGGCTTCGCCGGCGGTGCCCCGGTTGACGAGGATGAGAACGGGACCGGTGAATGGGTCGCCTTCCGCCGTGACAAATTCCGCCGCGCGGCCGGGGCGGGCGTAGGCGAGGGTGGTGACGGGTGTTTTGGGGGGCAGGAATTGTTGGGCGGCGATGACAACGGAATCGAGTGTGCCGCCGGGATTGTTACGGAGGTCGAGGATGAGGGAACGCATGCGATTGGCCGTGGCGGTGGTCAATTCGGCGAGGAATTGTTCGACGGCCGGGAACGTGAACTCAGGCAGGCGGTAGTAGCCAAGGCCGGGGGCGAGATATTGGATGGTGGGTTTGAGGATGGCCGGGGTGAGCCGTTGGAGGATGAGGTTGCGGGGGCCGGTGGCGGGGTCAATGACGCGCAGGAGAAGTTTGGAATCGGCGGCACCATCTAGTTGGCGGGTGATGTCATTGATGCGGGCGGCGGTGGTTGGTTCGTCGTTGATGGCGACGATGCGTTCGCCGGCTAGGAGACCAGCGCGTTGGGCGGGGGTGCCGTCGCGGACGGAGATGACGGTGGGAAAACTTTCGCGCTGAGCGATCAGGGCGCCGAAATCAACGGTCGTCTCGGGGCGCTCGATTTCGGAGGGTGTGAGCAGGTCGGCGTCGGGATCGAGGGAGCGAAGGAAGGAGCGGAGGGAGGCGGTGGTGTGGGCGTGCAGGGTGAGGTTGGTGGCGTCGGAGTAGTGCTTGAGAATTGTGTCGAGGAAGCTGGCGAATTGGCTAAAGGCGTCGTAGGTGGAGGCAGCCGGCGGGGAAAGGGCAGGGGGCGCGTCGTTGGCTTGCACCCACGACGCGCCCCAGATGCCGATTGCGAGCAGAACTGGACGGCCGGCGTTCACCCCAATTCCTGGCCGGTGACCGAGTCGGCGATTTTGAATTGCTCGAAGTGGAAGGTGGGATCAGCACGGAAACTGAGTTTGCCGTGGAGTTTGTTTTCCAATTCGACGAGCAACGGTTCATCCTCGCTCCGGAGCCGGTTGAGGATTTCGGGGTGGACGTAAATGCGAAGCTGGGGCTGTTCGGTTTTGCCCTGTTCGCGCTGCCGGCGGAGGAGTTCGCTGATTTTGCGTTGGATCTCGACGGACATTGAGATGGCGCTTTTGACGAGTCCTTTACCTTTGCAGTAGGGGCAATCCTCGTAGAACGCGCTGGCCATGCTTTCGCTGTGGCGTTGGCGGGTCATTTCGAGGAGGCCGAGCGGCGAGATGGGGATGATCCGCGTCTTGGCTTTGTCGCGGCGGACGCCATCGCGCATCTTCTGCGTCACCTTCTGCTGGTCGCTGCGGCTGCGCATGTCAATGAAGTCAATGACGAGGAGGCCGCCAATGTTGCGGAGCCGGATTTGCCGGCAGATTTCCTCGGCGGCTTCCATGTTGGTTTGGTAGATCGTGGTGTCCAAATCTTTTTGGGATTTGTGCCGGCCCGTGTTGACGTCAACCGCGACGAGCGCTTCGGTTTCGTCAATGCAGATGTAGCCGCCGGATTTGAGCCAGACTTGCCGGCGGAAGGCGTTTTCGATTTGTTTCTCGACGTTGAACTTCACGAAGATCGGCGTGGGTTCGGTGTAGAGTTTGACTTTACCGCGCGAGCGCCGGCTGATTTGGCCGACCATTTCGCGAATGCGTTCGTCGGCGGCTTCGTTGTCCACGACGATGCGATCCACTTCCTCGGTAAGGAAGTCGCGGACGGTTCGCTCGATGATGTCCGGTTCTTGGAAGACGCAACTGGGGGTGGGGGCGGATTTGATCTTTTCCTCCACCTGCCGCCACGTGGAGAGCAGCAGTTCCAAGTCGCGGATGAAATAGCGTTTCTTCTGATCTTCACCGGCGGTGCGGATGATGATGCCCATGTTTTCGGGGATTTTCATTCCGCGCAGAATATCTTTCAGACGGCGACGTTCTTTGTCGCTTTCAATCTTGCGGGAGATGCCGCGCAGCGGGTTGAACGGCATCAGCACCAGGTAGCGACCGGGGAGGCTGATATTGGTCGTGATGCGCGGGCCTTTGGTGCCGATGGGGCCTTTGACGACCTGCACGATGACTTCCGAGCCGGGCGGGTAGAGCTTGGGAATGTCGTTCTGGGTGATGTGGCGCTCGGGCTTGGGCGGGGCGCCTTCCTCGGCTTCGACCAGTTCCACTCGTTCGCTGAGGGATTCGGGAATGATGTCCCAGTAATGGAGAAAGGCGTTCTTCTCAAAACCAATGTCCACAAAGGCGGCCTTGAGGCCGGGTTCGAGGTTTTTGATTTTGCCCTTGAACACGCTGGCCACGATGCGTTTCTCCGTGGTGCGTTCGATGGTGAATTCTTCCAACTGACCGTCTTCGAGGACGGCCACACGATTCTCCAGCGCTTCGGCGTTGATGATGACTTCTTTGAAAACGGCACCCCGGCGACGACCTGTGAGCAGTTCCTCGCCCTTGCGTAACAGTTGTTTGATAGCTTCCACGATCAATAAGTCCTCCTGTGTATCCAAACGTTTTGTAACAGCCCGAGAGCGGTCATGGTGGCCATCACGAAGGAGCCCCCGTAGCTGAGCAATGGTAGTGGCAGACCTTTCACCGGCATCAGGCCGATGGTCATGCCAATGTTGACGAAGACATGGAAAAACAGCAACGCGACGACTCCCGTCGCCAGCAGCATTCCCAAACGATCACGCGCATGCGCGGCAATGCGCAGGCCACAAAACAAAATCACGGCGTACAATCCCAAGACAATCACACTCCCGACAAATCCTTTCTCTTCCGCAATCACACTAAACAAAAAATCATTCGGCGACACCGTCCGCGGCAAATATCCCAGCAAACTCTGCGTCCCCTGCAAATATCCTTTCCCGGTCACGCCGCCCGAACCAACTGCGATCAGCGACTGATTCAAATTCCAACCGGCTCCCAAGGGGTCCTTCGCCGGGTTCAAAAACACCGTCAATCGGTCCCGCTGATAGTCCTTCAAATGCATCCAACCGAACGGCGCCGCGCAAACCGCCGCCAACACCAACAACGCCAAATGCTTCCCGCGCGCGCCGCCCACAAACAACATCGTAAACGTCACCACCAACAAAATCATCACCGAACCCAAATCGGGCTGCACAAAAATCAAAATCTGCGGCACCGCCACGATGGCAAATGCGGTCAATACCGTCCGCCACTGCCGGCGCTGCTCCGGCGTGCGATGATACAAATAGTACGCCACCGCCACAATCACCGCCAACTTCGCAATCTCCGCCGGCTGAATCCCCAAGCTGCCAAAACCCAGCCACCGCCGCGCTCCGTACACTTTCGCTCCCATCACCAACACCATCACCAGCAAGCCCACCGCGAACAGATACCAGATCGTGGCCCACTGGCACACCGCGCGATAATCCACCAAAGCCATCACGAAATACAACACCAAACCTGCGCCAAACCAAATCATCTGCATTTGATAGAAGTTCGGCATCTCCTGATCCGGCCCCCGATACGACGCGCTATAGATGAACAACACGCTCCCCACCGCCAAAAACACCATCGCGCTAAACAGCACCCAGTTCATCCGCCGCAACATTTCCCAGTACCGTCGCACTAGTCGCCCCCTCCGCCGGTGACCGCCAACTTCTCTTTCCCAAACAAACCGGCAAAAATCTGCCCCGCCACCGGCGCCGCCGTGTGACCGCCGCTATTCGCATCCTCAAACATCACCACCACCGCCACCGTCGGCCGCTCGTAAGGCGCGAACCCGATGAACCAGGCGCGATTGATCCGCCGGCGCGTCCCGTTTTCATACAAATCAAACTCCGCTGTGCCGGTTTTGCCCGCCACACTCAACCCGCGAACCGCTGCCCGATGCGACGTTCCATCCGCTTCCTGCACCGCGCCCAACAGCGTCCGGCGCACGGCCTCCATATTTTGTGGGGACGCGGTCACTTGACCGCGAGTTTCTGGTTGGGTGTCTTGCAAGACCTCCCCGCCGGGCGACTCGATTCGTTGCACCACAAACGGGCGCATCACCGTCCCCCCGTTGGCAAACGCGGCGGACATCACCGCCATTTGCAACGGCGTCACCAACAGAAAACTTTGGCCGATGGACAACTGGGCGGTATCACCATCCCACCACCGCTCCTGTTTCTCGCGCCGTTTCCAGTCGGGACTCGGCACCAGACCTTGATGCTCCCGGCCCACATCGAAACCTGTTGCCCGGCCCAACCCAAACATGCGGGACATCCGCTCGATTTGTTCCACGCCGGTCGCCATTCCTTTCTGATAAAACCACACGTCACAAGACTGGCGCATCGCCATCGGCCCATCCACGCTCCCGTGCCCATCGCGTTTCCAGCAGCCGAACGACCGATTGCCAATCAGCAGCGACCCGCCGCACACCGCTCGCTCCGCCAAATTCAACCGGCGCGATTCCAATCCCGCCAACATCGTGATTGGCTTGAACGTCGAACCCGGTGGATACAGCCCACCGAAAGCGCGATTGATCATCGGACGCTCCTCATTCTGCAGCACCGACTGAATCGTTTCGCTGGGCACGCCGGGATTGAACATATTGGGATCGAACGTCGGCACGCTCGCCATCGCAAGGACAGCGCCGGTACGCACGTCCAGCACCACCGCCGCCCCGCGCAACGGATGACGCGGCGACAACGGGGCGCGCCGCAACGCATCCTCTGTCAACGCTTGAATCCGCGCATCCAACGTCAACGTCACCCGGTTCCCGCGCTCCGCCGCTTTCTCTCCAATCTCGCCCACCATCGTCCCACCCGGCGTCACCCGAATCGTCCGCCCACCCGGCGCGCCGCGCAAAAACTCATCGTACGTCCGCTCCACGCCTTGTTTCCCGACGCTGTCCGGCTGGTAATAGTAGTAGTGCTCCAATTCCTCGTCCGTTGAGACTTCGGCTTTACCCACATAGCCGAGGAGGTGCGCGGCCAGCGTGCCTTGCGGATACTGGCGGACCGGCGTGACAATCAAATCCGCTCCCGGCAATCCGCTTGCCCGTTCCGCAAACGCCGCCACCCACGAAGTCGGCACATCCCGCCAGACCGGCAGGGGAATGGGCCGGCGTTTGGCATAGTGAATCCGCACATCCCGGTCCGCCAATCCCACCGGCTGGCCCAACGCCTGGCTGAGCGCGCCCAAGGTTGCGCCGGCCGCGCGCACGACATCTTGGCGTTTCGAGTCGCGGCGGATTTGTTCGAGATAAATCACAATGTCGTAGCTCGGCCGGTTGTTTGCCAACACCACGCCATTGCGATCCACAATTTCACCACGCGCCGCCGGCAGGCGAATCCGGCGCAATGATTGGGCGTCTTCCCGGTTCCCAAAATGTTCGCTCCGCCACACCTGCACCCGGGCCAAGGCGACCAGCAACACCAATAATCCCACTGCCACGGCGATCCCAAAAACAAACAGGCGCGGGTTTTGTTGCGAAGTCGGGGAACTGATGATCATTCGGTTTCCCCCCAATGCAAACGCACAAAATCCACCGCCAAGAAAATCACCGGCGTCACCACGGCTCCCATCAACGTCAGCCAGAACAATCGTCCGACGGCCACCCACGATGCGCCCACCACCACGATCGCGGCGAGCGACGCGATCAGCGCCACCAGCGCACCGGCCAGCAATTGCACCCACGGCAGATCGGGATCGAGCAATTCGCGCCACCACCACAACACGAGCGCCGCGAGCGCATACGCCGCCGCGAAACAACCAAACGGCCCGGCGGACAACGCGTCCTGCGCCAGCCCGGCCAGCCCCGCCCAGGCAACGGCGGCCAGTGGACGTTTGGCCGCCAACGCCGCATACGCCACAATTCCCGGGATGAATTCCCATCGCACATTTCCCAGCCAAGACCACGCCGGCAACGCCGACTGAATCGCGACGGCCAGCAGCATGGCAAAAATTGCGGTGATCGTCGGTAACATCAGGGTTGGCTCAGGATGACGATCACTTCTTCCAGCCGGCGAAAATCCACGGCGGGGTCAATGTCGAGGTTTTGATACATCCCGCTCTGCGCGTCCAACTCCGCGCTCAGCACGGTGCCGATGCGGATGCCTTTCGGAAAAATCCCGCCCAGGCCGGACGTGAGCACTGTTTGGCCCGGCGACACTTGCGTGCTGCGATTTACATAGAGCATCCGACATTGCGGTTTGGTGGTGAACACCGCCGCCACGCCCCGCACGACGCCCGGCTCGCGTGATTCTTCAAGAATCGCGCTCACCTGACAGGCCGGGTCCAGCAGCAACAACACGCGCGATTGGCCTTTCGAGACGGCGACTGTTTTGCCGATCAAGCCATCGGCATTGAGCACCGGCATATTGATCGCGAGACCGGCCTCGCTGCCTTGGTCAATCTGAATGCTTTGCCACCAACTTGATGCATCGCGGCCGATCACACGTGCGGTCACGGTGGGGAAGGCGACGCGACGTTTCAAGTCGAGGAGTTGTTGGAGCCGGCGATTCTCGCGCACGGTTTCGCGGACCGCCCGGTCGCGTTCGCGGAGAAAATTGATTTCCACCTGCAACACTGCGTTGGTTTGCGCGAGCGTCCGGCGCGATTGCACGGTGGGAATCCACTGACCCAGTTTCACCAATGGCGTCGTGAGCCGGCCTGTCCAGTCGCGTAAACGGGCAGAGACGCCGGTCGGTTGGCCCAAGAAAATAATCCAGCCCAACGCCAGCAAACTAATTATGACCCAGTCTTTGTGCTTCAACGATTCCTGCGCTCTGGCAACGGCTGTGGCCGCCGCGGGTTGGACAGGGTCGGGTGGGGGAGACCTGCGCCTGCTTACGACGAATTTTTGCTGAGCATTTCGAGATAGCCGAGTTCCTGCAACACGACGCCCGTGCCGAGGGCCACCGCGCTGAGCGGATCATCGGCCACATGCACCGGCAAGCCCGTTTCTTCCGCCAGCAACTTATCAATGCCGCGAATCAACGAACCGCCCCCCGCCATCATGATGCCCCGGTCCACGAGATCAGCCGCGAGTTCGGGCGGGCAACGTTCCAACGTCACCCGAATACTTTCGACGATGGTGGAAATCGGTTCCTGCATCGCCTCGCGAATTTCTTCGGAGGTCACCGTCAACGTCTTCGGCAACCCGGCCACGAGGTCGCGTCCCTTGACCTCCATCGTCAGTTCCTGTTCGAGCGGATAGGCCGAGCCGACTTTGCATTTCACGTCTTCCGCCATGCGCTCGCCGATGGAGAGGTTGTACGCGCGTTTCATATACTGAATGACCGCTTCATCCAACTCGTCACCGGCCACCCGCACGCTGCGGCTCAACACAATCCCCGCCAAGCTGATCAGCGCGACTTCTGTCGTGCCACCGCCGATGTCCACGATCATGTTGCCGGCTGGTTCCTGCACCGGCAATCCCACCCCAATCGCGGCGGCCATCGGTTCTTCAATCAAATACACTTTACGCGCGCCGGCGTGGGTGGCGCTGTCTTTCACTGCGCGGCGTTCCACTTCGGTGATTCCGCTCGGCACCGCCACGATCACGCGCGGTTTCACGCCGTACCGGCGGGTGTGAACTTTTTGGATGAAATACCGGAGCATGGCTTCGGTGATTTCAAAGTCGGCAATGACGCCGTCCTTCATCGGGCGAATGGCTTGGATATTGCCGGGCGTGCGGCCTAACATCCGCTTGGCTTCTTCACCGACAGCCAAGACGTGGCTCGTGCCGGTTTGGATGGCGACCACCGAAGGCTCGCGCAACACAATCCCCCGGTCGCGCACATACACCAACGTATTCGCCGTCCCGAGATCAATGCCAATGTCTGTCGAAAAGTAATTCAGGAAGTTATTCAACGTCTGACCTTTAATGCCTGCGCGCTCCTTGCCAAACCAACACAATCACCGTGAAAGTGTAGGCCGCTTTTACCTTGCTCCACCAACAGCGTCAAGAGGCGAATTGGCACAAACCGTTGCATTCGCCGCTTGCCACGCGCCGGTTGTTCCTGTAGAAGGTTCCCATTCTCTGATGGCGTCTCCTTCCATCCATTCGACCGCGATCGTTCATTCCCAAGCCACGCTGGGTGATGGGTGTGAAATTGGCCCGTATTGTGTCATCGGCCCCGACGTGCAGTTGGGCGAGGGGTGCCGGCTCCACTCGCATGTGGTGGTGGATGGGCGCACGACGGTGGGACCGCGGTGTGAATTTTTTCCCTTCTCCGCAGTGGGGTTGAAGACGCAGGACCTGAAATTTGCGGGCGGTAAATGTTATTTGGAAATCGCTTCCGACAATGTGTTCCGCGAGCACGTGACGGTGCACACGGCGACCGGCGACGGATTGGTGACGCGCATTGGGTCACACAACAATTTTCTCGCTTACGCGCATATCGCGCATGATTGCGTGGTGGGCAGTCATGTGATCTTCAGTAATTGCGGGACTCTGGCCGGCCATGTGACGGTGGGGGATTACGCGATTGTGGGCGGGCTGGCGGCGATTCATCAGTTTTGCCGGATCGGCACGATGGCGATCATCGGCGGCTGCGCGAAAGTCGTGCAGGATGTGCCGCCGTATATGATGGCCGACGGCAACCCGGCGGAATGCCGCAGTGTGAATAAAGTCGGTTTGGAACGGAATGGAGTGACGGAGGAAGTTCAGCGCTCGTTGCGCGAGGCGTTTAAGATAGTGTTTCGCGCGGGCTTGACAGTTAGTAATGCCTTGGATAGGGTCTCGCGCGAACTTCCGCAGAGCAAAGAGCTCGAACATTTCGTCGACTTCTGTCGCAAGTCAGAACGCGGAATTGCCCGATAACGGCAAAGGAAAGTTCTATTCTGGTAGCGAATGGCCAGGTAGCAGTTCAAACCGATACTGGATGTTGCGCTTTGTGGTGTGAGACCACCATCGCGCGACGTTGGCAAACCAGAACAGTGCAGCAAACGTAAAGCAGTCGTAAACGAAAAGACTAGGATTCAATGCGGTCAGGCCCTACGCCGCCGCGCAAACCATACGCCGACGTCTCACGCCGGCAGAGTGATTATTGTGAACGAGAACGAACAACAGCCTCCGCAAGTCCAGCCGCAACCCATCCCAACCCCCGAGTCGCCGGTGCAGTCCCCGCCGCCACCGCCGCAGCAGCACCAGCCCAAGTCGCAACGGCACCATCACCACCGCCACCAGCACCAGCATCATCCCCAACATCAACAACACCCCCAGCAGCAGCAACAGCCGCGGCCCCCGCAACCGACCACGCCCTGCAAAGGCGTCCTCGAAGTTGGCGAAAAGGGGTTCGGATTCCTGCGCAATCCCGCGCGCAACTATCAAGTCAGTCCGAACGACATCTATGTCTCGCCTGACATCATCCGTAAATACAAGCTGCGACCCGGCATTGAAGTCGAAGGCCAAGCCGCCCCGCCGCGCAAGGGCAGTCCGCAACTGGTGGAGATTGACCTCATCAATGGCGAGACGCCGGATAAATTCCAGAGCCTCAACAAATTCGATGATCTCACCGTCATCCAGCCCGACGAAGTGTTTGTGTTGGAAACGGTGCCAGATCGGTACACCACCCGCATCCTGGACATCGTCGCGCCGGTCGGGAAAGGAACGCGCGGGTTGATTGTGGCTTCACCGCGCACTGGCAAAACGACGCTCCTGCATCACATCGCGGATGCCGTGATTCAGAATTATCCCGACGTGCATACCATCGTGTTGTTGGTGGACGAACGACCGGAAGAGACCACGGATTTCCGTCGCTCGATCAAAGGCGGCGAAGTAATCGCGTCCACGAACGATCAAACCATCGAAGACCACGTGCGCACCGCCAAGATGGCCATCGAACGGGCCAAACGACTCGTCGAGGCCGGCAAGGATGTGTTTGTGGTGTTGGATTCGATCACCCGGTTGGCCCGGGCTTTCAACAATTACATCGGCTCGACCGGCCGCACGATGACCGGTGGGTTGGACGCGCGCGCGATGGAACAACCGCGCCGCATTTTCGCCTCGGCCCGCAACACCGAGGAAGCCGGCTCGCTGACCATCATCGCAACCGCCTTGGTGGATACCGGGTCGCGCATGGATGAGTTGATTTTCCAGGAGTTCAAAGGCACCGGCAACATGGAGTTGGTGCTCGACCGAAAAATCGCCGAACAGCGGTACTGGCCGGCAGTGGATATCAATATGTCCGGCACGCGCCGGGAAGAGTTGCTGCTCAAGCCGGCGGATCTGGAAGCGATCTCCCGCATGCGGCGCGCTCTGGCCGGGGCGCCGCCTGTGGAAGCGATTCAGAAATTGCTCAACGGTCTGTCGAAGTTGAAGACCAACAAGGAATTCCTCAAGGCAGTTGGTCAGGGTGGGTAAGGGACGCGTTCGCGACTACGCCGATGTGATGCGCCGGCTGCGAGTCTTGCCGGCCAAACACTGGCGCGTAACCCAAGTTCGCCGGGTCTGGGGTTACCCGTTTTT
>Ga0105047_10007137_pt1 | contig 18893 bp, 15 predicted proteins | sample MAT04_FD_78384 | JGI IMG/M metagenome (GOLD analysis project Ga0105047, IMG submission 78384) | Freshwater microbial communities from Lake Fryxell liftoff mats and glacier meltwater in Antarctica - MAT-04 (megahit assembly) | ecosystem: Environmental > Aquatic > Freshwater > Ice > Liftoff... | reverse complement strand
GGAATGTTCATATTATACTCGACGCGACTCAGATTGAGGCTGTGAATCCTCGTTTAACCCGAGCCAACGGCGAGGCCACAGTGATGCCTCCCCGTTGGGTCGGGTCAAACGAAGAATGCCTCACTCCATGCAGTTATCCGATGAAATCAGCAGCCCGCGACGTCTCCGGCTCGCCGACCTCATTTTTTTACCGTTCCAAGTATATCACATCCGCTGGTCGTCCGTCATTCTCCCCTGGAGTCCATTATCATGCCGCAGCCTTCCGTTGCCACTCGCCGACAAATGCTGGCGACCACCGCTTTTTCTGTTGTGACAGCCTCCGGGATCTATCGAGCCAACGCTATGAATGAAGCACAGAATTCCACTGACAACGACACGCATCCCTGGATCGACGCGCATTCGCATATCTGGTCCACGGATCTGAAAAAGTATCCATTGCGAAACAATCAGACCGTCGAAGCGCTCGCACCTCGCAGTTTCACGGACGAGGAACTCATGGCGCTCGCCATGCCGCAGGGTGTCGGCCGCGTCGTCCTCATTCAACACTATCCACATCACGGTTACGACAATTCGTATCTGATCGACACATGGAAAAAACACCCGGACAGATTTCGAATTGTCGGGCAAATCGATTCCAATCGCCCTGACGTCGAAATGACGATGCGAGACATGCTGAAGACAGGCGTCACCGGTTTTCGCATCGGACCGCAATCTAAAGACGACGACTGGTTAGCTGGTGAGGGAATGAAAACCATGTGGAAGACTGCCGCTGAAACGCGCCAGTCAATCTGTGGGCTGATCAATCCATGGGACATCGCTGAGACTGGCGAATGGTGTGCAAAATATCCCGACACACCGGTCGTCATCGATCACTTCGCTCGAATTGGAGCGGACGGCACGATTCGCGATGAAGACGTTCAGAACCTGTGCAGTCTGGCGAAGCACAAACTGGTTCGTGTCAAGATCTCCGCATATTACGCTTTGGGGAAAAAGCAGCCGCCGTATCTCGACCTGATCCCGATGATCAGGCGCCTGTTTGATGCGTACGGACCGGATCGTCTGATGTGGGCCAGCGATTGCCCGTATCAACTTGGCGGTTCAAACACTTATGCGGCATCGGTCGCTCTTGTGCATGACCATCTGGACTTTGTTTCAGCCGACGACCGCCGCAAACTGCTCCGCACAACCGCCGAGAACACGTTTTTCTTCGCGAGGAAAGATTAGGCTTGTTGACTCAATCCTTATCGCTTCGTGTTTGGCAGAGTCGCGACAACCGACTCTCGATCCGGGACAGATCAGGTTACGAATAACAACAAAAAAACGCGGCAAACTCATTTCGAGTTTGCCGCGTTACAATCGATCCGGGTTTTCAGACACTGGGTTCGAGTGGGATTCGCAATTTTGTCTTGAATCCCGGCTCGCAGAATCAAACGGCCTTTCAGAGTACAGGTTGAGTGCCGAAACATGAGTTTCAACACTTCACACTGGCTGAGGAAACCACCAGGAACGAACACAATAATACAAAACATCCTTCGTTCTGTAATGTCAAATCTGCAAAATTTCCTGAACCGGCACCTGATCAGAAAATCCTGCGAAATTGAGCTGCTGGAAGTCGAAGCACGGGGGAAAACGCTGGTGACTTGAGCAGCACTGCCGGTCGGAAGGGCCGGCACCTGAATCCGTTAGCTGAACACACCACGGAACCACGCATTCTTGCGACGCTCAAGTTCCATCATTCGTCCGAAAATACCACCCGCTCGGCCACCGCGGACAACGGTGCATTCACTTTCCTGATGTATTGCCGAATGCGACAGATTGACAGAACAGTTTTGTGATGAGCCAGATGCAGATTCCATTGCTGTCGTCGTCAGACCAATCATCGCGACAGCGGACAGTGCAACGATCAAACGCATAGAGAAAACCTTTCGCAAGAGGAGTGGAGTCGAGCCAACTTTCGTGCGACTCCTGATACCCCAAGCCTACACGGTGTCGAGGATCTGCGCCGCCGAAAAGTTTTTGCAATTTCAGATTTCCGCTGGAGCCTTTTGTTTTCGTTCCGGATCTGCCAACGATTCCATGTCTCGCCGTACGATCGTTCGATTATATGTTTTTGGAGGCAATACCCATTCCGCCGCAGTCTTCGCAGGCGTTAAACTCCAACTCGGCGGGCTTTGAGACACTGTACCTTGAGCGGTTTACTATTGTCTTGTCAGCCGGAACGCGCCAGCGTCCAGTTACGAATGAGCCGGGAGCTAGTGCTTTACGGCTGATTGAATCACAATATCTATTGTCCGCTCGGCCACGCTCAATTCTCCCTCGCACCGAGTACAAAATCATCTTGTTCATGGAAACCAACGCGATGCGTCATTAGACTGCGTCGCCTGGCATGGTGAACGTCGGGCCAGGTTCGTATTCAAACAACGCCGTTTGCGTACTACGCACCATAAACATTCTGTCGCAGTCCCTAACCATCGAACAAGATTTCCAAAGGAGACATTTTGAATGAGCTCAGGTGATACTCAGACCAGTGCTCCAAACGCCAAACGTTTGTTGTGGGCTGGTTTCATGGCGATTCTGGCCGCAGGTGTCGGCTATTCGGTACGAGGTGGAATCCTTGGACAATGGGCCAATCAATTTGGCTTCACCATGACGGAGTTGGGAACGATTACCGGCGGAGGACTAACGGGCTTTGGCATTGTGATCATTCTGAGTTCGCTGATTGCTGACAAAGTGGGTTACGGTAAGCTGATGATTCTCGCCTTTCTGCTGCACCTGGTCTCAGCCGGTCTCACATTGGGCGCACCTGTGGCGTTTGCGTCCGGCGGCAAAGCTGCGGCGTTCACGTTTCTGTTCTGGGGGATGTTTATTTTCGCGGTGGGCAACGGATTGTGCGAAGCCGTCGTCAATCCACTGACCGCAACATTGTTCCCAACAAATAAAACCCACTATTTGAATATCCTTCATGCTGGTTGGCCTGCCGGGCTGGTGCTCGGGAGCGTGGCATCAGCTTTGATGGCAGCGAAAACAGACGATGCAGGGAACGTAGTCAGCGCTGCGGTTGACTGGAAGATCCAGATGTCGTTGTTCCTGATGCCGGTACTTGCATACGGCGTAATGCTCGTTGGTCAGAAGTTTCCAAAATCCGAAGCGGCTGACGCAGGCATCTCAACCGGAAGCATGGTGGCCACAATATTTGCGCCGTTGATGCTGTTCCTGCTGCTGATTCATGCGATGGTCGGCTATGTCGAACTCGGGACCGATTCATGGATCTCAAAAATTACCGGCTCCATCATGGGCAGTCCGACAAAAGGACTGATCCTGTTCTCTTATACGTCACTGCTCATGTTCGCACTTCGTTTCTTTGCGGGACCGATCGTGCATCGAACATCACCGCTCGGTCTCTTATTCGGCAGCGCGGTACTGGGGGCGACGGGTCTAACGCTGCTGGGAGGTGCAAGTACGGTTGCGGCCTGTGTGATCGCGGCGACTGTGTACGCTCTCGGAAAGACCTTTCTTTGGCCAACGATGCTGGCGGTGGTATCTGAACAGTTTCCGAAGGGCGGGGCGATTGCGATTGGGATGTTGGGTGGTGCAGGAATGCTGTCGGCCGGATTACTCGGAGGCCCAGCGATTGGTTTCCAACAGGACTACAACGCATCGGCGGACCTCAAAGCAAAATCCTCAGAAGCGTACGAACGCTACAACGCCGGCAAGGAAGAAAGCTTCCTCGGCTTCAAGACAGTGGGACTGGATGGTGCGAAGGTCGGGACCCTCGCAGATCACGGAAAAGAACTTGCCCGCGTTGGAAAGATTCTCGCCGATTCCGGCCAGAAAGATGAAAACTATGTGGCGCAAGCAGCTTGGTGGGAATCTGCTAAGGCGTTTGCAGACGTTGATGCCCAGCCGGTCAAGGATGCGGGAATCTATGGTGGCAAACAGGCTCTGAAACTGACGGCGTATGTGCCCGCCACCATGGCCGTCTGCTACCTGCTGCTGATTCTGTATTTCAAAGCGCGCGGTGGTTACAAAGCGGTGCATGTTTCCGATGAGGAACAAGCGGCGACTTCTACCTGAATGATCAGGAATCGCATTTTGACTGTCGCCTGCATTCGAATGCGAGCAGATTGCCGCGTAGTTCAGTTCGAATGCTGCCCGGCAGGTCGAGCGATGCGGGCGGCAGACGGAACAGCAGCCCGCTCAGTCGGTTCCAGTGATCGCTGGACATTTCGCGGCGCGGCCAGTTTTGTTGCATCCACAGAATGGTGAAAGCGTGACGAATCACCGGTTCCGGATGCCGAATGAGCTGCTGAACATCCAGCTTGCAGAGGTCTGGTGTTCGTTCAAGAACCGATTCTGCAAGCAAGAGTTCTGCAGCAGCATCCAGAGATGCCAGCAGTTCCTGAGTCTGTTCAGAAAGTCGCAACACCGAATCCTGAACGCCCGGATTGAAGTCATTTTCAAGCATCGGCAACAACTGATGGCGAATACGATTGCGGGTGAAATTGTTGTCGATGTTAGTTTCATCTGACGCAAAAATGATGTCGTGTAACTGAATGTACTCGTAGATTTCGTCGGATTTGATGTTCAGCATCGGGCGAATCAGTTCCGTACTGTCGCTCAACTTTCGTCGTTCAGGGATCCCTCGCAGGCCGCGAAGGCCTGTGCCGCGGATGATGTTGTGCAGAATCGTTTCTGCCTGATCGGATGCGTGATGCGCGGTCGCAATGAGCGGTGTTCCGTGTTGTTGAGCGGTCGTCTGCAGAAAATCATAGCGTGCAGTTCGAGCGGCATCTTCAAGACTTCCGCGCGAAGAATGTTCAAGCTCTCCTGCGTTGCATTGAGAAAAAACCGCCGGGATACCGAGCGACATGCAGGCAGCTCGAACAAGTTCCGCGTCGTTGCCACCCGCTTCTCCGCGAAGTCCGTGATTCAGATGCCCCGCGATGATGTGCGGAATTTGTAACTTTTCGCGAAGCCGGACGACTCCGTGCAACAACGCCATACTGTCCCGCCCGCCCGAAACCGCCAGCAGAATCCCCTGCCCAGCGACATTGAGGCGTGAGAGATTCTGTTCCAGTTGGTTTTCAAAGCGGGACGAGGATGAAGAAATTGAGGATGGCATTGGCGGTGAAGTCGCTAAGGATCGCTCGATTAATAACTGTCGTGGCTACGCTCGCCAGAGCGTGGAAGAGCCGCCGTCTGGTGACGGCAGCTACAATCGAAATCGGACAGTTGCTTTCAGAGCGAATTAAGTGCATCGAGTGGAAAATGACGGTCCTTTTTCCCGGCGGAATTGCTCCGAACACTTCTCCTGGTTTGGATTTTGCTTCTCGCATCTATCGTATTGTAGACTCCGAACGGTCCGTAGCGAAGCTATTTGGTATGCAGAAATAAACGATGAAAACCCAATTCGGCGCAGCGCATTAGTTGTCACGTTGCTTGTCAAGTGCGTCGAGCATGATGACGAGGAATTTTAAGGATTAGTATGCTTAAAGTCAGCTTTGAATGACACTCCTGCTGTCCGCACCATCGAGAGCAAGGTATAACGCTGACATGCAAATTTCCTGAACGTTTGTGGTCCGAGGCAATGACACCTGACAAATTGAACGAATTGATCAAAAGTGGAGAAGCCGATCGCTTCGAATTGACTCGTGCTGCGCAGGACAACGAGAAAATCCGAGAGGCAATCTGCTCCTTCTCCAACGATATAGCAGGCCGTGGACTTCCCGGATACCTGGTCATTGGGATCGACGAGAAAGATCCGGCCTACCGCCTTGACATCAAAGCAGAAATGCTGGAAAAGCTGGCGGGATTGCGATCCGATGGTGCCATCATGCCGATGCCGGTGATGAACGTCAGCCGAATTCTACATCCTGATGGAAACGGCGACGTCATTCTCGTTGAGGTTCATCCGCATGAACTTCCACCGGTTCGTTACAAGGGCCGAATCCATATTCGCATTGGCCCGCGAAAGGACGTGGCCAGCGAAGCGGAAGAACGTATTTTGGTGGAACGCCGAACGGCAAATTTCCGGACTTTTGACGCAGCTCCATGTCCCGAGGGTACTTTGGACCGGCTTGACCTGGAAACCTTCCGTCAGACATATAGACCTCAGGCAATTGCGGCAGAAGTCATTGCCGAAAACCAACGTGAGATTCCTGAACAACTGGCTGCTCTTCGCTTTTACAATCTCAAACGTGGTTGTCCAACGAATGCCGGGATGCTGGTCCTCGCCTTCGATCCGCTCGACTTGTTTCCAGGGGCGACAGTTCAGTTCGTCCAGTTTGGAGGACCAGGGCTTGAGGATGATGTTCTTGCAGAAAAACACTTTACCGGAAATCTCATCACCTTGCTTTCAGAGTTAGATAGTTTTCTCAAAGGCCGATTCACTCAAAAGCCAGTGCATCTGTCCGAGCTGCGCGAACAACTCGTGTTTGACTATCCTCCAGAGGCAGTCCGAGAACTGCTGATGAACGCCGTTCTGCATCGAGACTACCAGTCCACGAGTCCGACTCGGTTTTATCAGTTCAGTGATCGAGTTGAAATTCAGAATCCCGGTGGACTTTATGGGGACGCATCACCCGAGAATTTTCCGACGGTGAATGCGTACAGAAATCCGATCATTGCCGAGGCGATGCACAACTTGGGCTATGTAAACCGCTTTGGTCGAGGCATCGCACGGGCGAAACGTTTCCTTGCTGAGAACGGCAGCCCGGAACCACAATTTGACTACCGAACGAACCATTTTCTTGCAATTATCATCAAGCACCAACATCGATGAAAACTCTGGCATTTTTCAACAACAAAGGAGGCGTGGGAAAAACGACGTTGCTTTACCATCTCGCGTGGATGTTCGCCGACCTTGGCAAACGAGTCCTGGTTGCCGATTTTGATCCACAGGCCAACCTGACTTCCATGTTCCTTACAGAACCGGAACTTGAAAAACTCTGGAATCCCGATGATCCCCATAATGAAAGCGTGATGGCGGCACTAAGCCCGATCATTCGAGGGCTCGGCGACATCGCACCCACGCCAGTTCAACGCATTGCGTCCAATATCAGGTTAATCCCAGGAGATCTCGGACTTTCCAATTTTGAATCGAATCTTTCCGACGCATGGGGCAAGTGCCTCGACCGTCAGGAGCCCGCATTCCGTACGACCAGTTCGCTCTATCGAATCATTCGTCAGGCGGCTGAGAAATTTGATGCTGACTTGACGCTGCTTGATGTCGGCCCGAATTTTGGAGCGATCAATCGTGCGGCCCTGATCGCAGCAGATGCGGTGGTAATTCCTGTAGCGCCTGATCTTTTTTCCATTCAGGGTCTTCGCAATCTTGGTCCGACACTTACGACCTGGCGTTGCGACTGGAATACCAGACTACGACAGAATCCTGCCAGCGACCTCCCGCTCCCGAAAGCTGCAATGCACCCGCTGGGCTACGTCGTGATACAGTTTGGAATTCGAGATAGCCGTCCTGTGAAAGCATATGAAAAATGGGCAAAGCGAATCCCTGGGACGTTCAGAGAAAAAGTCCTCGGTAAATCGCCAGACGGGACTAGCTCGACTGAACAAGACCCAAACTGTCTGGGATTGCTAAAGCATTATCGCAGTTTGATGCCCATGGCGATGGAAGCGCGAAAACCAATTTTCAAACTCAAGCCTTCGGACGGAGCCATCGGTGCGCACACATACAGCGTCAGCGATTGCGAGAACGACTTCAGGCTCCTGGCACGCAGGATTCTCGAAGCACTTATTCCTGACATAGCGGACGAAATCTGAAATGGTTAGATCGCGCATTGAGCCGTTGATCTGATGGAGAAAGTCTGAATCGGATCGCGATTCGATCATGTCAGACGCGCAAAACCCGTGTGGCGTACCTGGGCACCAATTGCCTGAAGTCGATTCAGGACATCCCCCTGTTTGATTGTCTCCGCGAGTTCTGTGAAAACTGGTTCGATGGCGGCAAGATACCGTGTGATGTGTTGCTCCTTGTGGGCATAGCTGGGATAAAATCCACTGCCCGCCAGGTAACCTCGGTCAAGCATTCGCGCTGTAAACAGAGTACTGAGCGCCGCCGCGTGTTCATGATCAAAACTCAGATGCAGCAGCGGAGCATGGCCGGATGTCTTGACCGGAACTCCGCTGCGCTGTCCCTGCGCGGTCCAGCCTTCTCGCATCAGATTGCCGATGCGATAAGTATGCTCTGCGATGTTGATTTTCTGCAGTTTTCGAATCGTCGCGAGCGCAGCCGTGGGACCGACAGCTTCTGTCCAGTATGTGCTGGAAATGAAAGATGTCTGAGCAGCGTCCATGATGCGACGTCGGCCAATAATTGCGGCCATCGGATGACCATTACTGATCGCTTTGGCGAACACCGCGATGTCTGGCGCGACACCATATTTCAAATGGACGCCACCGAGATGCATCCGCCAGCCTGAGGAAATCTCATCGAACACCAGTGCGGCTCCGCAACGATCGCAGAGTTCACGCACGCCTTCCAGAAAGCCTGGCTGAGGGTCGGTTGAGCGAGTCGGTTCCATCACGACCGCCGCCAGTTCGCTGCCATGTCGGTTGACAATCTGTTCCAGTTCATCGAGGCGATTGTATGTGAATGGCAACGCCGTTCCGGCAAGACCACGAGGCACACCTGCCGGTGCCAGTCCCGGCAGCAGATGCCCCTGCAATTCGTCGGCCGCACCGTCCGGATTCAGATTGGCGGCCAGATACCAATCTGACCAACCGTGATAACCGCAAAAGGCAATTTTGTCCCGTTTGGTGGCGGCGCGGGCAATGCGGGCGGCGATGGCCATCGATTCTCCACCGGATCGAGCGAATCTCGCCTGTTCCGCCCACGGATGCAGTTCGATGAGCAGATCCGCAAGTTCCACTTCTTCTGCGGCATTGAGAGATGACATGGAACCACGTGCAATGCGCTGTTGGACCGCTGCTGTGACGTCGGGATCGGCGTAACCCAAAAGGCAGGATCCTATTCCGGATGTTGTCATATCGATGAACCGGCGACCGTCGAGGTCAATCACTTCGCAGCCGCGTGCTTCGCGAGAATAGGCTGGCCAGAGTCCCGGAGCAAACATTTCAGGGCGTTTGCTGAGCAACTGCGTGCCGCCAGGGATGCGTTGTTTCGCACGAGCGTACATCGCCAGGGTCTGCGACTCGCCGGAAGAATTTGAAGCAGCCGAAACACCGGTGAACTGGACGTCGAAGGCTTCGGCAGCGTTTCTCCAAAAGAGATTCTGAATATCGTCCGGAGACCACTGGGCGATTTCCGCAGCATGTTTCATCGACAACAATTGTTCGTAAATCGCAAGGATCGGCTTGCTGTCGCAGTGTGGAAATTTCATGTCGAGACGATCGGTGTCCACATACTGCCAGGCTCGTCCCAGCGCAGCGTACTGGCCGCGGAAATACATCGCATCAACACCGTCCGAACCGTACAGAATTCGTCGTCGGTCTTCGCGGGTGAATAAAGTGAGAATCGGCCGCACGTCCGTCACCGCAGAAACGTCGTACCAGATGTTCGGCATATCACGGAGTTGATCAATTGCTTTTCGGATTTGCCAGTACGTAAAACTACGGCCGCAATGAGCCAGAATCCATTTGACATTGGGATAGCGGTTTCCGGTGAATTCCCGAAGATCGTTCAGATTGTGTTCGTCCGCGCAACCGTGAAAGCGCGACAGATGCATTGTGACCCAGAGACCCAGGTCATTCGCCAGTTCCAGTTGTTCATGGGGCAGAAACTCGTGAATCCGACATTGCGCGATGTCGCCGGTCACGGAGAAGAATCGATAGGGCTTCAGTCCGATCACTCCCGGTTGGCGGACGTCGCGTTCAATATCCTGAACGCGGCATGAAGGCGTCACCAGGCGATTCAAACGCGACTGTGGATCTTTCTGAATCTGTTCGATGCACCATTGATTGTGAGCCTGCACATCGATACCGGGCATGGGAGATCCGAGCGACAGAAAGTGCGTCTCGCGACCCGGATACAATCGCTCAGCCCACTGCTGCAGTGTCGCAATGTCGGTGTAGCCCCAGGTATTCGCAGTCTTCGCGGAGTCCGGAAGGTGATCCGGATTGAACATGTGAATATGGGCATCGAACACACGATCCGGTACAAAGTCGCTAAGTTCTTCTTCCCAAATCTGCTGATCGTGGGTTGAGAAACTCTTGATGGAAATCGGCATGTGGTAATTCTGACTTTTGAAATGAGTTCTTCGCTGGCGCGCAGGTTTGCCAGGGAATCAATGTGGCGAGAATTGAAGCTCGGCGAGCGGAGTGGCGTAATCGCTAGTATCTACCGGATCAACCCAACTGTCTATCGGATCGACATTTTTGTGTTCATCTGGAATACTGGAGGAGTTGATGCCAGTGGACTCGCCTGCAGCGTGGCTCACTGGCTCAGCGGTGTAGATCGACAGCCCTTAGATGCTTGACATCAACTCGGAGCATGATCGCACCGCTGATTGTTTTGAACACACGCTGGTCGATGCGATGCATCAGGCAGGCATCGATGGCTGTAGCCAACCCAAGGCAGGTTCGTGACTTTGCCAATGGACATGGCTACCTGGAAAAGAATGACAGGATCGACGCAGCGATGATTCGCAAGTTTGGTGAAGACGTCTCGCGCCACCTGACGGTGCGTCGCTCCACCGAGGAAATGGCGCATCAGACGCTTGGACGCAGACGCTGCCAGGTATTGCAGTCACTGGCGGCCGAACAGAATCGTCTGGCTCAGACACGAGATTCATTCGCTCTGGAGATGATCGAGGAATCCATTTCGCACCTGAAACAACAGCTAAAAACGCTCGATGACCGTTCGGCCGCCACTCTCAAAGAATGCGGCGAGTCGGATCCCAAAGTCGAGTAACTGCGGAGCGTTCCGGGTGTGGGAAACGTGACGATTTCGATCCTGTTGTCCGAGCTGCCGGAACTCGGATCACTGAGCCGCGGCCAGATCGCCAAACTCGTTGGAGTGGCACCGATCGTTCAGCAGTCGGGCAAGAGCGATAAGAAACGCAAAGCTCGCGGAGGACGCGCTCAGGTACGCTGTGTGCTTCACATGGCAACGCTGGTTGCGAATGGTCACAATCCGGAGATCCGGGCGTTCTATCAACGTTTGCGCTCACGTGGCAAACTGAAAAGTGTGGCCCTTACCGCTGCCATGCGGAAGCTCCTGACAATTCTCAACACGATGGTCCACCATGGAGAATCGTGGCGAACGGAAAGGGTGGCGAACGCAGCACCGTCGCTGAGTCGCTGAGCAACTCCATTCTATAATGCCAAGGAGATACAATCAAATCCATTGAACATCGGCGCTATGCTTCAAAAAACCTCGGGGGGTTGCGGGCTGACCCCCATCAATCCCTGGCCCACCGTCGATCCCTACTGACACATCTACGCCGCCGTGGAATCAAAAATTCAATTTTTAGATCTGTTGCTTGACACAGATTAAGACCGTCGCTTCAAGCCATATGCGCGCAACTCGGTGGGCTGACACCACCGCTCGCTAAGTCACCTCAATATTGACCCGATAAAGTATAAGTCTTCATCGCCCGCTTGCCCTAAGGTGCAGGATGCTGTGCTTCATATTCGGCAGCGACTTTGGCACCTGGCGTCAGACCAAAACGACTCCACATGCTCAGATAAATCGCCGCAATCACGAGTATCAGTCCCAGCCCGACCGGTTTGGCCAGTTTCCACGGCGTGATGTCGATATCGCCCGAGTATTTCTGTTCGAACGGTTCTGACTGCGGCTTCAGGACTCGGAACGTCAGCATAATCAGCATCAGGAATGCACAGTTGACGCCGGCGAGGTGCAAACCGTGCATCTTCCAGCCGTAGAACTCATTCCCGATCGTCACGCCCAGATTGCCATCATTCAGGATTCCGAAGAACAACTGAAAAGCCATTCCCGCAATCAGCGCGACGGCGGCACCGGCGGCGGGTGTTCGTTTGCTGATCATCGCCACAACCACAATAGAAATCATCGGGATATTGGTGACGGACACATACTTGATCAACAGATCGAACAAGCCTTCCTTACCGTACGACTTAAAGAATAATACCAGGCCCACACTGAGCGGGATCGCCAGCACTGCAAAAATTCGCCCGGCCCGCACAGCCTGCTGATCTGTCGCATTGCGATTCAGCATCCGTTGATAGATATCGACGGCAAAGAGCGTACTTCCACTGTTCAGAAAACTATTGAAGGAACTCAGGATCGCTCCGAAAATCGTGGCTGCGAAAAAACCGGTCGCCCAGTCGGGCAGCACAAGGTTGACCAGAAAGCCGTACGCACCGTTGGCGTCATTCGGCCTCGCGTATTTGCCAAGGTCGTAGTTTCCGCTGCTGACGATGTGCCATGCAATGATCCCTGGCAGCACCAGATACAGCGGGCCAAACAGTTTCATCACAGCGGCGAACAGTGTTCCCTTCTGCCCTTCCGCCAGATTCTTTGCAGCAAATGTGCGTTGTACGATTCCCTGATTCGTACACCAATAGCACGTCGTCAGCAGCGTTACACCTGTGAACAGCGTTTGCCAGGGGATATTGGCATCCGAATCACCCATCGGTGCCATTCGCTCGGGCTGTTTTTCGATAATTGTCAATACCCCCTGCCAGACATCGCCATGCCCGACAAAGCTCAACCCGAGAATTGGAATCATCAAACCGCCAATCGCCAGCCCAAGTCCGTTGACCGTGTCCGAGACAGCGACAGCTTTCAGACCGCCGAACACCGCATAACCGCCACCGATCAGAGCCAGCAGACTGCCAACCACCAGCATGTTGACAGTGGGGTTGTCTCCAAGGTACCGACGGACTCCGAAGACGGGAATCATGAACTCCGCACCTGAGAACAAAATAAACGGCAGCAGAATCAGAACAATCAGAATCACAGACACGAAAGACGTGAGCAGTCTCATCCTGCGATCAAACCGGATTTCCAGAAACTCCGGAATCGTGGTGATCCCGCTTTTCAGGTAACGCGGCAGAAAGAACAGGGCCATGGCAATAATCGAAAGAGACGACCAGATTTCCCAGGTCATCAGCAGCATTCCGTGCTGATAACCGCCACCGTTGATACCGACAAGTTGTTCGGTGGACAAATTTGTAAGCAGCAATGATCCTCCGATTACCGGCCAGATCAGACTGCGACTCGCCAGAAAATATCCGTCCGCCGTATCCTGACGATCGTCGTGGGTTTTCCACCAGGACACGACCGCAACGAGGATCGTGAAGAACAAAAACGAAATGAGAGTGAGCATCAGACGATCCAGGTGAACAGAAGGATGAAGACCAGGCTGTGTATTCTTGTCACCCTGGACGTACTTTGCCACTGAACGCTTTATTTGGTTTGCGGTTCACTCACTGCAGCCGCGAGTCCGTTGCGGCTGGAAAGCCGCAGAGCCAGAAACACCCCGACCAGTGCGACTGGTATCATGCCAGCCGTGATCACTGCCGTCGACGCGCCAGCAGCACGAATGCCAGAGATCAACCAGTTTGTCGTGGCATCACCGCCTCGAATGACCAGTGTATCGATCACGTTTCTGGCTTTGTATTTGTCTTCCCGACTACACACCGTGTACAGAACGCCGAGTGCCGGTATCGCCAGACCATATGTCGTTGATCGGGCGGCTACCATCGCAACAAGCAACACTGTCAGCGAGGGAGCAATCGCCAGCCAGAAAAATCCGGCCGCATAGACCAGCGGCAACGCGCAAATTGTGATCGTCAGGCTGAATTTCAGAATTGGTCGGGCGGCAAGCAGTTGCAGACCGACTGTGATCAATTGCACCCACAGGTCAATATTTGCAAAAGCCGCAGTACGAAGATTGTTGTCGGGGTACGCCTGCTTCATGGCGTGTGCCTGAGTGATATACAGATATGTTCCACACGCTGTGGTCATAAACGTATAAATCATAATCGCTCGCAGATAGGGAGAAGCAATCACGTGAACTAATCCGGCGAACGGATTTGCTGTCGGTTGAAACGCATCATCCGACTTTTCACGTTGATCTTTCCTTTCGAGATTACGAAAGCACCACAATCCTGTCTCCATCAGCGCGGCGGACAGCAACAACAGGTTTTCCGGACCTAAACGAGTCGAAGTCTGGCCGACAAATAACGAAGCCAAAATCGATCCTCCGGTACCCACTCCCGCAATATATCCAAACAAGCGTTTCCCTTGATCTCTGGAGAAAACGTCGGACATCACGCTCCAGAACAGAGACGTCGAAAACATCACGTAGACCGTCACCCAGACGAAAAACACACGCGCGACCAGCTTCAATGATTCCGCATCAAGGAATCTCATACACAGGCTGAAGGCAATCAGATTCAAGGCAAGAAATCGATAAAGAATCTGAACCAGACGCCGTCGGTCGAAAGAATTTACCAGTTTGGAATAGATCGGCACCATAATCAACATGGTCAGAAACACAGCAGTAAACAACATTCGAAGATCGCGGGAACCATCAATGCTGCCCATGGCTTCACGAACCGGCCGAACGATGTAATAAGCTGCCAGAACCGTGGCGAACCAGGCAGCAGACCAGAAAACCTCGACGCGTTCTTCGGGTTCCATTTGCACAACACGGTGGATCATATTTGTTGCCGAACAAACGTGGCTGATGCGGAATGTTCGACGTCCAGAATCTGCGATTTGCAGGGAGCGACCGGCCGTTTCCCGGCTTCCGGTCGCGTGATCTCAATCCCTTTGGGAGCTTCAATCCCCAACTGAACGCGGTTCGTTCCGATGCTCAATACCGTGAGACGGATGTTCAAACCGGGGATCAGAATTTGTTCCTGGATTTTGCGAGACAATACAAGCATCATTAAAACTCCGTTCAAATGTTGTGGTTGACAGAAACTATCAACTCACAGACCAAAAAAAGGCAAAGAGACATTCTCTTCGCTGTATCATTGTAGCCCGACCTGTCCTCAGGTCGGGTTCCCTAGACGTTCGTGCGCCAATCACTTTTCGAGTTGCGGAAGTGCTGGCGAGGTGAGTCTCCGGTTGAACCTGAATCATCAGTGGGCTGACGTCCCCTGCTCGACTTAAAACAAGTGCTTCTGTCCGGTGAACGCATCGCGCCCGGCGTAGATGTCGCGCGAACCTTCGGGGATATAGATAATGTTCAGTCGATGCAAACGTACCACCAGATTGGAAATCGTCACCTGCGCCAGTGCAGCAAGTTCGTACAGCGCAGGCCACGACGTGACATCGATATTCTTAACGACGGCCTTGATCAACCATTCGGGCATGAGCATCGATGACTGATAGCGATCGACCGCACTTCGCACTTCCGGAGAATCCTGACCAGCCGTGAGTTCCCGATACAGTTCAAAGTAGCGATCATCGTAAGCCGCTCGATTGAGAACTTCGACCAGCACATGTCGATCCATCGCATGTCGCCGCACAACACTGGGCTGCAGATCAAAGCCCGGAAGTCGCGGATGATGCAGACTGGTGCGGTCAATATCGATATCCCAGTGACCGGCTTCATGGCCAATCGTGCTGCGTTCCAGCCCCGGCTTGGACTGAAACAAGTCCAGATGCCGACTGTTGAGTACGATGCGGCGCTCTTCCGGAATCAGCCCGGCCAGAATCTGCTCGCCCGGCTGTTCGTCGATGTCGATCCAGTCAAAATCCAGTTTCAGGATCCGTTCGACAATTTTTTCAATCGGAACCGGAAACACCACGGGTTCGCCTGTCAGTTGTTCATACTGACGAATGCGCATGCCGGTGATGCCGTCGATTGTGCGAGTTCGCATATTGGTCAGATCAAAGCGTCTCACGAGAAGCTCTCCGTGCAACTGGCTACGCTCCTCTTCGAGCGTTTTCGCACCGCATTCGGATAGAAATGCGACACAACTTCAGACATTATAACAAGATACGAAAGTTCTCAGCGGGACGAAGAACGGCCCGTTTGCTCCAGTTGCTGGATGATTTCTTCCAGTGCCGTGTCGGACAGATTCAGAAGTTTGCGAAACACTCCCGGTCGTGCCAGAATGCGATCGCGATAGGCATCCGGGATTCGCCTTGCAAGCAACAACAACTCGTCCGCGTCCGTGTGCAGTGCCTTCGCGATTCGCTGTAACGTTTCTTCTCGCGGAGTCTGTTCATCATCCAGACGGTCATTCTCAACGCGGCTTAAATAGGTGAAATTAATGCCGACGCGATCAGCAAGTTCACGCTGCGTCAGATTGCGACTTTTGCGGATTTCTCTGATCCGCTGACCAATGGTGCTCATCCAATCGCTCCCTCGAATCCTGACATCTAATGACGAGTGCCGACCGAAACCTTCAAAGGCTCGTTCCGGGACGGAATGTAGTTAAGTTACTATTTACTGTCAACATCAACTTTGCGAGATTTGGTGCTGAATTGTAGCTGCCGTCATCAGACGGCGGATGTCCACGCTCTGGCGAGCGTTGCCACGAGGGTTATGGATCGAGCGATCCAAACTTGCGGGCTGTCGATTTAATCGCCACTGAGTTTACCTCAGTGGTTTTCAGGATTCTGCACTACTGAACTTCCAAGTGTTGTCGAGTAGTGCAGAATCCCGAGAACCACCGGAATGAATCCGGTGGCGGGTATATCGACTGACTGCTCGCGCGGGGTTGCTTTCAAGTCAGCCTCATCTATTCAAAACATTTGCACCAATACTTCGAGTTTAATAGAAGATATTATTGACGGCATTGATCCCTGCTTTGTATCTTCTAGGTAACTCGAACATCGAGAGTGTCTTTTTGATCCTGTGGAGTTTCCCTCAATGGCACGTCCTGCTGCCGAACAGCCTACGGAACTGGAGCTTCAGTTCCTGAAAATTCTTTGGGAGAAGTCTCCCCAGCCGGTGCGTGAGATTCGCGATGCACTGGCCAGGTCGGGCCGCGATATCGCGCATACGTCCGTCATCACGACCTTGAACACGATGGTGAAGAAGCGGATTCTGACACGCAAAAAGGACGGTAAGGCGTTTCTGTTCTCGCCGCGAATTACGCGGGAGCAGGTATCGCAGTCCGTATTGGGTGACGTCATCAACCGAGTCTTTGACGGGTCGGCCAAGGCGGTGCTGTTGGGGATCTTCGAACACAACGACATCAAGCATGGCGAACTGAAAGAATTGCGAAAACTGATCGACGAACGAATGAAGGAGAACAACACATGAATTCGATGCTGCTTCACCTTCTCGATCAATCGATCTGCATTCGGCTGACTCAAACGCTGCTGCATTTTCTGTGGCAGGGATTGGCGATCGGGTTGTGTACCGTTCTCGTTGCCTGGATGAGCAGAACTGCAAGCTCGCGAGTGCGTTACGGAATCCACGCGACGAGTTTAGTTCTGATGGCGCTCTGCGTACCGACTACGTTCCTGTTGACCAATGTCATTGATTCCGGGCTGAATGATCAAGAGGCCGTTGCGTTCCATGAATTGGAATCGTTAAGCGTGCCATCAGGAATGGTACAGCCGGCTTTGCCACAAACAGGCAAATCGATGCCGGAATCGAGCACCGACCAATCGCCGTTGCTGATATCTGACGCTGCTGGTCCCGCCCAGTCGTCAACTTTTGTTAGCGTGTCAGAAGCCGAGAACAATGTTCTTACGCGGACAAGGACTCGCTTCGAGTCGGCCATTCGACCCTACGCGCTTCATGCGGCGTGTGCCTATTTTCTGGGTGTCATCGCGATGCTCGGTCGATTGTGCTTTGCACTGTGGGGCGGGCATCGACTGCGCCGGACCGCGACGCCGATTGCCGATCGAAAACTGCTGCAGCGAATTCAACTGCAGGCTCGCAGAATCGGGCTGAAGGCGGCCCCAGCCGTGGCGTATTGCGATCGGATTGCAGTGCCTGTTGTTGCCGGAATTCTGCGTCCCATGATTCTGCTTCCGCTGTGGATCGCGACCGATATGCATCCAGAGCAAGTGCTCTCTATTCTCGCGCACGAAATGGCCCACATTCGCCGGTTCGATTCGTTTGTCAACCTGCTGCAGCGGATGCTCGAAACCATCCTGTTTTTCCATCCGGCTGTCTGGTACATCAGTCGGCAACTTAGCTTCGAGCGAGAAAACTGCTGTGACGACGCAGTGGTCAATGCGGGCTGTGAGAGTGTTCAATGTGCGAGCGAGTTGCTGCGAATGGCGGAACTCTGTGCGGCGAAACACGGATCGATTTCCGCCTCCAGTCTTGCGACGTTGGCCGCGAGCGGTGACAGTGGCAGCCAGCTCAAACGCCGCATCGTCCGTCTGATCATTGGTGAACAGCGTCTCAGCCTGACGCGGGTCGATTCTTTGACGCTCGTGCTAACCGCAACGCTGATCGTGGGCGCAATGGCTGGATTCTGGCGACATGCAGTTGCTGCGTCGTCGGACAAATCCGATTTGACTGCCGCCCTAGAGCCAAGCTCATCCGATACGACGAACGCCGCCAATCGTGGTGAGGTCGAGTTTAGTGGAAAAGTCGTCGATATGGACGGAAAACCCGTGATCGGTGCCGAGATCTGGTTTGCGTCCGCCCCTTACGAAACGCTATTTACGGACGCACCAAAACCCATACGACAGGTGGCATGCAGCAATGATCAAGGAGAATTCTCGTTTCAAATTGAGCCTCTTGTCACTGCCTACAAAACACTCAATTGGACATACTTTTCCTATCTGATCGCCAAAGCGCCGGGTTATGGCTGCGATGGATTGCTACTGGCGGCCTTTGAGAAGAATCCCGCTTCGTCGATTCACCGGGACAGTGTTCAACAGCGTATCGATCGAGGGACTGTGACAGGTAGGTTCGCCAGTCACACTTTGAAACTGCCGCCAGCCGTCGGCCCCGTGAATGGGCGTCTGGTCGATCTGGAAGGTCGTCCAGTCGCGGGAGTTG
>Ga0105047_10007136_pt1 | contig 18894 bp, 13 predicted proteins | sample MAT04_FD_78384 | JGI IMG/M metagenome (GOLD analysis project Ga0105047, IMG submission 78384) | Freshwater microbial communities from Lake Fryxell liftoff mats and glacier meltwater in Antarctica - MAT-04 (megahit assembly) | ecosystem: Environmental > Aquatic > Freshwater > Ice > Liftoff... | reverse complement strand
GGGATGCACAAAGGCGAACAGGATTAAAGGATTCTAGGATTTACAAGATGGGGATGCACAAAGGCGAACACGATTAAAGGATTCTAGGATTTACAAGATTGGGATGCACAAAGGCGAACACGATTAAAGGATTTTATGATTTACAAGATGGGGATGCACAAAGGCGAACACGATTAAAGGATTTTATGATTTACAAGATGGGGATGCACAAAGACGAACAGGATTAAAGGATTAAAAGATTTACATGATGGCGATAAATAATTCGGAAATTGATAAGTTAACGCATAAAATTATTGGCTGTGCGATGAAGGTACACAGGGTTTTGGGTAACGGATTTCAGGAAGTAATTTATCAAAGATCGATGGCTATTGAAATGGCAAAGCAAGGTTTAGAGTTCAAGAGAGAAATGGAAATGATAATTACCTATGACGGGTTTGAAGTAGGAACAAGAAGAGTAGATTTTTTTGTAGAAGATAAAATAATGCTTGAATTAAAGGCCATAGAAAAGTTAGAAGCCGTGCACAAAGCACAAGCTATCAATTACTGCGAAGCATATCACATTGCTGATGGTCTTCTGATAAATTTTGGAGGTCTGAGTTTAGAATTTAACCGTGTGTATAATAAAAAACTAGTAAGCCCAAATGTCAAATAATGCTAATTGATATAACTCTATTTCGTTTTAAAATATGTCATCGTCTGCGTGAAAATAATTTGAACATCTATTGAGATTCTCATTCCAATCTTATCAATCATATATTCCCCTTTATGGCGAATTTCTCTCCAATCCTGTCAATCATATATTCCCCTTTATGGCGAATACCTCTCGAATCCTGTCAATCGTAAAATCCAATAAATCGTGTCCAGATAGTGTCAGACATTAAACCTAAAGTGCATCACATCCCCATCCTTCACAACATACTCCTTTCCTTCAATTCGTAATTTACCGGATTCCTTACAGGCCGCTTCACTTCCGTAATGAACATAATCATCATAGGCAATAACCTCTGCTTTAATAAATCCCTTTTCAAAATCGGTATGAATAACACCAGCGGCCTGTGGGGCTTTCCAACCAGTATGAATGGTCCATGCACGAACCTCTTGGACACCGGCGGTGAAATACGTAATGAGATTTAATAATTGATAGGCCGTACGAATTAAGCGATTCAAACCCGGTTCTGTCAGTTTATATTCTTCCAGAAATAATTGCTTGTCATCTTCAGTTTCCATTTCTGAAATCTGTGCCTCAATGGAATTATTCATAATGATCACTTCACTGCCATCTTTCCTAACGGCTTCGATCAAGGCATCCGAAAATTTATTTCCAGTGTGAATAGAAGCCTCATCGACATTTGCCACATACAATACTTGTTTATCACTCAATAGAAAAAGATCCTCGATCGCCGTTTTCTCGTCTTCGCTTAATCCAAGTTCACGAATATTTTTTCCATTATCCAATTGAGCTTTGCAACGCATGGCTACTTCAAGATCGGTCTTGGCTTTTGCATCGGTCTTGGCCATTTTTTCTAAACGATTAATCTTCTTGTCAATACTTTCAAGATCTTTCAGTTGTAGTTCCGTATCAATAATATCCTTATCAGCAACAGGATTGATAGGCCCTTCCTCACGAAGAATATTCTCATCCTCGAAACAACGGATCACATGAACAATCGCATCTACTTCGCGAATATTGGCAAGGAATTTATTCCCAAGTCCTTCTCCTTTACTCGCACCTTTTACCAAACCAGCAATGTCTACAAACTCGATGGTGGTTGGCAAGGTTCTGTTTGGTTTTACCAATTCTGTCAACTTATCCATACGCTCATCCGGCACATCTACCTGACCCACATTTGGATCTATTGTACAAAATCTATAATTTGAAGCCTGCGCTTTTGCGTTGTTACTGACTGCGTTGAAAAGTGTTGATTTTCCTACATTTGGAAGTCCTACGATACCTACTTGTAATGCCATTTTGGAGTGATTTCTTTTTGAATGGGCGCAAAGGTAAGGTAATAGGTTTTAAAAAGAAAACAGAAATCCTTCGCCAATAATTTGGAATAAACAGGCTACTGATTTGGCCGTGCCCCTAAAGAGTCGGCTGCACACTTCAATCTTTTCTTCTGTCATCCTGAGCCTGTCGAAGGAAGCTACCATCCCTCACGGGTTCCCCACCTCGTGCTTGTCTGTGCTTTTTTGCAGAAGCTCGCTTTATATTGTATATAATCTAAAAAACACTTTCAGAAAAAACTATTTTCTAAATGAGTTTGAAAAATGGTAAACTACGATATAAAATAGTAAAGTGTTTCTTCTATAAAATAGAACACTCACTTATTTTCTCCATAAAAAATGAGTAGTATTACTCCCAAATTGCAAGGATTGAGTCTTTGCAAACGACATCATCTATTTTACACACACAATTTTATGTTATGAAAAAAACTATACTACTATTCATGTTTTGTTGCCATATTGTAGTTACAGGTTCTTCACAATCTGTGGCTCATATATGGAATGAAATGCAACTTGCTGCGATCAGGATTGATGCGGCCCGTCCACCTGTTCAGGCACGTAACCTCTTTCATGTTTCAATGGCCATGTATGATGCATGGGCTGCCTACGATTCAGTAGCTACAACCTACCTTCTCGGAAAAACCTTGAACAACACCTATTATTCATTTACTGGTGTTCCAGTTCCTTCAAACATTGACAGTGCAAGAGATAAAGCAATCAGTTACGCAGCCTACCGTGTGCTGCGAAACCGATATTCTATTTCACCCAACTGGAATACAACCAAGGTATTGCTCGACAGTACATTCATGAGTTTGGGTTATGATTCTACGATCGTGTCTACCATTTATGCAAGTGGAGATCCCGCAGAACTTGGCAATTATATTGCTGCCCAGGTCATCAGTATGGGATTTGCAGATGGTGCCAACCAGGTAAATAATTATGCGGGCACGGGTTATTCTTCTGTCAATCCTCCCCTATTTTTATTCAATGCAGGCAATCCCACCATGACAAATGTCAATCGTTGGCAACCGCTTACCTATATAACCTGCATTGATCAGAACGGGATCCCATGCGGATCTAACACACCGGCATTTGTTTGCCCGAGATGGGGTAAAGTATTGCCCTTCTCAATGCCAGTAACCGATGCGAAACTATTTTTAAGAAGTGGAGCAGACTACCCTGTCTATTATGATCCCGGGACACCACCATTCTTGAGTACAACCAATGCTGCTGACACAATGAGCCAGTATCTGAAATGGGGACACTCATTAGTATCGGCGTGGTCATCTCATCTTGACGAGAATGACACAACGATGTGGGATATTTCTCCAAATGGCAAAGGAAATATTCAAAGCTATCCAACCACACTTGCAGAACAGCAAACGTTTTATAATATTGAAAATGGCGGCGAGATTGGCGATGGATATCCTGTGAATCCTATAACAGGTGCTTCGTACTCACCACAGGTTGTAAAGCGTGGTGATTATACAAGGATCGTAACTCAGTATTGGGCAGATGGCCCGACTTCTGAAACTCCTCCGGGCCATTGGTTCACCTTTCTAAACGCTGTAACAAATTCCCCCGGTTTTCAAAAACGCATGGGCGGAACAGGGCCGATATGCGCAGATCTAGAATGGGATGTGAAAACTTATTTTGCCTTAGGCGCAGCGATGCATGATGCAGCAGTTGCCTGTTGGGGTATAAAAGGTTGGTACGATACACCAAGACCCATTTCCATGATCAGGAAGATTGCCTCCTACGGGCAAAGTTCAAACCCTGCACTTCCTAATTATCATCCGGGAGGTCTGGCTTTGATACCCGGATATATAGAACAGGTTACATTAAGTGATCCCGCTTCATTACGCGGACAAGGAAATGTAAATGTCAATAAAATAAAATTAAAGGCGTGGAGAGGGTTCTCAAATATTTTCTATTCGGGAACTACCCCATTAAATGCTTCAGGATCGGGCTGGATACTGGCAGAAAACTGGATGCCTTACCAACGTGAAACCTTTGTATCACCTCCATTTGCGGGATATACGTCCGGGCATTCTACCTTTTCAAGGTCTGGTGCTGTGTGCCTTACGAACCTTACCGGAAGTCCGTATTTTCCAGGAGGGCTAATGGAATATGTGGTTCCTGCAAATAGCAATTTCATCGGTTTTGAAACCAGCCCCAGCACCGAGATCCGTCTTCAGTGGGCGTCTTATAAAGATGCTTCAGATGAAGCCAGTATGTCAAGGATCTGGGGAGGCATACATCCCCCGTTCGATGATATTCCAGGCAGGCATATGGGCGAACAGATCGGAGACCAGGTTTATAGTAAAGCAAAAGCCTATTTTGAGAATGATGTAATGTCTGTTTCTATTTCATCCAATTTGAACAATCCGGTGTGTGATGGGTCGTATATAACCTTCACCGCAATAAGTGACAATACCCCTACGAATGCCATCTATGAATGGAAACGAAATGGCATTGTTGTCAGCAGTGGAGCATCCGATAGCTATACCACCTCATCATTTTCTGATAATGATATTTTTCTTTGTGACCTGATAGGGAATGGATACAAAGTAGCGAGTAATACGCTCGCGATTGACGTACAGACTTGTCCCACATCCGTTTTAAGCATTAAACTATTTATTGAAGGTTATTACAATGGTTCGGGAACTATGAAACCTGTTCTTACCAATCAGGGCATAGGATCAAATTTAGCGCTAACGGATTCTGTTGATGTGGAATTGCATTCTTCAGAATCCCCGTATCCACTAATCGCAAGCCAACGAATTATCCTCCAGGTAAACGGGAATCTGAATTGCTTTTTCACCTGTGAACCTTCTTCTTATTACATTGTCATCAAACATAGAAACGCGCTGGAGACCTGGAGTTCGGAACCAGTCTTGATCGGCACCGCAACACCTTATGACTTTTCTGCTTCACAGGGTTTTGCATTTGGAAATAACATGAAAGAAATTGAAAATGGTATCTGGGCTTTATACTCTGGAGATATAAACAGGGATGAGAATATTGACATACTGGATTATTCCTTACTTGAAGACGATATCGGTCAATTTGCATACGGTTATAAAGCCAGTGATATAAACGGAGATGGGAATGTAGACCTTTTAGACATTCCTGTTACGGAAACGAATCTCTCTAATTTTGTATTCTCCTCACATCCGTAATCGCGTATGAAAGGTGTTCACATCAGGGCACTTCATAGCAACCAATACTTGGAACCGGCCCACGCAAATTGCCGTCAAGATCATCGATCACAGCCGGGAGACTGATCCCTGCAAGTTTTGCAGGCGAGGTAGATTTCGGATGATAGTCCCATTTGGCATAATCTGTAAACTGCGGATCACTATTTAGAATTACATTATTCGTGATTACATTGCTGATCGCTGTTGTTCTCTTAAGAAGACAATTGTTCATCGTGACATTATAATCCCAATCTGTTTTTTTGCCGAAAATAACTTCATCTTCAAGCGGTCCGTAAATGATACAATTATTGAAGACCGCAATTAAGTTATTGCCAGTATATTCTGTCAGGCTTGTATCGCGGTAATTCAGAATCGCTGCTGTTGGCTGGTTTGCATGATTAATACCTACTCCTCCGTAGGTAGCGAACGTACAGAAATTAAACAGATAGTTACCTCCTTCCAGTATGGCAATATTCTGAGCGCCGCAGCTTTGCACTAGGCAATTGTCAGCCCTGATATGTGCATTAAAAGCCAGGATCCCATAACCGAGTGAATTAGAAATGATACTGTTCTTTATTTCGAGTGTCGGATTATTAATATCAAAAAAATTGGGAGCTTGTACATAAATGGCAGCATCAGAAAAACCTGCATTTTTGATGACTGTATAATTAATATGCGATTTTTCGCTGGCGCCCAGAAAATGAATTCCCCTCCATTCTCCCGGGTAATCTTTATAACCAAAATAATCACGGTCAAGACGATCGCCCTGAAAAATGACACTATCCTGTTTAGTGCCATATATATTTAAAGTTCCATTGACAAATAGTTTTGAATCCTGGTGCATGTAAATCCGGCACCCTTTCTGTATCACCAACATATTGAGTGAGTCAATCAGGGCGGAATGTACAATCACATAAGGTTTATCATTGATCCATGTTTGTGATGTGAGGACAGAATCAACAATATAATGCGCATCTTGTCCGTAGGCTTCAAGCGGCACTTCAGTGGTACTACCATTTAATGTAACCTGAACCGCATCGCTCACAATAAAGGGACTAAACCCCGAAGTCGGATTTACTGTGACCGCGACAAACACATAGATACTATCGTCAGGAGCGATCTCCACATTCGTAATATCTTTAGTAGACTCACCATCAATATTCATTCTGAAAGGTGAATTAGGTCCACCGGCCAGCTTAATACGGTCCAGTTTTATACGTTTGGCGTTCGTGTTATAGATCTTAAAGGAGCGTGTGACACTTCCGCTAGTTGTAAAAACAGTATCGAATTTCAGAGTATCAGTCGAAAAAGAAATCTTACCTCCATTTGTCAAAAATTTATCTTTTTTACAAGAAGAAAAAGTATGAACCGATAAGATAAAGACACAAAGCAATAAAAAAGTTTTCAATTGGAAAATAGCCATCCGGGGAGTTTAAATATAAGGTGGTAATAGCACCGGCAAAGTAACGTAAAAATCCTTATTCTATTGCACAGGCCAGTGTGAGAATACTGATTCGGGTGCCGGGCAGCTTCAGAATTTCCTTCGCACATGATTCCAGGGTTGCTCCTGTTGTGAGCACATCGTCCAATAAAAGGATATGCTTTTTTACTAACGCATTCACCTGAATGACTTCAAACGCATTCTTGACATTATCAATTCGCTCACCAACTGTCATGGTGGTCTGGCTTTGTGTATTCTTTCTGCGAATGACAGAAGTGGTATCAATTGGGATGTGCAGGCGTTCGCTCATGCCACTTGCGATACAGTCGCTTTGGTTGTATCCTCGTTTTCTGAGTTTTTGCTTTGATAAAGGAATAGGAATGATCAGATCGATATCTTTAACTGGTGGTGAATTGATCAGCTCATTTCCTACACGCTGTCCAAGTTGTATACCTACCTCTTTTTTGTTTTTATATTTCAATGCATGCAACACATGCTGTACACGGGTATCTTTATTAAAATAATACATCGACGTTCCAAATTGAACTGGTATTCGTCCTGTGAATTTTTGAACAACCGGATTGTTTGCCTGAAGATGATACATCGTTCTTGGCATCAGATGCCAGCAACTGACGCAAATTATTTTTTCATTTCCAAGTAGCTCATCGCCACATGCCTCACAATTGGATGGATAGATAAGATTCACCAGGTCTCTGGTTAAGGTTGACAGGATTTTCATGTCACAAATATACGGAGGTGGATTAAACCCGGGAACCGATAATTTATAGGTAGATGGTATATCTCTTTAAAACATCATTCTATATACCTCCTCAATAGTACTCACAAATTGAATTTGAATACGGCTCTTTAATGAAATACTTTTTTGATTGAACTTCGATACGACGATCTTTTCAAAACCAAGTTTCTCCGCTTCGGCTATTCGTTGCTCTATCCTGCTCACTGCTCGTACCTCTCCACTTAATCCGACTTCACCAACAAAACAAACTGATGTCGGCAAAGGCTTATCCTCATACGATGATAATAAAGCAGATATGATGGCGAGATCTATGGCAGGATCTTCCACTTTAATTCCACCGGCCATATTCAGAAAGACATCTTTCACACCAAAATGAAAGCCGCCACGCTTCTCCAACACAGCCAATAACAATTGTAATCTTCTGAGATCGAAACCATTTACGGTTCGTTGTGGTGTACCGTAAACGGCATGTGTTACAAGGGCCTGAGTCTCAATCAATAAAGGTCTTGCACCTTCCATAGTCGCAGCAATCGCAATACCACTCAACGCCTCATTCTTTTGAGAAATCAGGATCTCCGAAGGATTCGTGATCTGTCGCAATCCACGTTCACTCATCTCATAGATACCGAGTTCGTTGCCATTCCCAAATCGATTCTTAGTTGTTCGAAGGATACGATAGGCATAATGACGATCCCCTTCAAACTGCAAAACAGTATCAACCATATGTTCGAGAACTTTCGGTCCGGCGATACTTCCTTCCTTTGTGATATGACCAATGATAAACACAGGTGTGTTGGTTGTTTTTGCAAAACGTACAATCTCTGCAGTGCATTCTCTTACCTGACTCACACTTCCCGGTGCACTTTCGATATGAGACGTTTCTAATGTCTGTATAGAATCGATGACAACCAGATCAGGTTTTATCCGTTTGATCTCGGTGAAAATAACCTGAGTCTCTGTTGAATTCAATAAAAAGAAATCATCATTACTCACGTTCAATCTATCTGCCCGCATTTTAATCTGTTGAAGACTTTCCTCGCCGCTTATATATAAGGTAGTTATTCCATCAAGTTCAAGACAAGCTTGAAGAAATAACGTACTCTTTCCTATACCGGGTTCACCGGCTACAAGGATCACAGAGCCTTCGACAATACCGCCACCGAGTACCCGATTCAATTCATGATCTTTGGTGAGTATTCGTTTTGTTTCGCTGTCAGAAATTTCATTCAGCTTTTTTGAACGAACCGTTTTTCCTGACGAGGATTCGTCCTGCCAGTTTTCCTTTTTTGTTTCTTTTTGAACGATCTCTTCGACGAATGTATTCCATGAATTACATGAAGGACATTTGCCTTGCCACTTCGCGCTTTCTATTCCGCAATGCTGACAAATAAATGTTGTTTTAGTTTTTGACAAGGGTTCTTTTTTTCTGTTGAGTAAAGTGGATGTGTGCTTTTCGCGAATCAAAAATATACTTATTACGGATTAGCTACGTCAGAATATTGGATTCAGTTTTCTATAAATTTTAAGCCATTTTACTGACTGAAAATAGAAAGGGCTACCAATTAATTGATAGCCCATTTCTTACTAACCCATAAAATTCAATGCTAAAGTACAGCCTGAGAATGTCATTTCAAAAAAAATAATAGGCAAACTACAAAAAATTTACATTTCAATAATAAAGAACGCTGTTAAAATGCGTCATTATGACGCTTAAAAATATTTTTTTTACGACTTAATGTCATATTGTTCGTTCGAATGCAGATTGGGCTTATATTTGATTAAATTATTAAAAAAATTATACGATGGGAATTTACATGGGTTATTATGTGTTAGCTGGGGTTATGTTTCTTATTGGAATGCTGGTCAGCAATCGTCTGAAAGCGAAATTTACAGAATATGGTCAGATACCGCTGCAAAATAGAATGAGCGGAAAGCAGGTAGCAGAAAAAATGTTGCGCGATAATGGGATCTATGATGTGCAGGTAATCAGCACGCCAGGTTTCTTGTCTGATCATTACAATCCTGCAGATAAAACAGTGAACCTCAGTCCGGAAGTTTACGAAGGTCAAAGTATCAGTTCGGCTGCTGTTGCGTCTCATGAATGCGGACACGCGGTTCAACATGCGACACAATATAGTATGTTACAAATGCGAAGCAAGATGGTGCCGGCCGTTAAGATCGGAACCAATCTTTCTCAATGGGTAATTATGGCCGGAATTGGGATGATGGGTTTTGGACATGGCAATCAAACTATCTTCCTCATCGGGATCATATTATTCTCGCTTTCTACAATATTTTCGATAGTCACTTTACCGGTCGAGTACGATGCAAGTCATAGAGCATTGGCCTGGCTTGAGAATACGAACACACTCACCTATGAAGAACACGATAAAGCAAAGGATGCTTTGAAGTGGGCCGCACGTACGTATGTTGTTGCAGCAATTAGTTCAGTGGCTACACTCTTGTACTATGTTATGATTTTTATGAACAGAAGCAGAGATTAACGGTAGAAAGACTGGGAAGGAAGTGAACGAGGTAGATTGTGTTTACATCCACGCTCCGTTCAGTTTGAGCACTTTCTCAATAACATCTCTGACACAACCTTTTCCACCGGGCAACGGAGAAATATATGTTGATACTCCTTTAATCTCCGGGCAGGCGTCAGACGGGCAACATGGAAGGGCCACCCGTTTCATGATTTCAAGATCAGGCATATCATCTCCCATATACAGGATATGAGAGAGTTCGAGATTTCTCTCTTCTATGATCTCTTCAAATTTCTGAATTTTGTTCTCTATCCCAAGATGAACATTGGCTACGCCTAAACCCAAGAACCGTTTTTGAATGGCCTCGCCTGTTGCTCCGGAAATGATAGAGACTGAAAAACCTTTTTTAGTGGCTAGCTGAATTGCATATCCATCCTTGATATTCATAGACCTGAGCATAGTTCCGTCTGCACTGATCAATAAAGTACCATCAGTAAGAACACCATCGATATCAAAAATAAAATGTTTTATTGGTTTAAAGAGAGAGAGTATATTATTCATAATTATTTTGTGAATACACAGATTTATTGAACGGGTTCTCCACGTTTATACAAAATTCCTGGCCCTGGCTTTCCCATCGCATCATACGATTTCCATTTACCTTCTTTAAATCCATGTGAGTAATTGCCATCTGCGCTCAATATACCATCTTCATTGTATTCCTTCCATAGACCTTCTTCAATACCTTTAGAGAAAACACCTTGCATGGTTATGTTCCCTTTATCATTATACGATACACTGGGACCGTCAATTTCATCGTTGCTGTACATATATTCGACCGCCTTCTTTCCATTTTTATAATACCAAGTTGTCAGTCCATCTCTCTTTCCATCTTTTATGTTGGCTTTTTCCTGAATACCTGCATCTGAATAAAAGACTCGTCGAAGACCGTTCTCAATACCATCCTTGTAATAAACTTCTTTATCGATTCTCGCTCCTTTATAAAAAATACGCTGAGGTCCGTGTTTTATATCATCTTTATAAACTATCATCTCCTCTACATATCCATCAACACCGATTTTCAAATAACTGCCGTTCTTTTTTCCATTCCGGTAAGAGGTTGTAGAAGATGGGAAACCGGATGTATGATAGGTTGTCCATACACCATCCAGTTTATTATTCTTCATAAAGCCTTCCTCAAGTGTATTCCCTGCAGTATCTATCAATTTCACAGATTCATAATCCTGTATTGCTGTACGCAAGGTATCATGCTTCGGCTTTGGGGAGTAATATTGTTGTGAAATTCCATTCTGGAAAAGCAACATCAGAAGAGAACAGAAAATGAACCTCATGTTTGTTAATTTGCGATTCTTACAAATGGAGTCGTTCCTTCTTCTGTAATAATGACTCTACCGTTTCGCGATACATTTCATCCGGTACACAACAATCAACCGGACAAACGGCAGCACATTGTGGTTCTTCGTGAAACCCTTGGCATTCCGTACATTTATCAGGGGTTATATAATATGTATCATCGGCGACCGGCGAATTCTTTTGTGATGCTTCCTCTACTGTGCCATTCATTAATGTATAATACCCTTTTACAGAGGTTCCGTCAGCAATGGCCCATTCCACACCACCTTCGTAAATCGCATTATTTGGACACTCAGGTTCACAGGCCCCACAGTTTATACATTCGTCAGTTATTTTAATCGCCATAGTATACTAAATTTTATAAGGTTTATTATTTTAAACGGGATGAAAGCTCGACTTTCGCGCCTCAAATTTACACAAAAAATTAATAACTGCTTCATGATACAAAAGAGAATTGAAATATTGCTCAGGCTCAACGAATACATTCTTAAAAATGATGTAACATGGCAGTCTGTCAAAGAGAAAGCAGAACGTCAGAACGCATGGTTCACGAACGAATTTATCGAACTCGCTGTATCATCGATCAGTCAATATTATCTGGAAAAAGAAGCATTGATTGAATTTGCAGCAGGTATCCAATCCGCAGAATTAAAAGATAAAAAATTGACCGTCGGGATTACCATGGCAGGTAATATTCCCTTAGTAGGCTTCCACGATTTTTTGTGCGTTTTTCTTTCAGGGCATAAACAACGCATCAAATTTTCGACGAAGGATGATGTATTGCTTCCACATATTATTCAAAAATTATACGAATGGGTTGAATCAACACAAGAACTTGTAGTTTCTTCCGAAATGCTGAAAGGATGCGATGTGTATATTGCCACCGGCTCTAATAATTCAGCAAAATACTTTGACTATTATTTTCAGAAATACCCTCATATTATCCGTAAGAATAGAACATCGGTTGCTATTCTTTCTGGTAATGAATCGGAAAAAGAACTGGAACATCTTGCAGATGATGTGTATCAATATTTTGGATTAGGATGCAGGAATGTAACCAAACTCTATGTACCACAGGAGTATGATTTTGTTCCACTCTTGAATGCATTCAGGAAATATGATCAGTTAAAACATCACAATAAGTTCAGAAATAATTACGATTATAATCTGGCCTTAATGATGTTGAACAAACAATATTATATGACCAATGAAAGTATGTTGCTGATTGAAAATCCATCGAATTTTTCAGCCATTGCAGTTCTCCATTATGAGTTTTATACAGACAAAAATAGGTTATTGAATTCGTTGAAAGAGAACACTGATATACAAGCCATTTGTGGTCCTGAGAACATTCCATTTGGAAAAGCGCAAACTCCTGCCCTCACTGACTTTGCAGACGGAGTAAACACGATTGAATTCCTGAATTCTTTATAAAGTTTTTAACATGATTTTAAGTGTTAAAGAAAAATAAATCTGATCGAAATTTCTGATCAGATTTTACTTTTGTGTTCTAAAATTTATCAGACATGAAAAAAATAGCAGGTATCATTCTAATCGCCTTTTTAACTTCTCTTATCACTTTTGCAGTTGCAAAAAATTACATCTACTCAGATCATGTATTTTCCTTAGGACATGATTCAAATTCTTCAGATTACAAACTCGCCAGTTACACAGAACCATCACCAGATGGTGGCGGATATGTGAGTCTGGAAGATGCAGCAGAACGCGCAAGCAAAGCTGTTGTTCATATTAAAACGGAACGCAAGATTACTCCGACTCAAAACAGAAGTCCCTTTGGTGATGACCTCTTTGATCAGTTTTTCGGAGGAGGCCGGGGACAACTCTTTCAACAGCCACCACAACAGGGAAGCGGTTCCGGTGTAATCATTTCCAACGACGGTTATATCGTCACTAATAATCACGTGGTGGATGGTGCTGATGAAGTGACTGTCGTGATGAATAATAGAAAAACGCTTATAGCGAAAGTGATCGCTAAAGATGCAGCCACAGACCTTGCCGTACTGAAAGTAGAGGATGTAAATCTTCCTTATTTATCCTTCGGAAATTCCGATGATACAAAACTTGGGCAATGGGTACTAGCTGTAGGTTATCCGTTAAGTTTGGAAACCACCGTTACTGCAGGAATTATAAGCGCCAAATATCGTAATATCGGTATCAACCAAAGCAAGACCGGGAACAATAATAGTGCGGTCGAAAGTTTTATACAAACAGATGCCGCAGTGAATCCCGGAAATAGTGGCGGTGCGTTGGTGAATGCCCGTGGAGAGCTAATCGGGATTAACTCGGCAATTGCTTCGCCAACAGGTTCGTATGCCGGTTACTCATTCGCCATTCCTTCTAATATTGTCCGCAAAGTGACAAACGATATGGTGAAATACGGTAATGTACAACGTGCTTTCCTTGGTGTGATTTTTGTCGATAGTAAAACAGCCGATCCAAAAGAGTTGAACACACTCGGACTCGACAAGGTGGATGGTGTCTATGTGAAAGAAGTGAACAAACAAAGTGCGGCAGAAAGTGCGGGTCTTAAACCAGGGGATATAATTACGAAGATCGGCGACAGAGACATTAAAAACGGACCACAATTATCAGAGCAGATGGCTCAATACCGGCCTGGTGATAAAACAACAGTGACCTTTATTCGCGCAGGAATTTTCTCGACCGGGAATGTGATCTTTAAGAATCATATAGGTAACATGGACATTGTAAAGAATGATGCCAACGGACAACTTGGTGCTTCTTTGAAAGAACTGAGCAAGGCGGAATGCAAACAATATGGTATTCTTGGAGGGGTTCAGATTTCAGGTATTAAACCAGGAGGATTGCTTGCAAAGCAAACACGTATTAAGAACTCATTCATCATTACTCAAATTAATGACGAGCCTATTGAAAGTATTGAGGAGCTGAATAAAATACTGGCCTCCGGTGAGAATGATTTTCAATTGGGCGGCATGTATCCGAACATTCAAGGTATTTATTACTATATCCTCAGGTTGAATTAATCTTCAGTGCTATTATAAAAAATCAGTCCCTTTAAAAGGACTGATTTTTTTTTTGCATCGACAGGCTCAGGGTGCGAGCGTGAAGGATTGTAGTGAAAAGCCTTTTCGCTGTCATGCTGAGCGGAGTCGAAGCAGCAGCGAAAAGCTTGGAACGGAAAGCCTGACCCCGTCTGCCTCAGCGGGGACACGCCCAAAAAATCATAAAATACCCAGCTTGATAGTCTTCAAATTATTAGAATTCGATTCCGATTCCAAGCATCCATCTCATACCAGATTGAGGATAATAATAGTTTTGAGTGGTCAGCGTTTGTTCATATTGATAACTGTATGTGTACCCATTCGCTTCGTACGCAGCATTCAGCAAGTTATATATTCCACCTCTTACATTCAGCGTAGTGTGATGTTTCATGGCAAGTGGCAATTGCATTAAAAAATCTGTTGTGGCAAAACTTTTCAACATACGCGAACGGTTGGAGGTATTATCGAGGAATTGTTTGCCAACAAATTTTTCAAGCACATCGATCGAAAAATTTTGCAGCACAGAAGTCTTCTTATTTCTTAAGGGAAAAATGGTCGCGCGGCCACCTGCCACCAGTGATGGAGAAAACGAAATTTCTGTATTGGAATATGTATGCAGGATCTGGCCTCCATTATCGTAATCATCTATATACTCTGTAAAGTTGCTGATCTTATTTTTTGACAATGCCACATTCGCTTGCAATTCCATGATCTTTGACGGTGCCTTCCATTGCGCATCCAATTCAATACCTGCCCGGTAACTTTCAGGTACATTACTTCTTGTGTAAGCCCCTACATCATTAACCTTGCCTGTTAGTACCAATTGGTCTTTATAATACATTAAAAAAGGAGTTGCATGAAGAACGAGGTTTTTCTCAAGTAGAACATTATAATTCAATTCCAGATTGAATAACTTTTCAGGTTTTGGCAAAAATGAGGTACCTGCTTCCACATCATCCCGGTTGGGTTCCTTATGCGCAACACCTCCGAGCAGACTGATACGTTGTTTCTCTGACTGCCAGCTTATTTTCAGTTTAGGATTGAAGAACACATATGCAAGATCATGCGTTACCGTCGGATTATTTCTAAAACCATTGATCTTATAATCTACCTTCCTCACCTGCACATCACCAAATACTGATAGTTTTTTAGAAAATCTATAATCAAGCATACCGTAAGCATTCAGGTCTTTTTTGGTGGCATCGAGATCATACCATCGGTAATGCTCCGGGATCGGATTCATTGCCCACACCACTTCTCCGAAATGATGCCCATCGTATTGATTATAATTCAGGTAAAGCCCGGCATCGAGTTTAGAAGAAACATAGGTTCCATAGATCCTTCCGCCATAAAAATTATTGTCGAGCCATAATTGCCTTATCAGGTCGGTTTCTGAAATGGTATCGCTGCCATTAATTACATCAGGAAGCGAATAATCTTCATAAGGCTGCGCCGTTTTATATTCTTCATAATATCCTTTTCCTTTCGTGTTAAATAAGGTTACACCCATCGCGAAATTTGAATTCAGTTTCTTATCAAAAAATAACTGGTAATATTTTTGTCCGTAATTATCTGTTTGGTTATTATAAAACGAACCATCGCGCTTCATTCCAAGCTCATTATGGGTTCTATTCGTTTCCAGACTGTCCTGCGGAACACCATTCCAGGCCTGACCTGTCTTTTCTTTACCATCTAAAAAATTAAATACAAGTTGCGTATTTTTTGTAAAAAGATATTTCGAAGTAAGCTGTAATCCTTTCAGTTCCGACGTAGAACGATCGATATATCCATTCGATTTTAATCCGGATAAACGAATGGTGGTAATAAATTTTTCGTTGATTAAACCAGTGCTTGCTCTCAGAACAGCTTTCGATGTTTTGAAGGAACCATAATCTGTTTGAAATAAAAAGGAAGGCTGCACGTTATCAACATCAAGATTATTTATAGCGATTGCAGCACCGAAACTTCCAGTTCCGTTTTTAGAAGTTCCTACGCCTTTACTGATCTGTATTTCCTTGGTGGAGGATACTATATCCGGCATATTAACAAAATAAGTAGCCTGGCTTTCGGCATCATTTACCGGAACTCCATTCATCGTGACATTGATACGGGTAAGGTCTGCGCCACGTATCCTTATTCCTGTATATCCGGTTCCTGTTCCAGCATCGGAACTCACCACGACCGACGAAAGAGTATTCAAAAGATACGGTAAATCCTGGACACCGTTGTGCCGTTTGATCTGAGAACTTGTAATAGTGAGCGGGGCTTTTTCGCTTATAGGATCAATTTTGCTCGTTCTTATAACAGCTTCAGGTAATTCTATATTCCTGAGGGTATCTTTTATTTCAGTTTTTTGCTGTGCAAACACAAGACCTGTTTGCAGACAAATGGCTATGGCCAGATAATATTTTTTCATCCTACATTTTTTTGCGCATACGAAAATGGTTCATCACTTTCGGATGCTGATTATACAATAAATGGGTAAGAGAAAAGTGCTTCACTTACCTTTCCTAAACAGCATTACCTGTTCCAGGTTCACGGGTTTTATCTCAGACCATACAATTTGCATGGACACCCCGAGGTTTATTATTCTTCTGTCTCTATATAAACAGCCTTCACAGAATAAGTGGCAAATTTAATGTCAGAATTGGCATTATTCCTTTATTTTTAATCCATAACTTTTTTTATGATGAAAAAAACAATGCTCCTGATAAGCAGTCTACTTTCTTTTTGTACCGGATTTTCTCAAAACACTACGTATACAGTCATTTCAGACAATCAAAACCAGACTATTCTTGATATTACGGTTGGCGAGCTTAAACAGGTTCAAACTGTCTTGGGGAATCAAGTAAAGATTATGGTTGATAAAGGCACTCAACTCCTTCAGAAAGGAAATCCGGATTTGCCGAAACTCATGATTCCTATCATGATTCCAAATCAGAAGAACAGTACGATCTCTATTCTTGAAAGTGAGTTTACGGATATCGCCAATGTATCTGTCGTTCCCGGCAAAGGCTCGATGGGAAGAAATACAGATCGGTTGTCTATTCCTTTTATTTATAATGACACGTATTTGAAGAATGAATTTTTTCCGGCTCAAACGGCACTTTTAAATCAACCTTTTATCTTGCGAGACCTTAGAGGGCAAACCGTTATGATTCATCCTGTACAATATAATCCGGTGACAAAAACGATGAGAGTGTTTTCTCATTTTCGATTAAAAATTAGTTACAGCGGGGAATCAACAGTCAATATTTTTCCGTCTTCTCGATTACCTGATACAGTGGTAGAAGAATTTGACGGCATGTATAAAAACCGTTTTATCAATTACAAAACAACCAATACAAGATATTCCCCACTCATTGAACAAGGTAGTTTGCTGATCCTTTGTCCGGCCGCTTATCTTGGAGAAATTGCCCCGTTTGTAAAATGGAAAGAAATGAAAGGGATTAAAACATGGTTGGTCAATACAGATACCATTCTCGGTGGTGTGAATTCAAACACTATTAAGAACCTTGCCAACTATTATTATCAATCCAAACAAATTGCCTACATGCTCATTGTCGGCGATGATGCCAATATCCCACCCATGATGCCTAATGGATTAAATCCACCTGATTTCTCCGGCCCATCAGATATCGCTTATGCATACATTAATAATGGTGATCATTATCCTGAATTTGTGGTGGGTCGTTTTTCAGGAGAAAGTGTACATGATATTCGAACACAGGTAGAGCGCACCCTTCAATATGAAAAAACACCGAATACGTCTGGCACATGGATGTCATCCCAAATGGGAGTTGCCAGTTCACAGGGTACTGGAGATGACAATCAATATGACTTTGAACATATACACGATATTGTAGACAGCAATAAGAATCAGTATACATTCCTGACCAATATCGAAGAATATGATGATACAGCAGGAACAACAATCGGTTCTTTATTAGGCACGGACCTCATTGGAGATCCTGATATCGCGCAGTTTAAAAATGGCGTGAACGCAGGTGTAAGCCTCATTAATTATTGCGGACATGGCAATCCTGACGGGATTAATACAACCAGTTTCAACACAACAGCTATTTCATTACTCAATAATTATAATAAATTACCTTTTATGCTCGTGGTTGGTTGTAGTCCTGGCACTTTCAATGGATATACCTGTTTTGCGGAAAGTTTACAACGTTCACAAACCGGCTCTGTTGCCTTTGGTACGATCTCAAGTTTTATGGCAACCATTGAGCAATATTGGGATGAACCTATGCAGGCTCAGGATGAATTCAATGCAATTATGCGGGGGGCAAGACCTAGTAATTTAAAATCAAGGATAGGTGCTATGTGCTTTGACGCATGTATGAGTATGAATGACCAGTATAATGTATTTTCAAACCCTAACGGAATTACCGGGGGAAGTGATATGACAGATACCTGGATCTACTTTGGTGATCCGACGGTATCTATTTACACAAAAAATGAAGGAACCCTAACCATGACCTATGATGTCCATATCCAGCAAAACAAAACTTCGTATGAAGTTCATTGTCCAGTGAACGGTGCTACAATTGGCTTATACTATCAGGGTAAACATCTT